>Ga0315274_10000018_pt1 | contig 309308 bp, 347 predicted proteins | sample YL17G02_20_MG_FD_203700 | JGI IMG/M metagenome (GOLD analysis project Ga0315274, IMG submission 203700) | Sediment microbial communities from Yellowstone Lake, YNP, Wyoming, USA - YL17G02_20 | ecosystem: Environmental > Aquatic > Freshwater > Lake > Sediment | place: USA: Wyoming | collected... | reverse complement strand
AAGATATCTCTGCAATATCTTACTCTTGCTTTACTATAGGTGGAATAATCTGGTTATTGTACGGTATTGAATTGAATAGTTTTGCAATAATTTTATCAAATACGTTAAGTGCCACCTCTTCTATTTCGGTTCTTATGGGCTGGTTCTTATACGGAAGATCATCCAAATGAACCCTCTAAACCTGCACGTTCATGCGATGGGCTGCCTTGTGATTCCGGTGGTTTTATACTTTATCTAGAGGTAATTTTAATAATCCCCGCTAATCTTTTTTGTCTAAATATTGATATAATTCTTCTAAGTTACTAACTTTATCTTCTAAAACAGATATATAAATATTATAGGGAACACCATGAACTTTTTTACCCTTTTTATAAAAATAATATTTCAATTTTAAAATATCTCTTTTCTTTTTTGGAGTTATTTTATCTTTTATTTTCTTGCCTAGTTTATTATAAGCTCTAAAGTCGTTAGTTGAAACAAAAATATCAATTCCCCATAAATCTTTGCCGTGATAATAAAAGTGTAATGATTTACCATTTAAACCAAACTTCCTTCTATCCACTATTTTCTTTAAACTAATATTTTTTATCTCTTTGGAAACGCCTATTATCTCTTTTATTGTCCTATCAATTTCAGAATTTTTTCTAACTCTTAAGGCAAAATCAATATCGGGTTTGATCATTAAGTCTAAAAAGTAACTCCCAATCAATTTAACTTTGCCAAATTTTTTTAATCGATTAAACAAATTAGTTTCTTTCAAAATTCTATCCGCTTCTAATTTCCTCTTTTTTGAAAGCCTTAAGTAATCCATAAATAGTTTAATCTTTGTTTGCATTTAAATATGATGCGGGCAACTCTTGAATTTCCCCTTGGCAATTGAGCAAAACAGACTTTTAGCGAAATTCAAGATAAGATATAAGAGCTGAGTTTTGTGAACCCACTAAACCTGCACGTTCATGCAATGGGCGCACTCGTTTTGCCTGTAGTCCTATACTTTATATAACATAGTTAAAATTACATTATATGGCCAAGATCGTAAAGGAGTACTGGGAGTCTCTGGCGAAGGCTTACTTCAAAAGAATCAAATATCTTCCAAAAACCGCGAGCTATGGCCCATATATGCCAGAAGAGAGCAAATTGAAATTGATTGGAAATGTTACAGATAAGAAAATTTTAGATGTTGGGTGCGGAGCTGGGCAAGCTTCTATCGCATTTGCTAAACAAGGTGCGCATTGTACGGGAATTGATATTTCTGAAGAACAATTAAAATATGCTAAGGCTCTGGCGCGGCAAAACAAGGTTAATATTAGGTTTATACAAAAAGATGCGCAGAATCTGAAAGGTATAAAATCGAGCAGCCAAGACGTTGTATTCTCCTCGTTTGCGTTCCAATACGTACCAAACCTAACACCAGCTTTTAAGGAAGTTCATAGAGTTTTGAAAAATGGTGGGCTATTTGTCTTTAGTTTGGACCATCCGTTTAATCATACAGTGTCTATGACGTCGCCAATTCCGAAAAAACCACCCTACAAACTAGAAAGAAGTTATTACAAAACTGGTAAAGTTTCACAAGTTAAAATTTTACCGGACGGTACGAAGCAAAAGTTTGTTATTTACAGCAGAAAAGTAAGTGATATTTACAATAGCTTGGTGGAGGCTAATTTTTTAGTAGAAAAGATTCTTGAGCCTTTGTCACTGGAAAGCTTGTGGAGAAAAACTACATATCCTAAAGAACTGGCTAAGCTCATTGGCCCAGGAATAATATTCAAAGCTAAGAAAGCCTAATGAACCTTCTAAACCTGCACGTTCATGCGATGGGTGTGTTGGTGATACCTGTTGTGCTTCACTTCATCTAAGAAAGATTTTTATGATTTTGCTGTTCTGAAGTTTGCATGGTTGATGGTTTAAAGGAAAAGTACGAACAAGAAATAATTCTAACCTTAGTTAAAGCTGCGGAAGAAGTGCAAAAAACGCTGGAAGGCGACGATTTTCTAAAATTATATGGCAAATTTAAGACTGCTTATATGACTTCAAAGGGCACGATATTAGAATGTGATTGGAATCACAAAGATGAAGGCTCATACAATGAAGTACGAGTCATGACAACAAAAGACTACGTAGAGCAATGTGTAAGTGATCCTTATGTATTTCTAGCTCGTTTGGAAAACAAGCACATTGTAATGTTAACAACGATTAGTATAGAGCAGTGTGTCCCAAAAGAAGATTTAGAAGCACTTTTGAAAACAACAGATCTTAGTAAAATCAAAACGGTGAAGCTAAAAGCCTGGGGTTAAGTTTTTGTGAAATTTAGAAACATGCACATACCTGCGGTGGGTGTTCTCGTAATTCCTGTTGTTCTTTACTTCATTTAAGGGCGCCATGGTATGGTTTTAAGAATTTAGGAAATTTAGGTACTAGCAACGTTAATTAACTAAGGAACTTTTAACATTGAAGGGCTGTAGATAAAATTTTGAGGTCTATCAATGTTTTAATCTCTTTGTTAATTCCAAAATCAAGAAAAGGTGGGGTGATGGTGGCGGAACAAAAATTTTGAATAATCCCAGAATTTTATCTTTTGAAAATCTTCTTTTAAAAAGAAATTTCACATTAAATCCAACCTTTTCTAATTGATCTTTAATGTGATAATCGTTCCATCTGCATACATGAGAATTTAATCCGTTTTTCCTTATGGGATCTAATTTAGTATACGGGATTGAAACATAGCAAATTCCATTATTTTCTAATAAATCGTAAACTTGAGCCATTAAATACAGTGGGTTTTTAATGTGCTCTAACGTCTCCATAACAAAAATAGTTTTATATTTTTTAGTAGATGATAATTTCTTAGTCAAATCCGCTTTTATAAATTTGTAATTCCTATCTATGATGCTTTCTCCTCCTGCTAAGTCCATAATAGTTGCATTTTCGATTTTTAGGAATTTAAGAAATGTTCCAGAACCCCCTCCGATATCTAAAATCGGCTCTTGCAATTTAAATTTAATTTGCGCGGGGTAAAGTTTAGGATAATACTCTAATATGCTTTTTTGAGGAGCATTTTTCCACCAATCTTCACCTTGATCTATTTTTTGTCCTTCTTGCATTTTTTTAATCTCTCTTACAATTAAAAATTGAACAACTTTAATTTATCCATTAATTGCTCACAAACTAATGGAATTAATAAGTTTTCTTAATAAATTTAGGCTACGAACCTTAGAAATTAGAACTTGGGCATTTTAGGCATCTGACCTAAATCTCCACCACCCGATGGCATCTCTGGCATGCCTGCTCCTGCGCCCATGTCTGGCATCTTCAAGTCGGGTGAAACTCCCCCAAGGCTTTCTTCCTCGCCTGGTGGAGCTGGCATCAATCTGTCAAAAGCTTCGCCGATTACGTACCAGATTGGGAAGAACAGCAGAACCGCTGCAATCGTAATCAAATCTGGTGCTATAACTCCATAGAAGATTGGCGTTGCAACAATCATAAAATAGCTTACTTCACGGACTCTACCTATGTAGTGCGTGATAGGTTTTGCTCTTGCACCTTCGACCATGATAAGCAAACCCCAAACCATGGAAATCATGCAAATTATCGCTTTTGTTACAAAAAGCGCACTAAATTCGATTTGTTTAATGGCCTGTCTTATCCAATCCATGCCAACCCAGAGCTGTATAACTCCATTTGTAATTGCATTTCCGAAATCCGTGCCCTTTCTTTCCTGCAGGTAATCTGTGAATATCCAGTTTACATAAATAGGAATCAAAATCCAGAGCATGTCTGGATTTTTCAAGGGAGCTGCAAGTACCTGACCAAATCTTACTACTACTTGCACTAACACGTCTGCTATGGCCATATGTAAACTCTGCTGGCGGGTGTTAAAAAGACTGTCTAACTACTAAAAATTAATCAACAGCCTTATCTCGATTGAAACAGAAGTCATTGAACTCGCAATATTTGCATAACCAGCTTATTTCCTTTGTTGGAGGTATTTTTTTGTTAAGTGCATTTGTAAGCAGGGCCGCTCTTGATTCCAGATAGCCCGTGATATCGCGCTTTGGAATTTCGTATGTTTTAATTTTCTGCATGCTAAGATAAACTACAAGTATTTTTGCTATCTGTTTCTGCTCTTCTTCTGATAGCATAGAGAAATAGCCTTGCGCCTGCAAGGCGTGATGATGCTGCGGCTCTTCCGGAATGTTTGACGTGGTCTTGAATTCGTAGATTGTGCCATCATGCATCGCATCAATAAAACCAATCACATTGAAAGCAGGAAATTCTTTTTTCACGAAAATTTCTTTCTCTTTTTCTCCTAAGGTATGGGTAACAAAATTGTGCATCGCGGTACCACGCGAGAATATCCATAGCTTGTCAAGTTCCATTACTTGTTCTTCTGTTAATTTGTAGTAAGATTGGCGCAAACATTCTGAGACTAAAGTTCCAACGCCATAAGATGGCTTTTCTTTTTTTGTATGCTCCCTATCTCTTCCAGAAAGCAAAGCGTGCAGAACAGGTTTTGGTATTTCCCGCAGGCAATGGGGGCAAGTTTTGCTAAATTCAATGCTGTGTTCGTCTCCTGCTGGACATCTTATTTTCATTTTCCAAACCACTCTTTCAATTCTATCTGCTTTGTCACATCTCTGCCAAATATCGATTCTATTCTTCGCTGTAATAGTTCCATAGATTGTCTCATATAGCTATGCACGCCGTCCATTGCAACAAGCTTCATCGAAGCATCTAAGTATTTTTTAATTGAGCCCTCTGAAATTGTAAACAGCAATCTTCCGCCGCAGCTGCAGGTTCCAGATAGCGGGGTTCGCCGGTATTTGTTGTTGCAAACGACACAGCGGAATTCCTGTTGCGTGAATTTTCTCAGATTTCCTTTTATGTCGCGTATAAAATGTTTGTCTATGACCAAAGATGCCACGCCTTCTACGTTTACTCCGCGCAACTTCCTTGATAGATCAAGCTGTCCTTCAAGTTTTTCCAACATTGTTGGAATAGATTTGTAGGCGGAGTAGCGCACACCCGCATTCAAATCAGAACTCTCGCGCGTGTAGCTAATGCCTTCGTATTGTTCTACTTTTCCAAGTCTTGTTTTTACCTGCTCTATTGTAACTTCCCAGGGCCAGGCGTTTTTTAGTGCGGCTTCGTAAAATTCTAAGGGATATTGCGAGCAGATATCCATACCATGGACTTCAGTATCGACTTCTGTCGGGTCCAGAACTGTTGATAGAACAAGGGGGGAATCCATTGTCCTTCCTCCTCTTCGGTCAGGCAGGTATTGCCTTGAGAAATTCAGGAATGCATCAAGTGCCAGCATTATGCATGTTTCATCACCATCAAAATTTCTTCTCTGCGCCGCATGCCAGTATGGATGTGCAAAACATCCCTGTGTTTTTGAAAACCCAATTATTCTGCCAATTACGCCGCCAGAAGTGTGCGGTGCCAACCCAATCACGAGCTGGCCTATCAAATCAGCTTTTGTTTTAACGTTGTAATAAGGCTGCAAACCATAAAATCTTTCTAAAAGTTCATCTATGAATGCACATTCCCTCACCAAAACTTTATCCGCACCTTCATCCGCCGCTTCCGGGCACGCCGGCAAAATAACATCCTGAGGTTTTATTTCAATAATTTGCTCTTCGGATTCCAGGGGTTTTCCGTCTTTATCGTGCAAATAGCCCAATTGTTTTAATTTTTCAACTGACGTGCCTATTTCAAAAGGCTTGAAATGAGTGCAACCCATTTCAGTCATATCATATCTTATTGTGCCGTCCTTATTTACAGTCAGCTTGTGTTTTGCACGCAGAATTCCTTTTCCAATGTTTTCCAAAATATGGTCTTTGTTCCAGGTACCTCTGACGCCTTTAATCAAAGTTGGCTGTTGCTGGATGCCCAAGGCTTTCATTGCGTTGTCAAAATATTTGGTTACGTCAATCTTGCGGCGCTCGTAAGCAACAGTATCTATGTGGCATTTGAGTTTCTTCGTTTTCCGTTTACACAATGGACAAATTCGCCAGACTTCTGTTTTCGCATGGCATAGCTCGCAGCTAGGATATATTGTTAGATTCTGGCATTCCGGACATTCGCGTATTGGAAAATCTGACGTAATCGTCTGTTTTTGTACGGCTTCTGTCAGGCTTCTGAGCCTGCCACCTTCTTTGCCTACCGGAAACAAGGCTGCTGGGCTTCCTTTTAGTTTTCTTAATTTTGCTTTTTCGGGCCTGCCCATTCTTGTTCCTATGAACGTGCCCGACCTATCTCGGACTTTGATTTTGGAAATTGAATTTATACACTCAAGCCCGTTGTCGCCCGAGAAGTTTGCTGATGACAGCAGATATTTCAGAATTGTCAATTCGTTTTCATCTAGAACCACAAAACCATCTGTTACTTTGTGCGGGCAGCCGATTAGTTCAAGTATTCTTTTTGCGGGATCTTGAGGGAGCCTGTTGTTATCAAGTTTTTGAAACCAATCATAAAGTGATTTGAATTCTTCTGGACTGATGTCTTTCCAGAAGTAAGTGTATTTCGGATGCAAAGGCGCTCCTTGCAAAGACATTTCTATTGCTTCCGCTGCTGTTGCCGGAGTTTTAGGCTCTTTGCCCGTGATTTTTTTGAATTCCTGTTCCCACCATTCTTCACAATAGCCTGCCGGCACCAGCCTCTGCCCATTTTCAGAGAAATCTCCGTAATTAACAAGCAAATCGCCTATGAAAATTATTTCTTTTATTTTGTTTCTTATGGCTCGTGCCTGCGTTTCAGAAGATAACTGCAGAACGCTGCCGTCCTCAAGTTTGACTATTGGGCCTTCAATGCTATCACAGGGAGCAAAAACTGTTGCTTTGCCCGGGCGCTCCATCTTGATCTGAGTGCCGGTTGCAACATAATCATTAAGGACCTGCATTGTTGCGGGATGTATTGCTGTGGCTGCAAAACCCGAAAATCTGCATCTTCCGTATCTCAATCTAAAACCGCCTGAGCGCATCGGGTATGAAAAAATTGGCCTGCCCGCAACCAGGTCCGTTAAATAAGTGTCCACTGGTTTTGCCGCTATGCTCTCATCTGTTTTTGATGAGTGCAACCTTTCCTTTAACGCAATAAAATCCTTAAGCCAAACCCAGTCACCAAGCCCAAATTCAGGGCCCCATTTTGAAAGCTGTTTCCAAAGCTTTGACGCTTTAAGGGAAGGCCCCTCTGTCATGACTAAGGCCATTCCTCCTCGTATTACATCCGTTTCAACTCGGGGCAAATGCTTGCATTGGCTGACTTCGAATTTTTCTGTTGGGTCGCCAGTAATTTCGACTTTGATTCCGCGCACTATCATTTCAAGTTCTTGGGGGGATGGTTTGTACTGCCTGTGCGCAATTTTTGATAGATAATCGTCAATCTCTACCTGATACCTTTTGACTTCTTCGTCCGTTGGATCGTAATCGGCTATTCCAAATTTTCTTCTTACATAATCAGCTATGACTATTGAAACGGCTGAAGCGGTTCCACCCGCCCCACGTACGGGGCCAGCGAAATACAGGGCAACATAATCTTTGCCGTCCAACCTTTTTTTCAACTTAATTTCTACAAGACCTTCTAGCGGTGCTGATACCACGCCCAGCGTAATATAGGCAAAGCCAACTCGCGTTCCAACTTCAATCGCATCTTTTATGTTTGTAAACTGACAGAATTTCTGCTCTGCAACTTCTGCCGCAATCAAGAGAGCTATGCGCCAGTCTCCAGGGCCATACTTCTTTTCGAGTTCTTCTATTCGTTTGGCCAGGCCCGAGTTAAGCAACTCTGGCTTAACCGAAGCTATCAGCGCTTCTACTCTTTGTGCAACTGAAGCTGCGAGAGGAATATCCACGCGGGATTCCGGATCCAAATTCTTTGAGCGCGCCTCCTGTGCTATGCTATGGAGTTTTGTTACTTCAGCTGTTAGAGAATCAAAATACTGTCTAATATAAGGCGAGCAAACAAGCACCATTCTATTGAGTTGTGGTATGTGAAAGCCACAAGTGAAACAGAAAGTTTTCGTTTTTACTTAAAAATAATGTTATGTTTGAGGATACGATTGAGCGAAAACTGAGCCAAAAAGACAACCACAAGCCTTAAATATATTTACAATATGGTTGCAGTATGGCGAAACGTGGAAGAGTAGTTGGCTCTGTCATTCGGGATAATTTAGTTGAACTTTTGAATCACATAAATAGGGCGCATGCGTACGAATTGTATAAGCATTACAAAAAAGTATATGGCCCTGTGAGCATACGCTCTATCTATTACAATTTAACAAAAGGTAAAGACCTTGGTGTTTTTGAAATCAAAGAAATTCAGAAAGTAGAAGGCGACTTTAGTTGGGGTCCAAGCGCCCAGAGAATTATATTTGGGCTTGGTAAGGGTGCCCAGCCAAAAGGCGACGCCAAAGTCAAAGAGATCTTGGGACTTTAACCCCCTGACCCTTTGCTTTCCTCTGGAGAATTCTAGTTTGCTTTACGTTTTGTGTTAAATTACACCCCTTGACTTCTCATGGAGAATCTAGTAATATTACAATATAGTAATAATAAACTAAATAATAATAATGATAATCTTCATCACAAATAATACATAATCTCCAATAGCAAACAGGGCGTGTGGCTGTATCAACGCTATCCCTTCTACTGGAGATTGATATTATTTTTTAGAAAACAAAAATTTATTAACGTCGTTTCTCTTGCAACACTTGAAGTAAGTGGAGGTATGATGGCTGGTCAAGTTGGTCTAACAGATTTCTTTGAACAATTCCTAGGAAAACAACCTTTGTTTATAAACAAGAAGGTCATGCAGGCAAATTACATTCCAGACATAATACCGCATAGAAAAGCGCAGATAGAGTTGCTCGCTTCAATACTCGCGCCCGCGCTCAGAAGGGAAAAACCATCAAACCTATTTATTTACGGCAAAACTGGCACGGGAAAAACATTGTCAGTTCGATATGTATTGCAAATGCTTGAGCAGACAGCGAGACAAAAAGGTACGCCGCTAAAAACAGTTTATGTCAACTGCAAACTGAAAAAAATTGCGGACACAGAATATAGAATAATGACCGAGCTTGCAAGAGCGATGGGAAGGGACGTCCCAACGACGGGTTTACCAACAGATGAGGTATACAACGTGTTTTTGTCTGCAGTCGACGAACAGGAACAGATAGTAATCTTAGTACTTGATGAAATAGACCGACTTGTTGCAAAAGCCGGCGATGAAATCCTCTATAATTTAACGAGAATCAATTCAGAACTTAAACATGCACAGCTATCAATCGTAGGAATATCTAATGACGTGCGTTTTATTGAAAACGTCGACCCGAGAGTAAAATCAAGTCTTGGCGAAGAAGAGGCCATATTCCCTCCATACAACGCGGCAGAACTGAAAGACATTCTTGAAAAAAGAGCGCTTATCGCTTTTAGACCTGGCTCGCTGGGAGAAGGCGTCCTTGAAAAATGTGCGGCTTTCGCAGCAAGAGAACACGGAGACGCCAGGCGCGCCTTAGAGCTGCTCAGAGTGGCCGGTGAAGTAGCGGAAAGGGAAAACAACGACATTGTTAAGGAAGAGCACATCGACAAGGCAGAGGAAAAGGTTGAAAGAGACCGAGTCCTGGAAATCGTGGCCTTACAGCCAAAGCAGTCGCAGGCAGTTTTACACGCAACTCTCGTCTTGCTTTCAGGCACAAAAAAGAAAATAGAAACGGGCGAGGTTTTTGAGAAGTATAAGGAAATCTGCGCGCAAATAGGCCTGGCCGTTTTAACACAGAGAAGAATCTCAGATCTTATAGCAGAGCTGGACATGCTTGGCCTGATAAATGCCAAAGTGCTTTCAAAAGGCAGATATGGCCGAACAAGGGAAATTTACCTGTCAATTCCAGATGACCTTGTTGAAAAATTACGTTTAAAATTAAAAGAAGAGCTGGGATGATTATTTTGCCTGCGTTGGCGAGGTTTTGAAATGGAACCACAACAAGCAGTAAAACTTTTACTTGAACAAGGCGAATTGCCGACGCAAGATAGAATAAAAAGACTTACCGCTCCCGAGCCGTTGGTTCAAGTTGAAAAAGCAAAATCAAAGGTAAATTCAGACGGCACATCGCTTGAAATAGTTCAGCATTTCGAATATACGCCAAGGAAATTTACTGTTCCAGATTTTACAACTTATTTCAGGAATCGCTATACATACCTGAAAAATCTTTTGTTAAACAGGCCCGAAACAGAAAACGCAACCTCAATTTCAAAACTTGCTGGTTTGCATGAAAAAGTTACGATAGTTGCGACGATAATAGACATGAAAATGCTGCCGACAGGGACAATGAAATTGATACTTGAAGACCTCTCGGGCAGCATAACTGCATTCATGTCCGCAAAAAACCCAGAGCTTGTGCAAACGATGCAACACCTCACGTTTGATGAAGTGCTAGCATTCAAAGGCTCGTCGAGCAAAAACGTTTTTTTCGTTGATGATATAATCTGGCCGGACATTCCGCAAAAAACAATGCCTACCTGTGCAGACGATGTTTACGTTGCTTTTACTGGCGACATACATTCCGGCTCAAACATGTTCATGCCTGCAGAATTCGGAAAATTTATTTCCTGGCTTCGCGGCGAGTATGGCAGCCCTGCACAAAGGGAGCTTGCGCAAAAAACAAAATATGTTTTCTTTCTAGGCGACACAGTTGACGGTGTTGGAATTTATCCGGAACAGCAAAAAGAGCTGCAGGTGTCAGATATTTACAAGCAGTATGAACTCGTAGCAAAGTATCTGGAACAAATACCAAGTGATAAGCATCTCATTTTGATACCTGGCAACCACGATGCAATGCGTCTTTGCGAGCCGCAGCCAGTTTTATACAGAGATTATGCAGAGCCGATTTACAAATTGCCAAATGTTACCTGTGTTTCCAATCCCGCGGTCGTAAAAGTGCACGCAAAAGATGATTTTCCTGGAATTAATATTTTGTTGTACCATGGCTACAGTTTCGATTATTTTGTTGATTCCGTAGAAGCTCTTCGTTTGGCAGGAGGCTATGACGTTCCTGACAAAATATGGGAATTTCTGCTGAAAAGAAGGCACCTCGCACCAACATACGGATCAACACTTGCTTTGCCTTTGGCAGATGATCCGCTACTGATAAGGCAGGTACCCGATGTTGTTGCTTCAGGTCACATACACAAAGCAAAAATCGGCGCATACAAAGGCGTGACTTCAATTTCTGGAAGTTGCTGGCAATCAAAGACGGTTTTCCAGGAACGTGTCGGACACCACCCAGACCCCGCCTTTGTGCCATTATTGAGTCTGAAAACAGGTAAAACAAATATGTTACAATTCAAGTAACGGATTTTTCGCTAGATTTTAATAACTTCCTCGCCATGTAAAGCCATGGCATTTACTCTCGGCAAAAAAGAACAAAAAATTTCTTTAGAAGGTACTATCAATAAGATAAATCAAATAGTTTTTCATATAGATGCGATAGAGACTTGGCTAGACATACAGTGTACGCCTGCGCAGGTGCGCGCAGCAGAAGAGGCGGTAGAGGAAATAGGAAAAACCTTTTCAATCGGATACTCTCCATTCAATACTTTATTTGCCCCTAAAGACGACATCAACAGAGAATTAAGATTTATAGGTATGCTGCACGCGGACGTAGTAGGTTTGTCATTTAAGTTTGAAGCCAAGTTACAGGACGCATACGAACCGGGTCGCAATTCAGCAATTTACATCGTACAAACATTAAAAATACCTGGAAAACCAAACTATATATCTAATTACATCATGCGACCCAACGGCTAGTTACAGTTCAAGTAATTTAAATTCAGAATCTAATATTCTTCTTATCAATTCCGCTCTCTTCGCACCCACACCTTCAACTTTCTGCAGTTCCTCGATACAGGCGCTGACAATTTTTGCGGGCGTGCCGAAATGTTTCAACAAAGCTTTTGCCATATTAGGGCCTATTCCTGGCAAGCCCTCAACGAAAAACTGCTGCTGGTCAGAAAAACTCTTTGGCTTGATTTCTGTTCGCATGGAAATTCCTTTTTTCCTATCTAATTGTTCTCTTTTTGCGATTACAGCAAGCAATTCCGCAGTCTCTTTCGGTGATGATGAAAACAAAATCGGGAATTTGTAATCTACAATTAAACTGATAAGTGCGCCCCAGATAGCTTGCGCAGATACGTTGCGCACTTTGAATATATCTTCAAAATTTCCCTCCACGATGTACATAGGCTGTGTAAAATTTTCCTTCATCTTTTGAGCCTGCGTGAAAAGTCTCTTATCTATTAGAGACGCAACAAAATCCTCAACAATCTTCCTTTCAACACCGATATCTTCCGATAGAATAAAGTCTCCGGCCTTGAGCTGTCCGGTTTGGACTTTTACGCCCTGCGAATACAGATAATTTACAACAGGACCTTGCTCGCGGACGTCAGCAAAAACCAAAACATTGTCCTCGGGCTTTGGTTTCTCGGCTTTAACAAAAAAAGTCTCGAGATTCGGCTTTTCCGATGTTTCTGACAGGTTTTTTAGCGCGAGATTCATTGTTTTCTCTTTGTTAACAGCGATCCAGTAATATCTTTCATCTTTTGTGCCTTTTGTCATCAAAATAGAAAGCTTTCCGATATCCTGCCTGCCCGTTCTGCCTCTTCGCTGTATGGTTCTTATCGCCGAAGGCACGGGCGCATAAAATACAACCAAATCAACTTGCGGAATATCAAGGCCTTCTTCAGCAACAGCAGTGCAAACAAGGCAATTATACTCGCCGGCTTTGAATCTATTGATAACATCGATTTGTGTTTGCTGATTCATTCCTTTGTCTATTTTTGATGCTTGGCCAATGAATTTGTGGACTTTCACACCAGATATGCCCTCGAGGGCTTCAATAATTTTTGAAACACCAACCCTGAATTCACTAAATACGAGAATTTTTGAATTTGGTTTTTCAGAAACCTGTTTCGAAATTATTTTTTGTAAAACTTCAATTTTAGGATGCTCCAAACCGCGATCCAACGCGGTATTTGTTAGGGAATAAGCACCTTTAACGTGAAAGTCTGAAACTAGGTCTTTAACAGCCCTTACTTTTGTACTAGCAGAAAGCTGCCAGAGCATATCAAAATAACTTTTTAGTGCCGTCAAACTTTCTGACTCCAAAAGTGCGTGAGCATGGTATAATTTTATCAAAGCAGCACAAACAGACAAGCCGCGGGCAAACTCAAATTTTTGTTGCACAAGTTTTGCTCTCAAATCTATCTGCAACGCAAGCAAGGACTTTTTGTTTACCTTACTCAAATCAGACGTCGCAATAAATCCCATGCTTTTCAATTCTTCCAGGCGCGATTTAATTGCGATATCGAGATGAGACATGATTACTTTTAGTTCCTCAGGCAATTCAACGAACTGGTAATCAGTGATAATTTTTTTTACATAAGATCTAACGTCAGAACTTTCCCTGTCCCTTGCTTCCAAACTTTCTACAAACAGATTTTTGCAGATTTCATTAATGTCTGCTTCATTTCCTCCTGGCGAAGCAGTCAGGCCAAGAATTCTTGGCGAATTTGCCTGCTGCAGGTACGTTTTTGCTAAAAATACATAAGAATAATCGCCGACAGCCCTGTGCGCTTCGTCAAATACAAGCAAAGAGACGTCGCGCAAGTCAATTTGTCCCGCGAGCAGGTCATTTCTTATTGTCTGAGGCGTGGAAAAAATCATCTGCGATTTTGTCCAAAGATTTTTTCTCTCTGCGGGTTCCACTTCACCTGAAAAAATCGCAAGCTCCTCTTTTGGCGTAAAAAATTCTGAAAATGTTTGCAAGTGCTGCGAAATCAGAGGTTTTGTTGGCGCCAGAACCAATATTTTGCCCTGCGGCATTCGCAAACTAGCAAGAGCTATGGCAATATGCGTCTTCCCAAGACCGGTAGGTAGCACAACAAGAGTATTTTTTTCTGTAGCGGTATTAAGGATAGTTTGCTGGTAAAGTCGCAATTGCAGCTTGTCCTTGAGGAATTGCATGATAAACTTATAATGAAAAAACAATTAAAATGTCTCTTTTTTCATCGGTTTAGGAGAATTTCTCTTTTTTCAACATCTCGTAAGGAGCAGCACCTTCTAAGAAATAAAACCAAGCTATCCATAATATGCTGGCCAAAACCAGAGCGAGCGAAAGGCTCACCAGTAGCGAAGGTATGAAAATTAATCCAAGCCCGCCAACCAATACAAATACGAAAGTGAACACCCATAATGGCCTTGAGCCAAAGAAGACAAACTCTCCTTCAACGTAAGGCATTTCTGTTAGGCGTGCTCCGCTGGGACCCATTTTTGCGAATGCTATCGGAATCAGAGTGAAGAACGGGAAAAGATTGAATGCTGCCAAAGCTACGTTTATCAAAATCAATTGCTGTGAAAGCAAACCGAGGGGCAATAGCTTTGCAATAACTGCAAGCCCAAAATTAGCTAATGGTCCTGCAGCTGCGATTAAGGCAGAATCGTGCGGGCCTAAGTGTGATTTTGCGTATGCCTGGCCAGGTCTTATGAAACGACGGGGCGTTATCGAAACAGCCCAGGGCGCAGCAAAAACAAAAAATCCGCTTGTTAGTAAAGAAGTAACAAAAGTTGCTATGACTCCGGTAGGCCAGACTTTGGAATGAACTGTCGCCTGCAATCTTCCGGCAACAGCCCTGTGCACTATTTCATGTACCAAGACTGAAAATGAAACTAATACGACGCTGAGCAAAAAATGTGAAAACCAGTTGCTAACTGTCGCCTCACCTGGGAAAACCACGCTGAAACCGAATGCAAGAACCAAAACAGCAATAGCAAGATCGCGAAACTCTTCTGGCTGAGCATACAACAGTCCCTTTTCGGCCATATTAGAATCAGGGTATTTTAGTTTAAAAAACTTCACACAACTGAAAAGGCTTGCTGCAAGCCACGCACATGACCTGCACCTACAACGACAAGTATTTTTTTGTCAGGATTTTCTGAAATCAAAAGACGAATTTGCTTCGCCATGTAGTCATTCCTTTCTTTTACAAGGACTTTGTAAATCGTCGGGAACTTGTGCCTTAACTCGAAAGTCATTCGTGCAACAAGCTTTTCCTCAGGCACGGCATGCAAGTCTATTTTCAGCCATTTTGGCGCGGGCAGGACAAATCCGCCTATAATATAGAAAACAAAATGCAGCTTTTCCCAGAACTTCATTTCTGTTGACAGCCTTTGTAGCGTTATCATGATTGGTCGGTCTATCAAAGCAATAGGTATATTTGCCTGGCTAGCTTCCCGTATCGCTTCCCTCATATCTGCGCCAGGCATCAGGCCGACCTTTTCGCCAAGCTTTCGCTGCAGCCAGCCTCCAATGGTGTTGAATATAAAGCCCATAAGACCCAATCGGGAAATGTCCCGAAGCCTTGGTTTAGATCTTGGCTCAAAAAGATAGGGCAACCTGTATTTGTCGAGCTCAACCGCAATAACATCCGGTTTAAATTCAGCAATTTTATTCTTTATTGCAATAATTGACTGCCTCGCAATGTGCGATGTGCCTAATATTTCAACACTATGCATTTGTACTCTTAAGTAAAGAAAGATTTATATTGAAAAGGGTTGTGATGCTCTCAAGTTATTAGGAGTGTGAACTCATGTTAAGAATGAAAAAAATTTCGGAGACTGCCAATCTAAAGGCATACACTGATGATGGTCTATACTTTGGAGACATTGAAGACGCTATTGTCAATAAAAATAAAGTTGAAAGCTGGAAAGTCAGGGCTTCAAGAGACTCTTTCCTTGCAAAAGCACTTGCAGGAGCAAAGGGAGTAATAGTGCCACACCAGCTCGTACGGGCAATTGGCGATATAATGATTGTCTCAAAAGCCGCAGCACCGAGTTATTCTGAAGAAGAAGCAAGCGGCTGATACGTCGGTATTCTTTTAAGACGGAGCCAAACTCTGGTTTGGCGTGTCCTTAAAAAAACCGCGACCAGCCACCAGTTTTTTAAGACTTCTTTATTTTCTTTTAATTTATGTCCAAAGTTGATTTTAGTACTACCGCTCAAATTAAAGTTCCAGAGAAAATAATTGACCAAATAGTTGGGCAAGACCAGGCCGCGGAAATAATCAAGAAGGCCGCAAAGCAACGCAGACACGTTTTGTTAATAGGAACGCCAGGAACTGGAAAGTCGATGCTTGGCCAGGCTCTGGCAGAGTTATTGCCAAAATCAAAACTTGTTGACGTATTAGCTTTGCCAAATCAAGTTGATGATTCTCAACCGATAATAAAGACCGTACCAGCAGAACAAGGAAGGAAACTTGTTGAGCGCGCAAAACTTCAAGCGCTTGCCGGAAACAAAAATCAGCAAATTTTGTTTTTAGGACTTTCATTATTTGTACTTATGACGCCTTGGTGGATTCGTTCTGTTTACGGCGATATAATGGCTGCAGCATCCCTGATAGCGGGCATGCTTTTTGTCGGTGTCTTAATGCTGTCGCTTGGCTTTGTTGTTAAAAAAGGAAAACAGGTAGAGCCAAAACTACTTGTTGATAACTCGGGGGCAGAAAAACCTTCTTTTGTTGACGCAACGGGTGCTCACGCAGGTGCTTTGTTAGGTGATTGCCTGCATGACCCGTTTCAATCCGGCGGACTTGGAACTCCAGCACATCTGAGAGTTCAGGCCGGTGCAATTCACAGAGCAAATGGCGGAGTGCTGTTCGTGGACGAAGTCGCAATCTTAGATCCGCATAGCCAGCAGGAACTTTTGTCGGCAATGCAGGAGAAAAAGTATCCAATCACCGGGCAATCAGAAAAATCAGCTGGCGCAATGGTTCGGACACAACCAGTGCCGTGTGATTTTGTTCTCGTTGCAGCAGGAAATACAGAAACCGTACAGAGAATGCATCCCGCGCTGAGAAGTAGAATAAGAGGTTATGGTTACGAAGTTTATATGAATGACACAATTCCGGACACACCCGAAAACAGGATTTTGTTTGCGAGATTTGTGGCACAAGAAGTAGTCAAAGATGGGAAAATACCTCATTTCACAAAAGAAGCGGTTGAGGAAATAATAAACGAAGGAAGAAGACGCGCCGACAGGAAAGGCCACCTCACTCTGGTTTTGAGAGACTTAGGCGGTTTAGTAAGAGCTGCAGGTGACTTGGCTAGAGAAGAAGGCGCAAAATTAGTTGACGCACAGCATGTTCGCAGGGCTAGAGCTCTTGCGAGGACCTTAGAGCAACAAATTGCAGATAAATACATAGAAAGAAAAAAAGAATATGCCGTAATTCGGACTGAAGGCAAAGAAATTGGCAGAGTCAACGGTCTTGCCGTAATAGGCGGAAGTAATGCTTTCTCAGGAATCGTTTTGCCAATAGAAGCAGAAGTAGTGCCGGCAGGTTCCGAAAAAAAGAAAATTTCGGCAACAGGAAAATTAGGACAGATTGCAAAAGAAGCGATAGTGAATGTTTCAGCAATAATAAAGAAATCTTTCAATCAGGATATCAAAAAGTATGATGTTTATGTTCAGTTTTTACAGACTTTCGAAGGCGTAGAAGGAGATTCAGCATCAATTGCTGTCGCAACAGCCATAATTTCTGCTTTGAAAAATAAAGCGGTCAGACAAGACACAGCAATGACTGGTTCTTTATCTGTTCGTGGCGAGGTCTTGCCAATAGGCGGCGTAACACAAAAAGTTGAAGCCGCGATTGAAGCGGGTTTGAAGCAAGTAATAGTTCCAGAAGCAAACGTAAAGGATATTGTATTGTCTAATGGAACAAACAAAAAGATAAAAATAATTCCTGTCAAGAATATCAAGGAAGTGCTAAAGCACGCACTAGCTTAAGGTTGGTATGGAAAAAATAAACATTTCAGATGAGCTGACAGCAAAGATAGGCAGATACGTTAAGGAAGGCAGATTTTCGGATTTCAGCGATTTCTTTACCCAAGCAGCAAGTCTGCTTATAATGGCAGAAGACAACAAAGGCCAGTTTGAACAGGTGTTAAAGAAAGAAGATATCAAATAGATATTTTTGTTCCTTCTATTTTGAATTCCTTTTCTATAAATTTCTCTGTAACCCAGATGTTTGTTTTTGTGTGCATTGTGATTTCAGATGTGACAAAAGAGCCACCAAACAAACCCAAAAATGGGATTAGCTGGTCCGCAAGGTGTTTGTCAACCGTAGCAGAAGATTTGATTTCTTTCAATAAATCTTCAGAACAGGCTTTCCCTACATCTTCAGCAGACTTATTTTTTTCTCCCAAAGCAGAAGCTCCCAGCTTGCAATTCTCATACAAAGCATGAGCATAAATTGAGCTTCCTGTTGACAAAGTCCTGACATAATTAGAAAATCCTTTAACAGAATAATCTGCAGGCATGTTTTTCCTGAAGCTACTAACTTGCCTTTCAGCAACCCTCACGTTTTGCAGGTCCTCAGACGCAGTTGAAAACGCCTTAATATCAAAAAGTTTCCCTCTGTCTTTCAAATTCAGCGCTTTACGTTGCTTGATCGGACATATTTCAACTTTAACCAGACCACCGCCCGTTGGGTAAAATCCGTATTTTTCAATTTCTGAATTTATAAGTAAACCAAATTTCTCAGCATAATCGCAGAAGATGTTCTGGAAATATTCAATTGGCGGAGACCAGGAAACATTTGTGCCCCCCATAATCTCGAGTTTGATTTTCGAAGGTGCAAAAGCAGCTATAGGCACTATTGTTTGCAGAACTAATGTGATCGCGCCAGCAGTGCCAACATCAAATTTGAATTTTCCAAATTTTATTTTTTTAGGCTCAAATGTCAGCTCAGTAGAGCCGATTTTGGCTCCAGTTAATTTAGCATCGCATAACTGTGCTGCAGCTAAAATTCCAGTTAAATGTTGGGCTTTCAAGCCAGGCTCAGGCCTGCCCCTGCGTATGTTAATAATTCTGACGGGAACTTGCTTTATGGCAGACAAAGCAACAGCAGTCCGCAGTATCTGCCCGCCACCTTCCAGATATGAGCCATCGATATCTAACATGGCTAAACTGCGAAAGAGAAATATTTAAATCGTATCCTTTGGAGAACTTGATATGCTAGACATAGAACTGTTTAGGACAAACCCTAAATTAATCAAAGAATCGCAAAAGCGAAGAGGCAAGCCCATAGAATTAGTCGATGAAGTGGTAAAATCTGACGAGAAATGGCGCGCCACGCTAAGAACAGTAGAAGACTTGCGAGCTGAAAAGAATAAACTTGCTATTGAAATTGGCGAGTTTATGAAAGCAAAGAAGGACGCGTCTGGCAAAATTAAAAGGTCTAAGGAATTAGTAAGAGAATTGGAAGATTTAGAAAAAAATGTTGATGGTTTTAAGCAAGCAAGAGACAATGCGTTGAAGCAGGTCCCAAATATCTTAGAAAAAGAAGTTCCGCAAGGTAATACTGATGAAGATAATGTTGAAATCCGACACTGGGGAAAAATTCCTAAATTTAGCTTCAAACCAAAAGATCACATAGATATTGGCAAAGATTTAGATTTATTTGATACCGAGAAAGCAGGCGAGCTAGCCGGCTCTAGATTTTATTTCTTAAGAAATGAACTAGTCAAATTAGATTTGGCGATTGCCCTATACGCAATTGATACTTTGATAGATGAAGGATACACTCCAATAATGCCGCCTAACATGATAAAATACAAGGTGTTGGAAGGAGCAGGCTATTTCCCGGGAAGTGAAGAAGATACGTACAAGATAGAAGGTGAAGATTTGTATCTGATAGGAACTTCAGAGCAAGTCATGTGCGCCTTGCACTCGAATGAAACTTTAGAGGAGAAAGACCTGCCAAAATACTATGCTGGCTTTTCCCCATGCTATAGAACAGAAGCAGGCTCGCATGGCAGAGACACAAAAGGAATTTTCAGAGTGCATCAGTTTGAGAAAGTTGAGCAAGTGAAATTATGTTTGCCAGAAAATTCAAAGAAAGAACACCTGCATCTCATTAAAACGGCAGAAAAATTGTTTCAGGGTCTAGAAATACCTTACAGAATCGTTGACATTTGCACTGCGGATATGGGCTATAATGCTGCCGCAAGAAAATTTGATTTAGAAGTTTGGCTGCCAGGACAGGGGAAATACAGAGAAGCCGTTTCAGCAAGCAACTGTACGGATTATCAGGCAAGAAGACTTAACACAAAAGTTCGAAGAAAAGATGGAACCGTCCAAGTTGTACACACGCTAAATTCGACAGCAATCGCCATAGAACGGTGCATGATTGCTATCCTTGAAAACTTTCAGCAGAAAGATGGCTCAATTAAAATACCTAAAATTCTTTGGAAATATACGGGCTTCAAAGAAATTAAACCTAAGAAATGATAAACCCCTTAGTCTTTGCCGGTTGGATAGCAGCTTCTCTAACAATAGCAGGCTCATTTCCACAGCTTATCAAAGCAATTAGAACGAAAAGCACAAAGGATATTTCTATGACTATGCTGGCGGTGTTTTTAATTGAGTTTTTGCTTTGGACAACATACGCATTTTACATAAAGGACCGTCCTTTATTTGTAGGATCTGCAATCCCTGCTACTTTGTGGATCGCAACCATCATACTAAAACTTAAATATGACAGAAGAAAGTAAACCCTTTTAAACTGTTTACTCGAGCATACATATATGAAAATATTAGCCGTAGGCGACTTACATGGAGACTTGATGCAAGCCCGAAGACTTGCCCAGCTTGCGGAGAAAGAGTCTGTTGATCTAGTAGTTCTGAACGGGGACTTTACATTTTCTGAACAGCATACCCCCGGCCTGATAAAAGCCTTCAAAGATAAAGGCAAGCAGGTAGCACTTTTACCTGGAAATCACGAATCAGCAGCGACTTCTGAATCTTTAGCAAAGGCATACGGAGCCATAAATTTGCACGGCTATTACGCAAGATTCGGAGACGTTGGAATTTTTGGCTGCGGGTCAGCAAATTTAGGAATTTTCCAACTACCAGAAAGAGAACTCTACGGAATTCTGAAGCAAGCACACGAAAAAATCAAGGACTGCAAGAAAAAGATAATGCTGACGCACGTTCACCCCGCTGACACAAAAATCGAGATGGGAATGTTTGCGGGCAGCGCAGCAGTCACAAGAGCAATCAAAGCATTCAAGCCAGATATTGCCATATGCAGCCACATTCACGAAGCAGATGGCATCGAAGATACCTTGGGCTCAACAAGATTAATTTGTGCAAGTAAAAAAGGAAAAATAATAGAAGTCTAGAGCGATTCTTTGTTGTTTAGATTGTAGCGTTCTACAAAAGTCTGTATCGCATCAGAGACTTCAGAAACTTTACCAGTCAGATAGGACAGCTTACCTACAATAGTACGACCTTTGTCAGTACACATGTAAATTCTTGCGCCGTACTTGGTCGGAACTACCTGCGCTTGTAACTTCTTAGCGCCAGTTGATTTCAAAAGTTCAGCACAATGCACAGAAGCATCCGCGACACCTAAACCGTCATCCGCAGCTCTAGCCAAATCTTCCAAGACAGGTGCGACTTGTATTCTGCTTACGAATGCGCCACTAACTCCGCTCCGTATTAGTGCGGCACTGCCATTGCTTTCCGTAGCTATAGCAATTCCGATTTCTTCGTGTATTCCTTTTTGTCGTGCATAAGCACCAGATTCGTATCCTTTGTTGTTTGACATCATATCACCGTTCGTAATAGTTTACTTGAGTCATCTATCTCGAAAAGTGATGTTTAAAAGGCTTTCTTCGCAATTTATAAAAGTAGCTAGTATAAACAAAGATAGAAAATGCAGCTCATCATAAGCGAAAAACCAGCCGCCGCGGAAAAGATTGCTGCAGCGCTTGGTAAAAGCACAAGAAAAGTTCTGAATAAAGTTCCTTACTTTGAAATCCCCGATAAAGACATAATCGTAGTGCCCGCAGTCGGCCACCTTTTCACGCTAGCTCAAAAGGAAAAAACTTGGAAATACCCAGTTTTTGACCTCGAGTGGAAGCCAACATATGAAACAGAAAAAGCGGCTTTTGCAAAACCTTACCTTGAAAATATCAAGAAATTAGCGAAGCAGGCAGAAGAATTCGTAGTCGCAACAGATTATGATATTGAAGGAGAGGTAATCGGCCTTAACATTATCAGATTTTTGTGCAATCAGCAAGACGCAAAGCGAATGAAATTCTCAACACTAACAGCTGGAGATCTGAAAGATGCTTATGAAAGCTTGTCACCAACATTAGACTGGGGTCAGGCAGAAGCTGGAGAAACCAGGCACTGGCTTGACTGGTGGTGGGGTGTTAATCTGTCAAAAGCCGCAACAGACGCTCTTTTCCTGCAAACGCATAGGTATCAAACATTATCAATAGGTAGAGTTCAGGGTCCATCGCTTGCGATTTTGGCAAAAAGGGAGCTGGAAATACAGCAGTTTAAATCAGTTCCATTTTGGCAAATCTCGATTCTGCTGAATTTGGATGGTCAGAAATTTGAAGCACTTCACAAAGAAGATAAATTCTGGGAAGAAAGCAAGGCAAAAGATATCTTTGAAAGAATCAAGGACAAACCAGCAACTGTCAGCACAACTGAAACATCAAAACAAAAAGTAAATCCACCGACACCGTTTGATTTGACCTCGTTGCAGATAGAAGCGTACAGAGTTTTCAGAATAAATCCAAAGCAAACTCTCGAAATTGCCCAGGAACTTTATACTGCCGCCTGCATTTCATATCCAAGAACATCATCACAGAAACTCCCATCTCAGCTTAACTACAGAAAGCTGCTGACAAGCCTGACGATGCAGCCAGCTTATTCCGAACTCGCACAAGCTATTCTGGCAAAGAAAAATCTGAAACCAAACGAAGGCAAGAAAACAGATCCTGCGCACCCATCAATATATCCAACAGGCGAAATACCAAAGTCTCAAAACACCTATCAGAGAAAAATATACGATTTGATTGTAAAGCGTTTCTTGTCTGTTTTTGCAGAAGCCGGCGAAAGGGAGACGACAACAATCGTGTTTGAAGTAGAGGGAGAACCATTCATCCTGAAAGGTACAAGAACAACAGAATCCGGCTGGCAGGAATTTTACGCTCCTTATGTCAGAAAGGAGGAAGTTGAATTGCCAAAACTTTCGAATGGTGAAAAGCATCCGCAGAAATCAAAGATGGAAAAAAAGCAGACAGAGCCGCCAAAGCGCTACACGCAGGCGTCCATCATAAAAGAGCTGGAAAAGAAATCTTTGGGCACAAAAGCAACAAGGGCCGCAATCATTGACACTTTGTACCAGCGAGGTTATGTCACAGGAGCTTCTTCCGTAGAGGTTACGCCGCTAGGTTTGCAGATAATACAAACATTCAGCAAGTACGCTTCTGACATTTTAGATGAAAAGTTGACGAGACATTTCGAAAAGGACATGGAAAAGATTAGGGAAGGAAAGCAGAAGAGAGAGGCAGTATTAGATGCTGCAAAGAAAATCCTGATCAAAATAACGAATGAATTCAAAGTACATATCAACGAGATAGGAAAAGAGCTCGTTGCCGCAGTCAGGGAAACTAGAAAAGAAGCCGAAACTCTGATGAAATGCCCTAACTGCAAGATTGGTGACATAAGAATTATAAAATCAAAAGCTTCCGGCAAACGTTTTTTGGCTTGCAATAAATACCCAGATTGCAAAACAACATACCCGCTGCCACAGGCAGGCCTATTGAAGATTTTAGACAAGCAATGTAAGGGCTGCAAGACCCCTATGATGATGGTTATAAACAAGGGCAAGCGCCCCTGGGAGTTCTGTCCAAATCCAAATTGCCCGAGCAAGAAAGAGAAACTTGAAGCAAAGGAAACTCAAGAAGCCAAAGAGTAGATTTTAGAATAAACTAAACTATCTTAGTATTTCTTCAACACTTACCAAATATTTTAATGGCGCTGAAAGTTCTACTTTAAGGTCTCCTCTTTTTACCACAACACCATAACACATTATTTCTGCTTCGGTTTCATTACAAATTACATCTCCCATTCCTTTGAGACTCCCTCCCGAGCTCAATACATCATCCAAAATAGCAACCTTATCATCGGCGGCGGGAATGTAGTGTTCAAGATGTCCTTTGATTCTTCCGTGGTTTTTTGGCTTATCTCGTATCATGCTAAAGTGTAGGTTATGCCTGCTTGCGAGCACAGGAACATAAGAGCCCCCGTAACCGTTGCCCACGACGCAAGTAATTTCCGAAGGAAGAAGCAAATACATTGCATCAGCAATCAGATTCAGCTTGGCAGGACAGCCCATTGCTTCCTTCACATCAACATAGTGGTCCGAGTGTCCCACGTTCTTCAAGTCAACCGGTTCAAAATGAATGTGTGCCTTCAAAGCTTCTGCTACTTTTTCCTTCAATCCTTCTTTCATGTCAAAACAAACTAAACTTCTTCCAAGGTAATATTGTTATTTATGTGGAAACGTTTAAAAAACGGCTTGTAAATGTTTCCTCATGGGAATACGAATTGACCATTTTGGTTTAGAAATGCAGAACGTTTTTAGAAATTTTTCCCGAAATTTAGAAACCGAACTAAAAAAAGTTCCTGAACCGAGAGGGATGCAACTCACACAAATAGATAAAGATACTTTTGTGCCAGAGCCCCCAGCAGAATATATAGACAGCGTTGGTGCAGCGAAAATACGCGCCATGCAAGCAGTATTAACCACTGTGAAGGATCCAAAAGGACTTTATAATTCTGAAGTCGTCAAAACAAATCAAATAGAACAAGAGCATGTTTTTTACATAATGTATCAAACTTTGCTTGGAAAGATATCAGTCAACGAGTCCGTACACAATCCAGAGTTTACGGATTGGTTGAGTAATAAACAAAATATTAGAATAGACTAAACTTCTTTTTGGGCACTGGGGCTTCTTTTAAACCGGATTCAATGATTTCAAAATAAACTGTTTTGCCTTCAGGAATGCTACGATGCTTGTAGATTGAAGCTTTTCTGACGCCAAATTCTAGCAATTCTAACCTAACAATGCACTTGCTCCAGTATTTCAGCAAATCGCCGCCAACCATGTGCACATTTTCCTTATTTTCAAAATCTGCATAGACCTGATTTGTAACAAGGACAGGTATGGTTTTCTTTCTTGCAATTTCTGATAAAATTGCCAACTGGTTTGCCATCTCCTTGTTTGTTGTTTTGATTTCTTCATCAGAACCTTTCTGCAATCTATACAGCATTGCAATGCTGTCAACAACAATCAGACCTACCTTCTCAGCATTCACCGTGTCTCTAAGTTTTGTGAAAATCTTTTTTTGTTCTTCAAAACTTGTCGGATTTAAAATCAATATGCTTTTCAGCAATTGCTCGTGATTCTTGGGTTCTAATTGTGTAATTCTTTCAGTTGAAAAACCGCCTTCAGTGTCAACAAAAACAACTTTCTTACCCTGGTTAACTACCGCCAGAGATGTCAGCATTACGATATTTGACTTTCCTGAGCCCGCGGGTCCGAACAACGTAGATATTATGCCTTTTTCAAAACCCCCGCTCAATAAAGAGTCAATAGTTTTAGAACCCGAAGAAATTTTATCTGGCATGCTTTTAATGAAACAACAAGACTTAAAAAATGTTAATCCACAAAAAAGGCAGCATGGTTACGGAGTGCAAGCGCCAATACATGAAGCAATACAATCAGCTCCCGCATGTAAAAGCAAGTAAAGCAGAATACATGCGCAGAGTTAGAGCGGGCAATGATGAAGAATCCGCGCGCTCTCTCGTGCGTTCTTTATTGGATTTAGGCTTTGAGAGCCTGGCATTTGAATATGCTCAGGAAAGATGCCCAGAAATGCTGATAACGGCAAAAGCGATTTCCAAGAAGAAATAAGATTTCAAACTATCCAAAATAATTTTTTAGCAAAGCTAAGTAACTTTTTCTTTCATGAGGTGTCAGCGGTAATTCACCTCTCCAGCCGATATTGAGCGTAGCCGTTAAGTAATCTGCGCCGGGCGGAGGAAACGCAATAAAATGGCTTCTTTTAGGAAAATCGACTACAATCTGTCCCTCGTCAAAGAATTGCGAGGCACAACTGCTAGGAAAAATTTTATAGTCTAGTTTAATCAAAGTTTCTTTAGCAATTTCCACTACATCTTCGAGTGAAAGTTTTGCAACCCCATTGACTTTAAGGATAGTGCATATATTATTACAAAGATTGCCACGAATGGAATATGCTGGCTCAGGAAACGCCCTTTTCAACATCCTTTCAAAGTGTTTAGGCATAAACTATTTGTGGCATAAATACATAAATAACTATTCGTAGCGGCTTCCACTCGGAACTTCTTTAAAAGCTTTTAACCAGATTTTTTCATGGAAATAGCGCCAGCGGTTAGTGGCAAAAGCAATGGAAAGGAAGTCAAACTGAAAGTTGCTGAAGCCATTCAGGACGATGTCGGCAAAGGCATTGTCAGATTAGATTCTCAGATTATGAAGGACCTCGGTATCCAACAGGGCGCAATAATTGAAATCGAAGGAACAAGGAAGACCGTTGCACTTGCCGGCAGAGCCTATCCTTCAGACATAGGGCTTGCTCTGATAAGAATGGACGGTCTTACAAGAAAAAATGCGGGCGCCATAATCGGCGAGTACATAACAGTAAGGCCAGCAAATTTCAAGCCGGCCAAGATGGTTTCAATAGCGCCAGCACAGCGAGGAATAATGATTCAAGCATCGCCAATGATGTTCAAGCGCGCATTGCTGGGCAGGGCCGTTGCCAAAGGCGATATAGTTTCATTGGGCGGAGCAAGACGCAGGCGCACGACAATGAGCGGCAGCCCATTTTTCGATGATATTTTCAAGATGATGGAAGAAGATATGGGTATTGGATTTGGTTTCGGAGATCTGAAATTTCTCGTAGTAAATACAACTCCAAAAGAGCCAGTCCTGATAACGGAGGACACCGAAGTTGAGGTTCTAGCAGAAGCCGTTGAGTTAAAAGAAGAAAAAATCATTGATGTTTCTTACGAAGACATAGGCGGATTACAAGAAGAGACCAAGAAAGTCAGAGAAATGATAGAGCTGCCTTTGAGGCACCCAGAAATATTTGAGACTCTCGGAATCCAGCCGCCAAAAGGAGTTTTGTTATACGGACCTCCTGGAACAGGTAAAACCCTGTTGGCAAAAGCTGTTGCCAGTGAAAGTAATGCCAACTTTATTTCAATAAATGGTCCCGAAGTCATGTCAAAATTTGTTGGCGAAGCAGAAAAAAAGCTTAGAGATTTGTTTGCAGACGCTGAAAAAGCAGCACCTTCCATAGTTTTCATTGACGAAATAGATGCCATAGCGCCAAAAAGGGAAGAGAGCTATGGTGAAGTTGAAAGAAGGGTCGTAGCACAGCTGTTAGCCTCTATGGACGGACTAAAATCAAGAGGCAGAGTTATTGTTATTGCTGCAACAAACAGGCCAGATGCTCTGGATCCAGCGTTAAGACGCGGTGGGCGTTTTGATAGAGAAATCGAAATCGGGGTTCCAAACAAGGAAGGCAGACTAGAAGTTCTGAAAATTCACACAAGAAACATGCCTATGACAAAAGACGTAGAACTGAAAGAGCTCGCAGATGTTACTCACGGTTTCGTAGGTGCAGATTTGGAAGGTCTTTGCAAAGAAGCTGCAATGTCTGTATTGAGAAAAGTAGCGCCGCAGTTTAATCTCAAAGACGAAGAGCAAATACCAAAGGAGATGCTCGCAAAATTAATAGTAACAAAAACAGATTTCAAAGAAGCATTAAAATTGGTAAGGCCTTCTGCGATGCGCGAAGTTCTGATAGAAACACCAAAGGTAAAATGGTCTGATGTCGGCGGCTTAGAAAAAGCAAAACAGGAATTGAAAGAAGCTGTTGAATGGCCTTTGAAAAGTCCAGAAGTTTTCAAGAGAATGGGCATAAGGCCTCCACGAGGCATTCTGTTATATGGTCCAAGCGGTTGTGGAAAAACAATGCTTGCAAAAGCAGTTGCAACAGAATCAGAAGCAAATTTTATCTCGATAAAAGGTCCCGAAGTCCTGTCAAAATGGGTCGGCGAATCTGAAAAAGCAGTAAGGGATATATTCAAGAAAGCAAGACAGGTCGCGCCGTGCATAGTATTTTTCGACGAAATAGATGCAATTGCAAGCCGCAGAGGTATGGATGATGGCGCAAGAGTTGGCGAGAGAGTAGTAAATCAAATTCTTTCAGAGATTGATGGTCTAGAAGAGCTTACAGACGTGGTTGTTTTAGCAGCGACAAACAGGCCAGAGCTTGTAGACCCCTCATTGTTAAGACCGGGTCGCTTCGATAGACACATTTTGATAACTGCACCAGAGCTTAAGACTAGACTTGAAATACTTAAGATTCACGTGAAGAATATGCCTTTGGCAAAAGATGTGGATGTTGAAGAACTCGCACTGAGAACAGATGGTTATTCGGGTGCAGATTTAGAAGCTGTTTGCAGAGAAGCTGCCATGCTCGCTCTAAGAGAAAACATGAAAGCAAAGCAGGTGCGAAAAGAGCATTTCGAAGCAGCATTTAACTCAGTTAAACCATCATTATCAAAAGAAGAGACAGAAAAATATGTTGCGGCAATAACTGCAGTCAAAAAAGCTGCAAACATACCAGCGTATATGAGCTAGTTCTGAACAACAATCTTTAAATATAAGTTGAAACTGTTTCGTGGGAGCCGGAGGTTTAAGCAATGCAATATAAATTCCGAGATGAAGAAGAGGAAGGAGAAGATAACGAAGAGCCAGAAGGAGAGGACGAAGAACCCTGGGACGAAGGCGGAGAAGAAGAGCTCGACGTAGATGAGGAATACTGATTCTTAATATTTAGAAATGGTTTTTGCCATTTCTATAAATTTTTAGATTTTCGTTAAAATTACCGGCTTTTCAGCGACTAGTACTGTGTGCTCAGCTTGCGCAACTTTGGATCCGGAGATTTCGACCAAAATAGGAAATTCTCGCAAAATTCCCTTAGAAAGCATTTCTCTTAGTGCTAAATTGACTTTGACTGCGCCAAATTTACGAACCAGCCATCTCTTGGCAAAAGGCAGTTCATCATACTCGTTGATAATGTGCTCTAAAATTTCCCTGTTGGATCTTATGTTGCTGATTTTTTGTAGCATAAAGATTTCACGAGAGGCGCCTTCAGAAACATAGCCAGAACCGGTGGTTGCAAAAGGCTCCAGCGCAATCACCATACCATCTTCCAATTTCAGTTTGCTTTTGCTGTCAAAGTTTGGTATGCTAAGACCTGCGTGCAAATCGAATTCTTCAATTTGGTGTCCTGCTAAATTGCGAACTGGTTTGAAACCAAACGATTCAATAGTATCGCTTACAGCTTTGCCTATCCTTGATACCTCAACTCCGGGCTTTGCTAAAGCAACAGCGGCATTCAACGCCGCATTCGCAGCCTCAATCAGTTTGTGGTTTTCCTGGTTTTCGCCTAGCGATACTGTTATCGCGCCATCAGCAATGTGCCCGTCTATGTGCGCGCCAACATCAAGCTTTACCAAATCTCCAGTTTTGAAAACATTGGTGTCGCCGAAAGCAGGCACTTGGTGCGACGCAGCATTATTTACAGAAATGTTGCAAGGAAACGCTGGTTTTGCTCCAAGTTTTGTGATTTTTTCTTCTACCGCATCAGCAACGTCTGCGTAAAGTTTGCCTTCTTTAATCAAAGCCTTACCGTATTCGAGAGCTTCAGCAACAATTTTCCCAGCTTTTTTGCTTAATTCCATCCTTCACCCAGTGTTGTCTGTCCGCCTTTTAACTTTTCGGTAGGGTAATTGAACATTTCAAAAAGCTTGTAGACAGCACGCATTATTTGATGCTCTACGTAATATTCGATATCATAATCCTCAATTGTAGCGTCTTCAGATAGCTTTACGCGTTCTGATATTTTCCCCGTGCCGTTAGTAATTATGTAGCTGACGGCAAAACCAGCTTTTACAGAATAGCCCTTCTTCTCAGCCAATTCAGCCGCTGCAACATGCGGGCTTTTTGCAGCATAAGCAGACGTTGCTTTTGTAAGCCTCACACTTATGGACAGGTCTTCAAGTGCAACTTTTCTGATCTTTACTTTTTCGATTAATTCTTTGATGAATAGGGCTGCGCCCTGAGGTCCGCCTTCTTTCAAGATGAGTTCTATGGCTGTTTTCTGCGCCTTCTTTGCAAGTGCAGACCAGTCGCCTCTTATGGCTTCGACACCTTTCAAAATCAAACCCCCGTTTTTTGTAAGCAGCGCATATCGTTTTTTAGCGCCTCTCCCCCCCGATTTAGTTTCTATAAAGAGGGCCGCAGGATAGAAATCCCTATACTCGAGCTCCATTGGTTTTGGCAAAACCGAATTGATTATGCCTAAGAATTGTTTTATGTCCTCTGGTTTTTTGTCGCCGACCAAAACAAATAAACTATCCGTGTCTCCGTACAAACTTTTGAATCCAAATAGTTCAGCTTCTTTTATTACGAGCTGAATGTACTTTCTTCCAAGTGCAGTTATGGCTTTTGCAGATTCGAGAGAATACCAGCGTGAACCAGGGAAGCCGAGATAGCCATAAGTGCTGTTCGCGATTGTTTTCAGAGCGTATCGCCTCGCTTTTAATTCCTGGAATGCGGGGTCTTCGGGGCTAGTCTGTTCCAAAATCGCACTGATTCTATTGCGCCGGTCAATAACATCCTGAACTAAGCCAGGTATGAAACCCTGTTTTTTTGAACAGAAAAACACCTCATTCCCTGCATCCATTCCTCCGTGCAATTTGCAGCATTCACAGTTTATTTTTTCAGGGCTGACATTGTGCGAGGCAATTATCGAAGGATATAGGCTTCTGAAATCGAATACGGCTACGTTTTGGTAGAAGCCAGGTATTGGTTCAAGAACAAATCCACCAAAATAGGTGTTTAATTGTCTCGCGTAAATTTCGCTGCTGCTCGGCTTTTTTGGTATCATCAGATTAGAAGTCTTAGAATTTCTGATCAGAAACCATTCAACAAGCTGGCCGTAAGACATCCTATTTATGTCTGCCAATGGCAATCCAATTAGTTTGACGAGTTGAAGTTGTGTCGGCAAGAGTTTAAGGCAAAGCTCGTAGGCGAGCTGAGAATCCACAAGATTGTATTCTGCAAGGCTTTGCAACTCTTCGTTTAAGGCAACTTCCCATATTTCATTTATCTTTTCGGGGTTTAATTTGAATAGTTTACCCTTTCCAAGTATTTCTTGAGCAACCGAATCAAGTTTAAATCTGTCAACATTTAAATCCAAAATATTTCTAGCAAAATGAGATATATCTAGGTGTTGCAGTCCTTTGATTTTAGCAGAAGTTATGCCTCGGTGATTGATGTCTATTTCAGAACCGTCAAATCCGATGTTTAGAGAAACACCATATTTTTTTGCGCGTTCAACTAAAAATGGAAGGTCAAAATTATCTGAACCATAGCCAACAATTACGTCAGGTTTTTGTTGTAATATGGTTTTTTTTAGTTCCTCAAGGAGTTCAAGTTCGCCATCAACAAATTGTACATAATTTGGTGCATTTCCGAATCTCTTCCAGGTCAAAACTTTCCGCAAATCTTTGCCGTAGACAGACGCCAAAATTATGGTATCTTGCTTTGGATTTGGTGTGGTTTTGGCACAAAGCGTTTCGATATCAAAAGCTATAATTTTCAAATCTGAAATAGGCTCGGAGTCTATTAGCTCCAGGTACTCTAATTCTATTATGTCGACATCGGCTTCTTGCTTTATCAGTTCGCCGCGTGCTTTGCATAATGAAAGAGGAACAATTCCTTTATCCACAAGATAACGCCTGTAAAATCTGATATCATATTCCTCACAAGAATTTACGCCAGGCAATTTCGCAATTTCCCTTCTCAATAACTGAACATCGCCCGGTTTGCTTACAATGACTTTGACAAGTTTTGTTATATCGTCTCTTATTTTTTTATTAACGATTTGTACATCTTTTACAGCAACGTTATTTCCTTTGTCGTCTATGGTGCTAAAGCTCTTGATATTTTCAGCCAGAACAATAGCGTCGCTGTTAGGTAATATGTAGAAATATGGATGAAAATTTTTATCGATTAAAATGACGCGCCTGCGCTCCTTAGTGAACCCAAAAATCCTGATATTATCGGTGTCCGAATCTATATCAAGCAAATAGAATTGAAAATCAAAACCCATTAGCCCTCTTTTGAAATTTCCGGGCCAACCTCCTCAAATCTTGTTCCTTTCAGTACCGTAAAGAATCTTCGCAATTCTCTTATTAGGTGGTCTGAGTCTGCGCGTAATTTTTCACAGCTTAAAAGCAACCTTTGCTCGTCCTTTACGATATCTTCAATCACGTCATAGGGCTTTGTTGCTCTTTGAAAATCTGCAATTCCGACAGAACCGTATTGCGTGTTGCTCATCTCCTTGGCCATTCGCTTCAAGAGGTCGCCCAGCCAAAGATTCATTGCTTCCTTGACTTCAGATCTTATTATTTTGTCTTTTATTTCTCCACGCATTATGGAGACGACACGAGCTCTTGGAAAGGGTAAAACTTCCCCTTCTGGTGTTACTTCTACAGGCACTTCTTCTGCGTGTTCAGGAACGTTATTTTGTACTTCTTCTGGCATAAAATTTCACCTATTAAGAAGACTAAAATGAAGGCTTTTAAACGTTCCTACGTGTCGCTGGTGTTCGCTTTTTTGCTAGTTTTTCGTTTAAATCTGCCACCAATTTTGCTATGTCTTTTTCCTTCAATCCGTGAGCCTTAGCGCCGTTTTCTATGGTTTCAAAAGCCGTGGCCGGGCAGCCGACACAGTGCATGCCATAGCCTAGTATGACAGAAGCAAGCTCTTGTGCTTTCTTTGGAAATTTCTCAAAAATTTCTTCAAACGTCATGTCTTTCGTGATTTTATTTTGCATTTTCATTTTGATAATTTTTTATTGCTGCTCTCAGCGCTTGGTCGCCAAGCACAGAGCAGTGTATCTTTTGCTCGGGCAAACCGCCGAGCCTCTTAACAATATCCTGTGGCCGTATTTTCATGGCATCTTCAAGCTTCATGCCCTTGACCATTTCAGACATTACTGAAGTTGATGCAATTGCAGATGCACAATTATGTAACGAAATACCATTAACACGATATGTTTTAGGCGCATAAACAAGGCCAGGGTCATATATTTTACCTTTATAATCTAAAATTCGAATTTTGGAAATTGGTATGAGAAACGCATTTTCTTTTTTATGAAATTTTATTCTTGAATATTCAGCATCTTTTCTAAAAATTAGATTAAACTCTCCAGAATTTCTATAAATTTTACCATTTTTAGTAAATTCTCTGCTTTCTCTTTTATGAATGGGCGCGAATATTCCTAAACGTCCAAGCACTATCTGAAGCTGATACGCCAAATTTTCTTTGGATGTAGAAATAAAATATTGTGGTTGCCAATTCTCATTCTGTTGTAAAATCCATCCATCTCCATTAATATATGCATTAATTATTTTTTCTTGCTTGCGGTGCGGTAAAAATAAAACTGCCGTAGAGAAATTTTTGTGAGATGGCAGTCCACCATATTTTAATAATAATTTTGTAATAATAGGGTCATTTAATTGTATACAAACCACATTTTCCGTATTCCTTTTGTAAATTTTATATTTCCACCCCCTTTTTTTAGCGATTTTCTCAATATCCTCAACAAATTCAAGCTCATTTAACCCAAAATAAAATATTGCTCTGTTCTTTGAAGGACTTGAACCATCCGAAACGTAATATCCGAGAAGCGAACACACATCTTCATTAAGTTCGGCAACGTCCTCAACTTTCAGAGGTATGTTTAATACCATAAAATCTCCCTCTTTAAGCTCGGAAGCAGAAATTAATTTGATAGGACAATTACTGATTTTATCTTCCGAAACTTCAGACCATCTCTTACCAGACTTACGATTTACTGCAGAAATATTATTTCTTTTAACACACGGAACAGGATGATTAGGAGTTAAAACAAAATTGTAAAATTTAGACGTAGAAAGTTGGATTGAAATAATCTTGCCATCATAATCCTTTACTAATACCTCTTCTATAATATTCTTTTTCCCAGCACCATCAAATATTCTATCACCAATTGAAATATCTTCTACATTTTTAATGTTGAAATCGCTCATGAGTATACGTGCGCCCGGGAGAAGAGAGCCAAAAGTCTGCCACCTGCAATCCGTTATTTTTCCATCTTTAACTATAATCCAGACTTTCATCACGTCGCCACACACTGGCGAGCCCACCTGTCCAACAGCATCAGCCTTTTTTTCAAACGCTTTGACGTCCGTTTCTGTTTTCAGGGCATTTTTCGGATTAAAGAAATGTTCTTTTACTGTTTCACTGTAAAACCATTTTTCTTTCATTTTATAGGTGACATGCCTCTTAGTTCAGATATTATTTTTGGTAAAACTTTCAAAACATAAGCAACATCTTTTTTTGTAGTGGTCCGGCCCAGACTGAAGCGTATGCTCCCGTGTGCAAGCTCGTGTGACGAGCCTATCGCGAGAAGAACGTGGCTTGGCTTGATGTCTTTCGCGCTGCAAGCAGAACCGGTTGATGCGAATATTCCTAGCTCATTCAGCTTCAACAGTATTGATTCGCCTTCGACACCCGAGAAAGATATGTTTACATTATTTGGTAATCTCTTGGTGTGATGTCCATTGAGTCTTGTGTTTGGAATTTTGAGCAGTTCAAATATGAGTTTATCTCTTAGCCTAAACAGTTTTTCACTCTCTGAAGCTTTTTCCTTCTGAGCAACCTCCAGAGCGCTTGCGAAACCAACAATCGAAGGAACATTCTCTGTTCCGCTCCTCAGACCAAATTCCTGACCGCCACCATGTGACATAGGTTCGATTTTAGTTCCCTGTTTTACAAAAAGAAGGCCTGAGCCCTTGGGCCCATATATTTTTGAGCCATTTATTGTCATCAAATCTACATTCAACCTTTCAACATCAAGATTGAGATAGCCGGCAGCCTGGCAAGCATCCGTATGAAACAAGACCCCTTTCTCTTTGCATATCTTGCCTATCTCAGAAATTGATTGTATTGTTCCAATTTCATTATTTGCATACATTACCGTGACTAAAATGGTGTCCTTCCTTATGGCATTTTTAACATCGGCTGGATTAACAAGGCCAAATTCATCAACATCTAAGTAAGTAACAGCAAAACCTTTCTTTTCAAGCCACTCGCAAGTTTTCAAAACGGCGTGATGCTCTATTTTTTGTGTGATTATGTGGCCCTTGCCCTTAGCAAAAGCAACACCTTTGATTGCTAGATTAACTGATTCTGTTCCGCTAGATGTGAAAATGATCTCTTTGCTGCTACAGTTCAGGACTTTTGATATTTTTTCCCGCGCTTCTGATATTGCTGCGTTAGCAAGTAACCCTTGTCTGTGCATGCTTGATGGATTTCCATATTTTTTTGAGAAATATGGCTGCATAGCAGTCATTACTTCAGACCTGACTGGTGTTGTTGCAGCATTATCCAGGTAAATTTCCATTTTACTTGCAGATACCACAAATCTTGCAAACCGCAGCAACTGGCTTCGTTTTTGCAGGTATGCAGATGCACTTTGCCCTCTTTCCAGATAGATATTGGGAAACAGCGGCTTCTGTTACATCAAGCAAATCAGAAATTTTTTTTTGGCTGTAGCCTTTTGCCTTCAGTTTCATTGCAAGTTTTGCTTTTATTGCAGGTACTTTGTACTTTGCAGCACATTCACACGGTAACATAAGAAAACTTAACACTGTTAAGTTTTAAAAACCTTACTTCAAGCCCAGGGTTTTCTTAATCGCAGGCTTGTCAAAGCCAACAATCATCTTTCCATCAATCTCAATTACAGGAACGCCCATCTGGCCTGATTTTTCTATCATGTGCTGGGCTGCCGTTTCATCTTCGGATATGTCTATTTCTTTGTACTCTATTTTGTTAGCCTTTAGAAAATCCTTTGCCATTACGCAATATCCGCAGCTAGGAGTTGAATAAACAGTAACTTTTTTGGCCATCACGTTTTGCAAGTCGATGTCAAATATAAATGTTTTGCAAGCAAAACTCTTTTTAATGTTTGATAAGGCATAAGTTGTATCGCGAAGCAGCAAAAGTTGTATTGGCGCAACCAATACGACCACACGCCGGCTTTGTGAAGCCGCGGGGTTGGCAGATCAGCTATGCACTCGCCTGCAGAGTGAGTTAGAAGGGTGCAACTCCCTTACCCCGCTTAAACTAAAATGGCCCTGAAATTATACAATGCGCTCGGAAGGAAGAAACAGACATTCAAACCTATCGAAGATAAGAACGTCGGAATGTATACCTGCGGGCCCACAGTTTACTGGTATGCACACATAGGTAATCTGCGTTCGTATATTTTTGCGGATACATTGAAGCGAATTTTGCTTTACTATGGCTATAAAGTAAAACACGTTATGAATATAACAGATGTAGGACACCTGACATCTGATGCCGACACTGGCGAAGAAAAAATGGAAATTGCCGCCAGACGCGAGCACAAATCGGCATGGGACATTGCAAAATTCTACGAGAAACGGTTCTTTGAAGACTCTGCGAAGCTGAACATAATAAAGCCGGACGTTGTGTGCAGAGCGACAGACCACATAAACGAACAAATCGCTTTAATCAAAACACTAGAAAAAAAAGGTTTTACATATACTATTTCAGACGGTGTTTATTTTGATACTTCAAGACTAAAAAATTATGGTGAACTTGCTAAGCTTGATATTGAAGGATTGAGAGCAGGCGCGAGAGTTGAAATTGCTGAAGGCAAAAAGAACCCGACAGATTTTGCATTGTGGAAATTTTCCCCAAAGGACAAGAAAAGGGAAATGGAATGGGAGTCTCCGTGGGGAACAGGCTTTCCTGGCTGGCACATAGAGTGTTCTGCAATGTCAATGAAATATCTTGGAGAGCATTTTGATATTCATACTGGCGGAATCGACCACATACCGGTTCACCATACGAATGAAATTGCACAATCCGAAGCGGCAACCGGGAAAAAGTTTGTGAACTATTGGGTCCACGGTGCATTTTTGCAATTGAAAGAAGGACGAATGGGAAAGTCAGAAGGTAACATAATACGCGTGGATAATTTAATTCAAGAAGGATTTGACCCGCTGGCTTACAGATATCTTGTCCTTACTGCGCACTATCGTTCGCCCCTGGTATTTTCTAAAGAAGGATTGGCTGCAGTGCAAATAACACTCAACAGGCTATATGATTTTATAAAACGCCTAAAAAGCGTTAACGAAAGCACTACCTATAAGAATTTTTCAAAATTAATCTCCAAAGTCAAGAAAGAGTTTGAAGACTCCATTAATGATGATTTAAACACACCTAACGCCTTAGCCGCGATTTCAGATTTCGTGCGCGAAACAAACAAACTTCTTGATGAAAATAAGCTAGGTAAATCACAGACTAAACAGGCCATAGAGACTATGTTTGATTTTGACAAGGTTTTAGGACTAAATTTAGCGGAAGTAAAGGAAGAAAAACTATCCAATGAAATAATGGAAAAAATAAAGCAAAGGGAAGAAGCAAGGGCAAAAAAAGACTTCAAAACATCAGACAAAATAAGGAACGAGCTGAAAGAGAAAGGAATTATTCTTGAAGACCAGCCAGATGGCGGAACCCGCTGGAAAACAATAAATAGTTGATATCTGATTTACTAATATGGCAGGACCTCATGCAGGCTTAGCTGGAAGCTGTGTTTACTGTGGCAATCCAGCAATAGATAACTGTCAATTCTGCGGCGCTTTGGTTTGCAAGGAACATCTGCACAAAAGCACCGGAAGCTGTACGAAATGTCTCGGTGGCAGAAGAGTGAGAGCATGAACCGCAAAGTTGCTATCGGTTTGTTGGTAATTGTAGCCTGTTTAGCAGCCTTAATGATAATGTTTTCTCAAAAAGAACAACAGGTATCTTGTACGGGAGGTGATGGCTTCTGTCCGAATGGCTGCACATATCCGCAGGATTCGGATTGCCAGAGGAGCGCAGTTACAACGAGCGGCGAGATAAGAAGGTGCATAGTAGCTTCTGATTGCGTGACAGTAACCTCTATTTGCAACAACGAACAGTGTAATTTCAATGATGCTGAGTGTTTATCGGGCTGTTCTTGTGGCGTAGCCATAAACAAGGACTATGAAAACGTTTTCAAAAATACAAACACTGTTTGCAAGCCATCAGGAATAGCTTGTACCAAGTGTCCGGATACGCCTCCAAAAGTAATTTGTATAAACGGAGCATGCAGTTTACAATCTATTTCGTAGGTTTTGTTATAACGACGTCTTTTATCAGAACGTGTGGCGTAATTACAGGCGTGTGAATTTCCCAGCTCGTCATTTGTTTAGCGTCCGACGCTATGGCAGCAACATTTTGCAATAAATGCAGTATGTTTTCTTTGATTCTAATATTTTTTAGGGATTTTTTGATTTCGCCATTCTCAATCAAAAATATGCCATCCCTTGGGATTGTTGAAAAGTCGCCGGAAGCATAATTTTGGAATCTCGTATACCAGATATTTGTTATGTAAAGGCCCTTTTGCACGTTTTTGAGTAATTCATCTCTTGATATTTGTCCGGAATTAAAAACAACATTAGACGGGCCCGGTGCAACAAGACCAGCGCTAGCAGTCGTCTTAACGCCGTATTTTCTTGCCGTAGAAGTATTATGGAGATACGTTTTCAAAATGCCATTTTCAATCAAAGCGTTTCTTTGCTTTGGAACACCTTCAGAGTCGTATTCGTGCGCTCCAAACGTGCCCGCAAGAGTAGCGTCATCGTAGATATTAACAATAGGATTTGCAACCTGCTGATTTAGTTTGTTCGCAAAAAATGATATTCCTGCCTCAACATCAAAAATGGAGGTTGCCCCACTTATGTTGTCAAGCAAAGCGCCCCAAGCCATTGGTGCAAACACAACATCATAGCTGCCTTTTTTACCAGCCTTGGGTTTTTTAGCTAGCGCAGCAATCTGTCCAGCAAATTTTGCGGAATTTTCAATATCAAGCTTGTGTAATGTCCTTGCGCTGGCAGTGTTATGGCCCGAAGCGTCTTTATCTAACATTGCTCTTATTGAGAAATAAGCTGAAGTTCCTTTACCTCTCGCTTCAACTTTTCTTGACGTGACTAAGAAAGATTCTGCATTTGCGATCTCAAAGATTCCGCTACAGCGTTTAGCTCCTTCCTTCAGCGCGGCATTTATTCCTTTTTCAACAAAATCAATCTCTCCGTCAGCTGAAAGATTTGCTATTTTTGGATCATATATGTCTGGTATCTGTTTATAGCTAAAAGGTCCATCAGCAATTCCAAACCAATCTTGTTTTGGCTGCAGAGGTTTCGAGAATAAAAGCAATTTATTGATTATTTTATCCGCGCGGCCTTTTAGGATGTTTAGCTGCGCAAAATCAAGAGCATCATCGTTGGTGATTTCAGCTATCTCTTCGAAATTTGTTGTGACAACTTTCTTGTCCTTTACAAAAAATATGCCGATGTTTATGAGACCCTCAGTTCCAGTTTTAGCAATTTTGTTATTGACAAATTTAATCTGACTGCCAGTCGTGTTAACACCAGAAACTACAGCATCGCTTGCACCTTCTTTCATCAATCTGTCTTTAATGTGATGCAACAGGTTGACTAACTGCTGCGAATTATCTGCCAAGTCTTAACCCCCTTAATCTTAGCGAAGGACCGCCGTGTCCTACGGGTATTCCTTGCATTGGCTCTCCTTTTCCGCAACTAGCAGAGTGTAGTTCGAGATTTTGAGCGCAGGCGTCAATTGCGGCATAGAGCGCTGGCGTTGTAACCTCAATAGCAGGATTTCTGACAGGGACCGTAATTTTTCCGTTTTCAATTAAATATGCTTCAGCGCCAACATATCTATTATTATAGCGCTTATCGTCTATGTTCCATTCCATGAAATTCTTGAGGTAGACTCCAAGCTTTACACCTTCAATCAATTCCTGCTCAGTTTTATATGTGCCGGGCAAAAAGAACGTGTTTGACATTCTTACTATCGCTTCCTTGTCAAACTCCGATGCTCTTGCTGCGCCGTTGCTGCGAACTTTCAACGCCGTCGCAGTCTCACGATTTTGCAAAAGTTCTGTGGCTATACCTTCCTTAATCAGATATTTTCTCCTAGCTTTGACGCCTTCATCATCATACAAATAGAAACCAAAAGCATCGTGGACCGTAGGATCATCAACTAAAGTAACGCAAGGGTTTGCGAATGGCTTTCCAAGCATGTTGACAGTCATGTATGACTCGCCAGCTTGTGCAGATTCTCGCCCTAAGATTCTATCGGCTTCGAATGGATGCCCGCAGCTTTCGTGTGCAATAATACCTGAAATTTCAGGTCCTATGACCAAATCCATGATGCCTTTTGGTGCTTTCTTCCCTTCCCTTAGGTTTTTTTCCAAAGCAATAGCTTCCGTTTTCAATAAGTGCGGAAGTTTCCAAGTGTCCATGATCTCCCAACCGGTTGTTGAACCGTACTGCCACATTCTCTGCGCAGTTTTTTTGCCGCGCAGAATCGTTAACATGTAATAGAAATTAACTCTTGGAATTTCTGACTGGATAACAGAACCTTCGGAATTCACATAGAATTTTTTTGTTACGCCAGTATGTAAAGAAAGGTATCTTCCGGGAAGTTTTATTTTTGTTTCAGCAAGGTTTGATTCGATGTCTTTCAGAAGCCCTATTTTTTCTTCAGGCCCTACATCAAGAACGTTCTTTTTTTGCTTTACTTCGTATTTGGCTTTTTCAGCAGGTTCTTCTGAGAGCGCAACACCCTCTGTGATTTTTGAGCCACGCGACGTAAGATTCAAAGCCTTCTCGACTAGGCGTTTTATTTTTTCTTTTTCTATCAAATTTGTGCTGACAAAACCTAAAGTATTGTTAATTATGAATCTAACACCCAATCCCTGTGAAGAATCAAAACCAGAGACTTCAAGGACTCCGTTTTTTGTAACAAAGGCATCAGCATCAACCTGCTCGAGCCTGGCTTCAGCGTATGTGGCTCCGTGAGCTTTGGCGTGCTGAACAGCAAATTCAGCTAAATCTTCATTGGCCATTACCGCAACAGCAAAGGGCTTAAATATAAAGTTTAGTATTCTGCAAATAATGGTTGTCAATAATAGCTTCGAAGCGCGACGTCACATAATACACTTAATTCATGGTGCAATTGCAGTTATCGTCGTTGTGGTTATAAAAGCCATATTGGGTGCGTTATTCTTTTTCAGTCCGAAATTAAGACCGGAAATTATTGTTTTGACTTTTGTTGTGACGGTTATTGCAAGTTACCATTACGAGAAAAATATTCTGATAAGATTTAAGGAATGGATGAAAGAACGCAAGAAACATACAAAGCGGTAGAAATGAAAAAAATATTAGTTATCGGCGCTGCCGGGCAAATAGGTTCGGAACTGACACTAGAGCTCAGAAATTTGTTTGGAAATGAGAATGTTGTTGCAGGAATAAGGAAAACTCAGCCAAATGAAGAAGTGAAAAAAACAGGGCCTTGTGAAATCTTAGATGCCGCAGACAAAGAAGCAATAGAACGTGTCGTGAAAAAGTACAATATCGACTCGATATTTCATTTAGCGTCCATACTTTCAGCAATTGGAGAAAAAAACCCCGAGCTCGCATGGAGCGTAAACATCAACGGGCTGAAAAACGTGCTTGAAGTGGCTAAGGCACTTAGTCTGAAAATGTTCTGGCCCAGCTCGATAGCGGCATTTGGCCCGGATACCCCGAAAAATAAAACGCCGCAGACAACCGTAATGAACCCCAGCACGATGTATGGCATAACTAAGCTGACAGGCGAATTGTTATGCAATTATTATTTTGAAAAATTTGGCGTTGATGTTAGAAGCGTAAGATACCCCGGAATAATAAGCTACAAAACTCTTCCAGGCGGCGGAACAACAGATTATGCCATAGATATTTTCTATCACGCCATACAAAATCGCACTTACAAATGTTTCTTGAAAAATAATGCAACTCTGCCTATGATGTATATGCCAGACGCATTAAATGCCGCCGTGAAAATAATGGATGCGGGAAAAAACAAAGTGAAAGTCAGAACAAGCTACAATGTCGCAGCCATAAGTTTTTCACCAGAAGAGCTCTACGAAGAAATCAAAAAGCACGTGCCCGGTTTCAAAATAGCTTATGAACCCGATTTCAGGCAGAAGATAGCAGATTCGTGGCCAAAAAGCCTGGATGATTCCGCTGCCAGAAAGGATTGGGGCTGGAAACACGAGTATGAGTTGTCCAAATTAACGGCGGATATGCTTGAAAAATTAAAGCAAACTCTGCAGGCTAAGTAACTTTTTAAACCGAAAATTTTATCTTACGTTATGGAAATACCCGAAGAATTACAGAAGAAAATTCTCCAGATAAAGAAATTGCCTACCGAGGAACAGGAAGAGGCAGCCAGCAAATTACTGACTCCTGAAGAAATCTCAATGATAATGCAGATGCAGCAACAGAGCGGAACCAGCCAGTGTTTCTTTTGCCAGATAGCGGGGGGCAAAGTTCCTACGAGAATAGTTTACGAGGATGATTTTGTCATAGCTTTTCTTGACAAAAAACCGGCGAATCCGGGACATGTCATCGTTACGACAAAAGAACACTATGGGATTCTGCCACAGGTGCCGTCAGACAGAGCCGCGCTGCTTATGAACGTTGTCAAATCACTCGCGGGTGCAGTTTTTGATGCAACCAATGCGCAGGGCGTAACGATTTTACAGGCAAATGGCACAGCCGCAGGGCAAACAGTTCCACACATTTTCTTTCACATCATACCGAGATTTGAAAATGATAAAGTAAAAATTGACTGGAAACCATTGGAGCTTTCTGAAAAGCAGATGGAAGACATCCAGAAAAAAATAGTGGAAAAGGCAAAGCACGCCGCAGTAAAAAAGCCAGTATATGATATCAGCGGCAAGCCGATAGAAGAAACTAAAGAAAAGAAACTCAAGGAAGAGAAATCGAAGAAAGAGAAATTGATTAAAGTCAAATCAAGATTGCCTTAATCAAGACAAACATAATGTCACCTAAAAAGAGGCTTGCGAGCAAGCCAGCCAGAAAAGCAGGCGTGTAAGGCAAACCTTCTTTCACTTTTATTTGTTTGAGTTTCCCAAGTTTTTCTAATTTCTGCAGTTCTGAAATATCTTTTAGCTCGATACCGCTTCGAGGAGGTTTGTAAGAGTAATTTCCAACTTTAATTTCTTCAGCAATCCAATCGCCCTCTACAAGCTTACTTGGCGCTATGAACTTAAACATACAGGCCTTTTCAACCGCTTTGAAAATAAAGATTATAGGAATCAAAATGAAGAGCAGCAAGCTTGCCAGCGCGATAAACTTCATATCTAGGTAAAAGGAAACTATCGGCAAAATCAAAATCGCTGGTGAAATCATAATTGCAAGTTTATTTTTTTTAAATTCAACTCTTAGCTCCTTAAAAAAAGCAGATTTATTTTTTACGATCAGAATTAACGCACCAATAACACCCAAAATTGCACCCATTATCATTATGTTTAACCACAAGGTCAAAGGAAAAGGCCAGGGCGTATTTGCAAAAGAGACTGTTGGAAGTAACGCCCCTAATCCAGTAAGCATTTTTGCGTCACCGCCACCCCAAAGCCCGGTGTAAACCATTGTAGTTCCAATGGCGAAGAATATGCCCGCAAATATAGCTGAGAAGATCAAAGGCCAAACTGAATTTTGAATCAGTGAAACAATTGCATGACCAAATAGGCCGGAAGCAATCATAAAGTAATTTATCCAGTCTGGTACCCAGCGGCCTTTCAAATCGGTTATCGTTCCGATTGTTGCACCAAAAATTGCGATACCGGCAAAAATGTAGTCCATAGTCATAATTTCAGGTTAAGATATAAAAAGTTAAGTAGGCATGTCGCCTATTCCTTCCGTCTTAACTGTAAACACAGCTTCACCTTCTGGAAGGTGCGGGCTGTCTATCAAACGTGCAATTCTTTTTTCACCCTTTGATTTTCGCAGATAAAGTCTGTAGGTGCTTGCATGACCAATTATGTGGCCACCTATTGCCTGCGTTGGGTTTCCAAAGAAGATTGCGGGATTGGCCATAACCTGGTTAGTTATGTAAACAGCTATGTTGTATTTGTCAGCAATCCTTTGTAATGTGTGCAAGTGCTTGTTTATCTTTTGCTGTCTGTCAGCTAACGTACCTCTACCAGTAAATTCAGCACGGAAAAGCGATGTTAAAGAGTCTACAATTATCAATTTTATTTGTAGGCCTTGTTTCTGTACGAGCTCCTCAATTTTTTCTGCTAAGAGCATCTGGTGGTCTGAACTGTAAGCCCGTGCAACTCTTATTTTTCTTAGAATCTCTTCCGGAACAAGACCCTTAGCTATAGCAATTTGTTTGATTCTTTCAGGCCTAAAAGTGCCTTCAGTGTCTATGAATACAACTTCTCCGCCAAGACCGCCCTGCTCTTTCGGTAATTGCGCATTAACCGCTATCTGAAATCCAATCTGTGATTTTCCAGAACCGAACTCCCCAAAAGCTTCAGTTATAGCGTGAGTTTCAATTCCGCCACCAAGCAAATTGTTTAATTCTTTGCTGCCAGTGTCTATTTTTCCGGTGTCTTCTCTTTTTTTGAGGTATTCTTCGCCTGTTGAAAAACCAAGCTCAAGAACTGCGCGCGCAGCTGCAATAGCCTTGATGGCTATGGGTTTGCTTAATTCCGCAATGTCCATTAGTGTTGACGGAGAAGTAACGGCGACTGACATCAAGTCGTTGAAACCAGCCTCTCTTAATTTTTCAGCAGTTGTTTTGCCTATTCCTGGGAGGTCTTCTATGGTTTCAATCTTTGATTCTTTTTTTACTTCTATTACTTCACCTTCACCATCCACAAATTCCCCTTCGTTTTTCTTTTTAGGCATGTTTGCCTCCCGCCAGGATTTGATCCGCCAGATCTTTTGGGCTCGGATTTAAATTTACATTTGATACTGCAAATTCTATTCTATCAAAATTCACATTTTGTTTTATGTTGCCTTCAATTTGCACCGTTCTGCCAAGCAAAAAGGCATCGATTTTTTCCTGTAATATTTCAGGACCATCTTTTGCAATTATTTCTTGAATTTCTGAAGAGGACATTCCACACAGATTTTCTGCAGTCTGCTTGAATGCTACAGATCTCAGAGTATCCGTGCCATCATCGAGAACAAAGTTCAATATCATTGCTTGTACGGGCGTCACAATCTTGTGTTCTGAGCATATCGCGCCTTCAGGTGCAACAGTAACTTTCTTGCCGCACTTAGGACAGGTCGGATAGAATTTTGGCGGAAAGACCTGCACAACAGTGGCTAGCATACTGACAGATTCCCCTGCCTTAGCGTCGCGAATAACAATTTTTTTCGCTGAAATCGCAGGCCTTAGCGCAATAGATATGCCTTTTGGGTCTGCAATTAACATGCTTTTAGAACCAACATGCAGTTCTTTATTTCCAAGATTGTTTTGTTTTACTTGCGCATCCTTGATTTTGACAATCGTTCCGTTTGTTATTTTGCCTTCCTTCAAAAGTGAAGTTTTTTTGTCCCAAAGCACTGCTCTGACTGTGCCGGTTTCATCAGCAATTACAATAGAGCCTACTTCGCCTTCCCGTTTATCTTTGGTTTTGAATTGTTTCGGCGCATAAATTCGCGTTACCTTGCCTAAAACTTCAACAGAACGCATGCCAGCGATTAGATCTTTGATTTTTATTGGGCCCTTACTATCAACATTCTTGAAAAGCTGTACGCCAAGCTCTGATGCAACAATGTATGCTGCGCCTTCCTCGGAAACCAGACCTTCGAGTTTAGTAACTTTTGCAGCGATCTGACCCTTAACTTCATCAAAAGAAAGCCCTGTTTCTTGTTGAATTTTTTCAATGACTTGAGAGATAGGAACTTGTAGCAAACTTGCACCTCGTATCTGCACTAAGTGAAAACAAATAAAAGCTTTTGTTCAGAGCGACATACAATGCTATATTGCCAATCCAAACTCTTTTAATTCTCCTTGCATGGCGCTTGGGTCTTCTCCGCCATGCCAACTATATCTCGGGCGTACTTTCATAGGGTATATTTTTTCCAATTTGTCATCTATCAACAGCGCAGTGCCTTTGTCAGGCGGAAGCTCGTCCAAGTATTTCTGCAAAGCATATGGCAAATAGGTTGCAGCAATTAGATTAAGTGAATCTATATCGATTTTTGCTGTTAATCGGTGCGATATAACAACATCTGCCTGAGTCATCACATCCGTATGAATTTTACCTGGTTGTTGTGTTGCCAATACCAGAGATATGCCGGGCTGCCTGCCTTCACGCAACAATTGTATCAAAGGCTCCGATGCCAGTGTTGGCTTTTCAGATTCTCGCGGCAGGAATTCGTGAGCCTCATCTATAAACATCCAGACGAGCGGAGCTTTTTCCTCAGCTACGGCAGATTCAGGACCGAATAAAAAGCCGCCTTCCGAGATTAATTTGATTTCTTCAGATTTTCTTGCAGTCATTCTCTGCTGCAGGATTTTCTTTGATATTAAGCCGATAACGAGCGCTTTTATTCTTTCGCCGCCTTCGACTTCAGCATAGGCGCTTAAATCGAGTATGGCTGCAGTCCCTCCGGTGAACAAGTCGGTGATTTCAGTTCCTTCTTTTCTGAAAAGGCCCCATTTTTGTGCCGCTGAAAACCTATTTTCGACAACATTCTTTTCTTTGTCTGACGACCGTTTGTCTTTTCCAATAAAGTCTATTATTTCATCGATATCAAATTCGGTATTTTCTAATTGTGCAGCTTCCAAAGCTCTTTCTATCAAAGTGCCTTCGCCAGAAACTAATTCAAGTTCGAAAATGTCACACCAGCTGTCGGCAGATATCTCCGAAGGTTTTAACGCAAAAGCGACATCTGCAGGAACGCCTCTGTCCTGATATTTTTCAAAAAGCCCAAACGGCACAAAGATTACTGGCGCGAGACCTTTTGGTTTTAGACCCCAGTCAGCGAGCAAGGCATCATCTCTGTAATTTGGATATTTCATTGTCCAGAAAATGCCCATTGTATCGAAAATCAAAATAGACAGGTTCTTTGCAATCTCTTCTGGCAAATCTACCATGCCTTCAGCTATTACGCCTAAAGTATAGGATTTTCCAGAACCTCTTTTACCAGAAACAAGGATTACGTGAGGTCCTGAGACATCTAAGTGAATAGGATTAGCCAAGCTTACGGTCGTGTCAAACTGCACGTAGTTTTTGCCGAGAAAGATAGTTCCAGTCAGCCCGTATCGGGCTCTGTCCTTAGGACTGCGTCCAGCTACAATCTCAAACACCATGTTGGCCGTCACATAGTTTAAAAATGAATAATAAAAACCTATTGTCAAGCCGGCGTGGCCCAATCTGGTACGCGCTTGAAGCCAAGCTTCGGCTGGTTTCCTGTGCGCAGGAAAAGGCGACGGTCTCGAAAACCGTTTCCCGCAAGGGTTTCTCGGTTCAAATCCGGGCGCCGGCGCTCCACTAACATTTTAATATGTTAGAATAAGTAATTATAATTATGAAACTTGAAGTGTTCAAAGCATACGTAGCAGAAGATGTTTCTAAGACGCTTAAAATAGAACACGACAAAACAAGCAAAAAACGCCCCGCATGGATTAAGGTTAGAGGTCTAGCGAATAATACTACTTTTATCAATGTTTTAATCAATGGCAAAAGACAGCATTACAAAGTGTATCTTTCTCCGAGAATACCTTTATTCTTACCTGTTAACTATACGAAAGATGAGATGCGTAAGTTTTATGACAAATTTTCAGAAATTTATGATAATTTTGTTGTGAAGAAAAATATTCCTGCCGCCAAATTTTTGCTTAAAAAATTAAAACTGGCGAAAGATGCAAAAATTCTTGATTTGGGCGCAGGAACTGGATTTGCTTCAATACCTTTCGCCAAAGCTGGCTACAAAAATATAACTTTGCTAGATTACTCTGCAGGAATGTTAGCTAAAGCAAAAAGAAGAAAAGAACTCAAGGGTTGTAAATTTGTACAGCAAGATGTTAGAAAATTAAATCTGAAAGAGAAGTATGATTTAATCATCAGTATATTTTCTTTTGCAGGCAATACTTATCTCGACGAAAACGAAATGCCCCGGCTTTGGAGAAAAGTTACAAAATATTTGAAGCCAAAAGCGAAAATAGCTTTGCTTGGATATGATTATGAACCACCAATAGCCCTGTTTGCGAAATTGAAAGGCGGCTTATATGACATTGGAGATAAAAATTTGACGAAATGGTTTATTGGCGAGAAGAAATGACTGAGAATCTAAGCGTCGGCGTTCTAACTGTTCAAAAGTTCCAAAGCTATTAATACCGTAAAGCTCTATTACGAATATGGCAAAAAGAAAAGCTAAGTCGAAGAAACTGGATTTTTTGTGGCACGAAGTAATCATAACTTTCTTAGCCGCATTGATAGTTTCTTTCGGCGCGCTCTTTGTACAAGGTGGCGGGTTCGCCTGGCTGGTTGGAGTATTCACAATTTGGCTCGGACTTCTGGTATTCATACTGCCATTAGTCAAGAAAGTCGAAAAATTACACTCTTAGACATCCTCTATCAGTTTAATTCCGAAGAACCTTTCTAGCTTTTTTGCTAATTTCAAGTCTGGCTCTCTTTTTCCACTTTCAAGAGCGCTTATTGTTGAAAGTTTTTCATTTATTTTGATTGCGAACTCTTCCTGCTTCAAACCAAGGCCTTGCCTGGCCTGACTTATTATTTTTGCAAAATCAGAAACAACCAATTCCTCAGCTCTTGGTTTGGAACTTAAAGGTACAGTACGTTGCTGCGCTTTAGGTTCTTCGATAATCTTGCCAGTTTTTGAACAGTCTGCACAGACGCTCAAAATAACGCCATCTATCTTAGCCCTGGATGTTGCTTCGTTTTGACCACAGATTTCACAATCCACCATGCTAATGTTTATAATACGTATATTAAATAATATTTCGATGAGCCTTAAAACAAGATTTTGTGCAAAATGCGGTAAAGAACTTGCAAAACTCCATGAAGGAATGTGCGCAGATTGTCATTTTGAGAGCGGAAGTGTAAAATTACCGCGCAAAATAACCGTACAAGTCTGCAAGAATTGCGATTCCGTGAATTGGAACGGTTTGTGGATAAAATCAGAGCATCCGCACGAATACTATCTTCATCTCGCAGTCTTGGGAAAACTAGACGCGCCTCCCGAAATCGAAGTAGAAAATGCAAAAATACTGCAAAGCGATAAAGAAGGCAGAGTTGAATTATCTCTGGATATATTGGGCAGGAAATTTACTCAGGTTCTGCCAGTGGAACTTTACGTTATCGAAAGAAAATGCCTCGACTGCATAAAAAAGTCGCGCCAAGTTCACGAAGCAACGCTGCAATTACGAACAACTCGCGACCCTGAAGGACTTATTTCAGCGGTTATGCCAACTATCGAGGGATACAAGTCAGATATTCTAAAAATAGACGAGCAAAACGCGGGCATAGATGTCTATATGTCCGGCAAGGAGCCTGCAAGACACCTGGCTTCAGAACTCAAAAAAAAGTTCAAGCTAACCCGTAAAGAAACATTCGAAGAGTACAGTTGGAATCAAATGAAGAATAGGGCAAAAACCCGCGTCAATATTTTGTTGCAGAGAGCATGATAAAATACGAGCCAGCACCCGAAATTAAGTATAAAATTGAAAACATAGTTAGAAAATTAGACTTTGGGCACGTGGATATTTCTAGGATTGCGTGCTTCAAAAGCCAAGGCTCTACTTCCAGAGGAACTGTTGCCCGTTGCTATGCTCTTTCAAAAATTTGGCAGCAATCTCTGAACGTGCCGGCACATTATATAATTGAAATCTTATCTGAAAGATTTGACAAATTGTCCGAAGCGGACAAAGATCGAGTGCTAATACACGAGATTCTTCACATACCAAAGAGCTTTGGCGGGGGTTTCAGACATCACGATTTTGTCTGCAGAAGGAATGTAGAGCAGCTGTATAAGCGACTGCAGTCGAATACATAGAGCCGACGCAAGCCGATTTTAGCCAGAAAGCCTTTTAAATTCCCGATTTAAAGGCTTGTTATGTATAGACCACAAACACCACAGCAGCAACCAGTATTCAGAGTTAGAACGCCCAGGGGCAAAGAAGTTCTCGGAATAGTAGACGCCAGACTGGGTTACGGAAAGTCAAGGATCATTTGCACAGACGGTAAGACCCGAATATGCAGAGTGCCTGGCCATCTGAAGAGAGAACTGTGGGTCAGACCAGATAACATAGTGCTTGTGCTGCCTTGGGAATTTGAAGGTGACAAAAAAGGCGATATGATTTACAGATATACAGATAATCAAGCAGATTGGTTAAAACGTAATGGCTATCTAAAGAATCTGATTAAGCAAGAGTTTTAGCAATGGAGCTTAAGTTCGAAGAGGAAATTCTAATACCCAAAGCGAGAATCGCGGTTCTGATAGGCAAAAAAGGAACAGTCAGAAAGACGATTGAGAAAAAAGGCAAGGTAAAGTTGAAAATTTTAGCAACAGGCAGTGTAAAAATAACTGCAACCGACGCTTTTGACCTCATGGTATCCAGAAATGTTGTTGAAGCCGTAGGAAGAGGCTTCAATCCGGAAATTGCCGAAAAGTTATTTAAAGAGGAAAACAGCTACGGGCTTGTAAACCTTAATGATTACGGCGTAAAGGAAAAAAGCGACCTGCAGCGCCAACGCGGAATAATTATTGGTGAAGCAGGAATTGCAAAAAAGATAATCCAGCGCCATACGGGTACGGATATTTCGGTATTCGGCAAGACTGTAGCGATTATCGGGCCCGTAGAAGGCGTTGGCTGGGCCAGGCATGCAATCGAAATGTTGCTTACTGGTGCAAGACACGCAACGGTTTACAGGTTCCTAGAGGAGAGGCATCATGGCGGAAGACGATAGCGGAAAACTACGAGCAATTTCAGTAGCAGAATTTTTTGAAAAAAATAGGCACTTGTTAGGATTTGACAATCCCATTAGAGCGCTTTTGACGTCCGTAAAAGAAGCAGTCGATAACAGTCTTGATGCTTGTGAAGGTGCAGATGTTCTTCCCGAAATCTTTGTTCAAATTCAAGAGCTGGGTGCAACCCGCTATAAAGTAATAGTTGAAGATAACGGCCCTGGCTTGCCAAAAGATCAGATAGCCCCCGCATTTGGTAAGTTGTTATATGGTTCCAAGTTCGTGACCTTTGGTGGAAAACAGAGCAGAGGCCAGCAAGGTATTGGTATTTCCGCGGCAGCGCTTTATTGTCAATTAACAACGGGTAGGCCAGTCAGAATAATATCCAAAACAAAGAAAGGCGAGGCCCAAGTCATAGAATTGAAAATCAATGTTAAATCAAATGAGCCTGAAATCATAACGCATACAACAATCGATTGGACAAAAGAGCACGGTACAAGAGTAGAACTGGAAATGGAGGCAAAATACACCGAAAAGAAAGCTTCCGTTCTTGAATACATGAAAGAAACAGCAATTGTGAATCCTCACGCAAGTTTCGTTTACATTGACCCGGAAGGTCAGAAAATAGATTTTCCACGGGTAACAAAAGAAATGCCAAGAAAACCGGAATCGATAAAACCACATCCCTACGGCGTCGAACTGGGAATTTTGGAAAGGATGCTAAAAGAAACAGCCTCGAGAACATTGAAATCATTCCTTACAACAGAATTCGATAAAGTAGGTTCAGGCACAGCAGATGAAATCCTGAAAAACGCAGGCATTGACCCTAAAATTTCTCCAAAGTTTGTCACAATAGAGCAGACAGATAAATTAGTCAAGGCGATGCACGGCACAAAAATCATGGCGCCCTCAACAGTAGGACTGGTGCCGATTGGTGCTGATGTTTTCAAAAAGAGTTTGGAATCAGAATACAATCTGGAATTTGCCTATGCTGTGACAAGACCACCATCAGTTTACAGAGGCAATCCTTTTGTTATCGAAGCCGCAATAGGCTATGGTGGTGAATTGCCAAAGGATGAAGGCGTTAAATTAGTTAGATTTGCAAACAGAGTTCCACTTCTATACAAACAGGGAGACTGCGCTTTAACAAAAGCCACTCTATCGGTTGACTGGAAAAACTATGGCTTGAGCCAAAGTGGTTCGAACATGCCGGGCGGGCCGGCAATAATATTGATTCACGTGGCATCAGTTTGGGCTCCATTCACATCAGAATCAAAAGAAGCAGTTGCTAATTATGACGAAATCATCAAAGAGGCAAAACTTGCTTTGCAGGAATGTGGCAGGCAGCTGCAATTGTTTGTCGGCAAGAAGTTCAAACGTGAAATTGCCGCAAAGAAAAAAGAAATGTTCAAGAATTATTCGATAGAGCTTGCAGTTGCACTCTCTGATTTGACTGGTAAGAAAAAAGATGAAATTGAAAAAGACCTATTGAAAGTCGCAGAAGAGATGCTTGCAACCGGCGCAATAGAAGGCGAACCAGAAGCAGCCAAGGAAGAAAAGAAACCAAAACGAAAGCTTGGTGCTTTCAAGGACTCGGGTGATGAGTGATGGCAACAGATAAAGCAGAACAAAAAGACAACGAAATAATAGAAAAATTAAAGCACGCAGCAGAAGAAGTAGTTAAAGTAGCCAAGGAAAAGCAAAACCCGAAGATAAAGATGCCTCTGCGAGGATTATCTAATGTTTATTTTGATGAAAAAGATAAGATAATCAAGCTTGGAGACAAGCAGCAAACCCGCTCTTTCTTCAACATCGGGCAGGCAAAGAAATTCATGCAGACTTTCCTGATAGCAGCATCATGCAAGGAACTGATAAAATCAGGCAAGACAACTTCAATCAGGGATATCTATTACAATACTAAACACACTATTGGTGACACCGATGAAAATACCTTTGATGAGCAGGATGAATCCGATCCCGTTATAGAAGATATAGAAGTAGGCTTTGATGCTTTGAGAGAAGAACTGCACTTATTTGCAAACTCAAAAGGCTCGATGGTCGGAAATTTGACAATAGTCGATTCCGGAGATACAATTGATTTGAGAAAAATGGGCTCAGGCGGTTGGGCAATACCCTCTATATGCGAGCCGCACATAATTCAATTCAAGAATTGTGAATCAAAATTCGTACTCTTTGTGGAGAAAGATGCAGTCTGGAGACGTTTCAACGAAGACAAGTTTTGGGTAAAACACAATTGCATAATCCTACATGGACAGGGAGTCCCTCCTCGCGGAGTTCGACGCTTATTAAGAAGATTTGCAGACGAATTGAAATTACCAATCTACGTGCTTGTAGATAACGACCCTTGGGGACTCTATATTTATTCAGTCATTAAACAGGGCTCTATTAATCTGGCCTACGAATCTGTAAGAATGGCTGTGCCAACATCAAAGTTCATCGGCTTAAGTTCATTTGACCAGGACAGATACAAACTGCCAAAGGAAGTCACAATCAAATTAAACGACTTGGACAAAAAAAGAATTCAGGAAATCCTGAAATATCCTTGGTTCCAGAAAAAAGACTGGCAGATGGAACTGACGCATATGCTAGAAAAAGGCGTAAAGCTGGAGCTCGAAGCCCTCAGCCGTAAACACATTAGCTTCATCTCTGAAACCTACGTACCTGAAAAAATAGCAAGGAAAGAGTGGCTAGAGTAATTTTTTATACTTTTGTGTTCTAGTTATTTGAATGGTTAGCGTACAGCTTCCTAGAACAGCTACTGGTGCCGAATTGCATGATATGCTTGTAGGTGCTGCAACGAGAGTTTACAACGGCGGAGTTTATGATGCATATGTTAGTTATTCTTACGAAGTAAAGGATGGCGTAGTTTCGAAGATGCCAGCATACATTTTGCAATACATTGTGCCTGACAAGAGTCTGATAAACAGATTTTTGGCAGCCATAGGCACGCATACAAGAATAATTTCTTCTAATGATATTACTATAGACTTGGATATTAAAAAAGAATATGATGTATTAGAGTTAACGTGTCCAGAGAGTGTAGAAAAAGACTCGAGATTTGGCAGATTTGTTAAAGATCTCTGCGCAAGATTGGCTAGCCCTAACTAAAGGACTTTCAAAAACTTCAGCAATTGCGGATGAATCGAGGTTTTGAAGTATTTTCGTACATCTTTTGGTTTAACCCACTTGACTTCAACAAATTTTTCTCCCGCTTTTATTTTTGTCTGATTTGTTTCACAAAGATAATACAGAAGTAAAAATTGTTTATTTTCTTTTGGAATTCTAGCTAAAATTATAGTTCTAACCTTGACTTTTACTCCAGTCTTGATTTTTATCTCTTTGACTAAGGAAGCCTCAAGGCTTTTTCCGTATGTTGGCCTGCCACCTGGGAAAGACCAGCTTAATTCCTTAACGTAAGGATCATTTTCGCGTCGGCCAATGAGAAGTTTCTTTGTCTTAGGATTGTAAACTAAGCCGAGCACATTAGCTAAGAAAACCCCTTTGTCAAATTCTATTAGATCTAGCTTTGCCATTTACGCAGTGGACTTGCCCCTCCAGGTATGACCACATTTTGTGCACTGATAAATTTCTGTTTCTGCTTCGTCAGCAGGCAATAGCTGGACTCTGCTGACATAAGCCATCTGGTTTTTACATTTGGAGCATTCTTGCTTTGTAATTTCTCTAATGTCAATTTTGTCATCAGAATAAACTTGTGGCTTTTTCTTCTCGAAGGTTTCCTTAATATCAGACATCCGCTCTACAAATTCGCCACAATTACCGCAGCGATCCTTTCCAGATATAACTACACTACCGCACTTTTTGCAAAACATAAAGTGCTCCCGGCGAGATTTGAACTCGCGTCCGCGGCTCGAAAGGCCACTATCCTTGGCCGGGCTAGACTACGGGAGCAAGTGGGCCAGCGAGGATTTGAACCTCGGACCTACGGCTATCCTGCGACACTCCCTAACGGGAGGCGTCATATAAGACCGTCGCTCCACCGGACTAAGCTACTGGCCCTTGCTGAGCGCCTGAGGAAGGATTTGAACCTTCGACCTATCGCTTAACAGGCGATCGCTCCACCAGGCTAAGCTACTCAGGCATAGTTAGAGTTTTAAAAATTTCTTTATAAACCTTGCCCGCTAAATTTTTTTATGCTACTGGATAAAGCAGCAGAGTTTCTGAAGGAGTGCAAGCCAGAGGAAACCATTGTTATTTACCATAAGGGCTGCGGAGATGGTATTTGCGCTTCAGCAATATTGGGCAAGTATTTCAAAAAAGTGTATCAAGATACACCCAAAAAGTTCTTTGTGTTAGGATACGAAGAGGATTTCAAGAAATTTACCGATAAGATACTAAAACTAAATGTCCAAAACGTGATTTTTGCTGACTTATCTATTGATAAATTTCCAGAACTTCTGAAAGAATTAGCAAAAAAATTCAGGGTCTTGATTCTAGACCATCACACGTTGATTAACGATATGAATAAACACGGAATTTTGCATATTCATCCTAATTTTATATCTAAATTGCCGGGCGAAAAATACTGCGGTTCAAAAATAGCATATGATGTATGCAATAAACTCATAGATATGAGTGACGCAAGCTGGCTTGCAGCAGCAGGAATACTGCACGATGTCGGTGCTGAAGAATGGAAATCATTCATGGATGAAGTTTATGCGAGATTTCCGGATTTGAAAGGCGGAAAGAACATCTACGGGTTCGATAGCAAGCTAGGCGAATTAGTTTCTTTAATTTCGGCAAGCAAAATCGGAATTGCAAAGGAAATCAGGACAATAAACCTCTGCATAAACACTGAAAATCCCATGGATATTTTGGAATTAAAATCAGATATGGCAAAAGAGCTGAAATACTGGGAAGATAAAATCAATACCGAATTAGCAAAATATATCGATAACTGGAAGGAACTCGCGGAAGTTCATGAAGATTTGAAGTTTGTAATGCTTGAAGTCAAAGGAAAATACCCAATATCAAGCACAGTTTCAACAATCATAAGCATAAGAAATCCGGATTACTTATTCTGCGTTTACAAAGAGAAAAGCACATTTGTTGACATTAGCTTCAGAACCCAGGGTGGCAAAGTAAACTGTGCAAAGCTTGCGCAGGAATCAACGAAGAATTTCAAGTTGAGCTCGGGCGGAGGCCATCCACCAGCAGCAGGGGCAAGAGTTTTGAAACAAGATTTTGAATTATACAAAAGCAAACTGCCAGATTTAGTCAGAAAATTAATCGAAAATGGGCGTTGATTTAAGACCTCTAGCGAAACCAAAAGAAATTTCTTTCTCACATTTGAAAGGAAAGAAGCTAGCGGTTGATACTCATCTTGTTTTGTACCAATTCTTAACAACAATGCCTGAGCTGAGAGATTCTAAAGGCAGACTAACATCATACTTGTCAGGTCTTTTCTATAGAACAACGCACTTGATGGCCGAAGGAGCCAAACTTGCTTTTGTTTTTGACGGTGTTTATGGTCTACCTAAAATTACAAGCACGGTAACAGAAGAAGTAATGTCAGAATCAAAACGGCTTTTGGAAGCTCTTGGCTGTCCCGTTATTCAGGCACCATCAGAAGGTGAGGCGCAGTGTGCGTTTATGTGCAAGCAAGGTAAAGTATGGGCGGCAGCGTCTCAGGATTATGATTCTTTGCTGTTTGGCACTCCAAAATTAGTAAGAAATTTGACAATTTCTAGATATAGAAAACTGCCAAAGGGCGGAAAAGCTAAAGTCAGACCTGAAATAATTGATTTGAAGGAATTTTTGAAACAAAATAAAGTAAATCAGGGCCAGCTTGTTTCACTAGGAATGATTATTGGAACAGATTTTAATCCAAAGATTCCAAAAATAGGACCGAAAAACGCAGTAAAATTTGTAAGAGGCAAAAAACCAGGGCAGATTTTTGATGAATTGAAGCCGGATTTTGATTGGAGGCAAGTCTATGAAGTAATTACAAAGATGCCAGTCACAAAAGATTACAAATTGAAGTGGAAAGAACCGGATTTTAGGAAAATAAAACAAATTCTGGTTGAGGAACATGATTTTAAACTCGAAAGAGTAAAGTCTGCTTTGGAGAAACTATGACGCGCACATTCATCTTGTATTCCTATGGAACAACAGACGTTAATTTTGATATTAATAGAATGCCGGAGTTCGGCAAATTAGATTTGGTTTGCAGATGCGTAATCGCTGCGTTGTGGATTTCAAAAACAGTAAGAAAGGACGCGCAGTTTTATGTTGTTTTAAACACAGGTCCGAGACCGCCAGTTACAATAAGATTTGATGGCAACAAATTAGTTGGTATAGAGCCGACAGAGAGAGCGATAGGAAACGCAATAAAAAATGCGCTCAGGATCGTGAAGGACAAAAACTGGACTTCTGTCCATTCCGGAGTAGCCGTATCAAGGAAAAGCTTTCAGGAGATAATAAAAGATTCGAGCAACATTTTTGTTTTAAATCCTAATGGGCAGCACATCCTAAAAACAGAACTGAAGAATCCAACTTTTGTCTTGGGGGACTACGTCGGCTTGCCCAAGAAAGAAGAATCCTTCGCCTTAAGGAAAGGCCAGAAAATATCCCTTGGGAATCAAATCTATCTGGCAAGTGCCGTGATTTCCGTTGTTAACTGGGTACTAGACAAATAATAGTTATTTGATGATATTATCTAAAATTTGTAGAACTTTAGCAACATCTTTTTGTTCTATGATAAAAATATCTTCATCATAGCTGCCGATTAATGTCAAAACATTAATTTCTGCGTCCGCTAGAAGACTTGAAAGGCATGCAGAAACACCAACAGTCTCCTCTACTTGTTTCGGACTAATAATCAAAACTTCGGCCAAATCTTTCTTCACATGTAAGATTCCATGTTTGTAGCTTTGTTTAATTTTTTCCAATTCGCCGCTCTCTATTATGATAGTATTAGAATTCTCTCCTCTGATAAAATGCAGTGCAGACGGCTTAAGGCTTTTCTCTAAAACTACTTGTGCAAGTTTAGTTTTAATGTGCAACTTGCTTTTCTTAAGCAAGTCTATTATTTTCTGCTCTTGCCCAGTGAATTTTAGCTTTTCAGCATAGCGTCTGCAGGTAACTAAAACTGCATGGAAATCTTTTGCAGGGTTTAAACCGAGTTCTTTTGCTATGAGACGTGCCAATTTTGAATTATTGGCTATATTTTTCTTAATAGCTTCCCGCAAAAGCCAATGGTTTTGCAAGTAGTCTTTAGTTTTTTTTGCAATGTTCATGTTTTTTAGTAAAATTGTCTAAATTTAAACTTTATTGTTTAATTTGTTAAAATCTAGTCAAAACGTTTATTAGACGCGTTTGATTAGTAGTCTTATGAACCAAAAAATTGCCTCAACAATGAATGAATTTACTGGACGTAGGCAATAGTATTTTTCTGAAGCATCGCCTCGCGATGTGATAAATTTTGCGCTCGTGGCCTAACTTGGATATTAGGTTCACAGGTTTTTCCTTTGGCTTAGCCAAAGAGGGCACAGCGGGAGTGTAAGCCTTCGGTGCAAGCCTTCTAGCGCAGGCCTCCTAAGTGTAAGCTTGCGGAGCTTGCCGCAGAAAGCCTGAGGTTGAGGGTTCAATTCCCTCCGGGCGCGCCAAAATCGAGGATAAGAAAATATGGAATACAAACCAAAATATTTGTGGTTGCACGTAACAACGAAGTGTAATCTTAGCTGTAAGTATTGTTATGCTTCGGTTAGCCCGAAAATAATGTGTGAAAAAATAGCATTTCAAGCAATAGATTACTTCATAGAACATGCACCGGACAATGAAGAGTTGTGGGCGTACTATTATGGCGGAGAGCCACTTCTAAACTGGGATTTAATAGAAAAAACAGTAAAATATGTTAAAAGTAAAAACAAAAATGTAAAGTTTGGCATACAAACCAATGCGACGCTTATCAACAAATTTTTTGCTGAAAAATTAAAAAAATATAATTTTAAAGTTGGGGTTAGTATCGATGGCACATCAAAGTTTCACGATAAGAACAGAATTTTTGCTAATGGTTTAGGGTCATATGATATGGTTGTTAAGGGTATAAAAGTACTGATAGCTTCAGGAGTTAAAGTCTATGCTATTTGTGTAGTAACACAATATAACGTAGAACACCTGCACAACTTAGTTAGTCACTTTATTTCATTAGGACTTTCAAGCATTAATTTCTTACCCGTAAAAGACGCCAATCAGGTAGATCCCCAAAAGTTTGCAGAGAAACTTATTGAGGCACAAAACATTGTAGAATCTAAGAATACGGATTTTTTCATAAAGAATATTAAATCAATAAAAAATAAGCTAACTAGCAAAATAATTGAACCGCCTTGCGGGGCCATAAACAGTAATATGTTAGTAATGCCTGACGGTCAGGTTTACAATTGCCCATTTTTACTTAAGACAAAATACAGCATTGGCAAATTGCCGAATTTTAATCCAGAAAAAAGCCATGTGCTGAAACTTTTCCAAGACTGGTTCACGAAGGTAAAGAAAGAGTGCGCCAACTGCAAGTTGCTAACTGTTTGTTCGGGGGGGTGCCCCATTGACAAATTAAAGTTAACAAAAGCCGGTTGTTGGAGTAGTTGTTCTTTCTACAAACCTTTGTTTGAAAATAAGGAGGTGTCAAAATGGACTCTTGCGCAACAGTAGCATAATTAAGCAAACTTTAGGTTTTAGAAACCGGACTGGGCAATCCAGTCCTTTTTTAATATTTAACATTTATAAATTAAGAATATTAGGTTATGCTATGGATACAAAGACTCTGATTATTGAAACAATCGCCTCTGCAACAAAACTTCCAAATCACGAAATTGCAGCGATTTTGGAAGTGCCGAAAGTTCCAGAGCTAGGTGATTTCGCTCTTCCATGTTTCAGATTAGCTGCAAAAATGAAGAAAGACCCCAAATTGATTGCAAAAGATGTAGCAGCGCACGTCAAATTCCAAAAAGGCTCAGCAATAAAAGAAGTAAAAGTTGTCGGACCTTACGTAAATTTCTTTTTGAGCCGCTCAAATCTCGCCGAAACAGTTCTGACAGAAGTTTTCAAAGTCAAAGACAGCTTCGGAGCGGGCACCAAGAAAAAAGAAAAAGTAATGGTTGAATTCTCAAATCCAAATACGCACAAAACATTCCACATGGGCCACGTTCGAAATACGCCTCTTGGAGATTCCCTTGTAAAAATTTTGAAGTTTTCAGGCTATCCCGTTATTGCTGCGAATTACATAGGCGATATCGGAACACACGTAGCAAAAGTAATGTGGTATATGCAGAAATATCACTCATTGCACGAACATCAGAATCAAAAAAACAAAGGCGAGTGGCTCGGAAAATTGTATGTAGAAGCAACAAAAAAAGTCAAAGATCATCCTCAGAACGAAAAAGAAGTTGCCGAAACTTTGCAGAGGCTCGAATCAGGCAAAGATAAGGAACTGACAAACCTGTGGAAAATCACAAGGATTTGGAGCTTGCAAGAATTCAAACGCATATACGAAGAGCTCGGAATTAAGTTTGATGAGTGGTTCTTTGAATCTGAAGTTGAATCAGCGGGCAAAAAGATTGCTTTGGAATTATTAAAGGAAAAAATTGCAAGAAAGGACCAAGGCGCGCTGCTTGTAGACTTGTCAGCATATGATTTAGATGTGTTCTTAATTTTGAAATCCGATGGAACTGCTCTTTACGGAACAAAGGACCTAGCACTTGCAAAAGTGAAATTCGAGAAATACAACGTTGACAAATCAATCTATATCACGAGTACAGAACAGATTTTCTACTTCAAACAGCTTTTCAAAACTCTTGAATTAATGGGTTTTCCAAAAGCCAAGAACTGCTATCACTTGGCTTATGAGACCGTAAATACGCCCGAGGGAAAGATGTCCTCAAGAACCGGGGAAGTTATTCTCTACACCGAATTAATTGAAAAATTAAAGTTAAAAGCTTTAAAAGAAATCAAAAAACGAAATCCAAAGCTGAGGAAAACAGAAGAAATTGCAGAGAAAATTGCTCTTGCTGCGTTGAAATACGGAATGCTGAAGCAAGCTTCGAACAAAGTAATTGTGTTTGACTGGGAAAAAGCCCTTGAGTTCCAGGGGGATACTGGACCTTACCTGCAGTATTCTCTAGTAAGAGCGAAAAAAATCCTTGAAAAAGTCGGAAAACCAAGCGCAAAAGTTGATTTCAATCTGCTGAAAGCAGATGAGGAAGTCGCACTTCTGAAGGAGATTTTAGCTTTCAAGGAAATTGTTGTAAAAGCAGCAGAGCAGTACGCTCCTTACCTGGTTGCAAACTATGCTTTTGAATTAACGCAGGCTTTTAACGAATTTTATGAGAAATGCCCCGTTGTGCAAGCTGACAAAAACACGAAAGAAGCTAGAACTTTGCTGGTATGGGCATTTGCACAAGTTTTGAAGAACGCTCTGGATTTGTTAGGCATAGAAGAAGTTAGCGTCATGTAGAATGTTTTTTAAGATTTCTGAAAAAGCTCTTTTTCATGCCAACGCACCCGATGCATAGCAACAAAGGACACGTCGTTAGAATTTTCTGGAATACTAGTTTCAATAAAGTGTATAGTAACTTTTATTGGTTGATGCGCGAAGAAGCAAATCCAGTGAGCATACAAGGCGATTCGAAAATTATTCAATTGCCACATATCTATTATTGGAAAGGTTCCGTGGTCACATACAGCTACAGATACGACCAGAGCGAGCTTGACAGGGGTGTTATCGAAATACAACATTTCGACAAAGGGACATTGGATTCCCTAGTAGGAACAATGATAACTGAGCTGGAAAGAGGTGCGAAGACAAAACTTCGTTACGAAACAGTTGTTGGTGATGCTGAGCGGGCCGAGAAGCGAGCATCGGGGAAAGTTTATAAACACAACTAACCGCTTTATTTTTTATGAAGCGTGGCTCAAGAGCTTGGAAAAAGAAAAATAAGAGCGGCTATAGAGGCCGCTGGAAATGGTACCGAAAACGCTTGAAGAAGAGGAAACGATTACGACGCTTGCAGCGAACAGGCTCGTAGAGGTAATTCTTTAAATCCCAATTTCTTTATTTATAGATGGAACTAAAAAAATTGCATCTGGATCAGATAGTTACACTTAACAGTTATCCAGTACATAATGAACAGATTCTGAAAATCTATTTCAGGATATTTCAGAAAGGACAAAGCAAGATTATACCGCCATGCCCGGTTATCCACAAATCAACTGGAATCCCACTTATTCAAGGTCGCAGCGAGAAAATAAGAAAATATAATATTTTGTTGACAAAATTTCTTGAAAAACACCCCAAAGCAGAATATTTTTTGCTTGATGGTACACACAAAACAACCGCAGCAGCCTTAACGCACAGTCTTATTCCAGTCATAGTTTTCCGGAACAATGAGGATATCAAAGAAGCCAAAAAACTCGTAGGAAAAGGTGAAATTTTTAGTTTGACGGTTGGCAGCACCATAAGGGAAAATTTAGAAGATTTAAGAAAACATTTTTTCAAGACGATGATTTTTCAAACAGTTGCCGAGAAAACCGAAAAAATGGTTAAAACCCAGATTTTGCCAAAGTATATGATTGACGTTTATGTTAAAAATGAGAAATGAACCGAAAAGGATTGCCAGCTTTTGATAGACTATTCGATGAGGTAGATTTTTAACCTGCATTTTGACTTTAGTGTTATGAGTTACTACGTTATAATCCGAGGACCATTAGGAATAGGAAAATCCACGATAGCAAAGAAACTTGCAAAATTACTTGGTGCGGATTATATTTCAATAGATGATGTTCTTGCAGAGCACAAGCTTGACAAAGTTAGTGAGAAGGAAAAATGTATTCCTGTGAAGAATTTTGTCAAAGCGGATGATATTGTTATACCAAAAGTCAAAACACATTTGGAAAAGGGCAAAGCAGTGGTATTTGACGGAAATTTCTATCATAAAGAACAGATAGAACATCTGATTAAGAATTTGCCAGAACAACATTATGCATTTACGCTGAAAGCGCCTTTGAAAACATGCATAGAAAGAGACAGCCAACGGCAGAGAGCTTATGGAAAGGATGCGGCAACAGCGGTTTACAAGGCAGTTTCGAGATTTGACTATGGCACCTCAATAAATACGAATAAGAAGACCGCTGAGCAGGTAGTAAAAGAAATATTAGTTTATTTGCCAAGTCGGTGAATTTTTATAATAAGATTAATTATTATTTGTGTGATAATCAAAAAACATCAAATCGAGCAGATTTGTAAACGGCTTAGACTCCGTTTAGTTAGCTATTCTTTTTTAGCAAAGGGGGGCCAAAATATTAATTATTTGCTTGAATCCTCCAAAGGCAAGTTTGTTTTAAGGATTGAAAACAATAAGCAGTTCAAAAATTTTAGAAAAGAATATTTATTTTTAAAGTCAACAAATGGCCTGCTCGGGCCGAAAGTTTATTTATTTGATGGTTCCAAAAAAATCATACCGAGAGATTTTTTTGTTGAAGAATTCATAGAAGGCAAACACCCATCGAAAATAAACAATAGGTTTGTCATAGATATGGCGAAGTGGTTCAGAAAATTACACTCTCGAAAGACATCTAAAAAACCAGACTGCATGATAAATAATCGTTATTCACTTTTATGTGCTTTGAAACCGTATTATAGAAATTATAAGCGATATAGACATGTCCTAGACGAAAATTTAAAGCAGGTTCTAAATGGTTATTTTAATCGCGCGTTGGAGCTGTGCAAAATTAATGATAATTTATTCAGCGATCGTAAGCATTTTTCAATACTGCACCGCGATCCTAGAAAAGAAAATATGTTTTACAGCAAAGGCAAGATTAGATTTATAGACTGGGAATTTGTGGATTATAATCTGCCAGAATGGGAGATAGCCAATTTTTTTGAAGGTTCAAAACTGAAAGATTATCAAAAAAAGCTTTTTCTCAAAACATACAAATACCCGAACACGGAAATTGCCAGAAAGCGACTTGCCATGATAGGCGTGATTAATTACTGCGGTGGCGTAGGCTATGTAGTTTGGTGTATGGGCTTAGCAAATAAAAACCCATCAAAGAAGAGAAATCTGCTAAAACGGCTGCGCAAAGGGCTGTCAGAATTTGATAGGTTATTCAATGAGGTAGATTTTTAACTCGTATTTTTCTCAATTTTATTAAGCAGGGATAGCGAAGCGGTCAAACGCGATAGACTCAAGATCTATTGGCTTAGTGCCTTCGAAGGTTCGAATCCTTCTCCCTGCATTTCAAATGGCATATTATTTTGCATATGGGTCAAATGCAGATACTAGCAGATTAGAGAACAGAATCAAAAGAAAAATCAAAGGCAAAAGAGCAGAGCTCAAGGACCATGTTTTGCATTTCTCCAAAGATAACACACTAACAGATGCGTATGCGGATATAGTCGAAAAGTCAGGCGAAATTGTTTACGGTGTTTTATATGAATTAACAGATAAAGAAATCAAAACATTAGATAAATTTGAAGGCATCGGCGTAAAAGGTGATGAATCCTATGCTCGAAAGCGCATGAAAGTTTTGTGCGAAGGTAAAACCTACGACGCTTTTGTTTATGTGATGACAATCAAAAGAAAATTTGAACAGCCAAAAGAGCAGTACCTGGAGCACATCACAAAAGGCTTTAAGGAGCATGGATTTAGTGAAACAATAATAAACAAAGTGAAAGCAATTGCTAAGGGATAGTCCGTATTTAATAAACAAAATTGAACCTGTTCGTTTCACACATTAGCCCTATTATTGCATCAGGGTTTACTTTTCTGACTGCATCTAAACCTTGGATATCTTGATAAGAAAATATGCAGTGCAGGTAAGGATGCGTATGCAATGAAATTATTGTACTGTTATTGCAGAGCTCTGCCGTAACCTGTGAAAAGCTTTGCGAAAGCGTTTCCGGCACATACAAGCCAGTAACAAGGTAGTTTGAATTTTCCTTGTAGCCTTCTAAGCAGGCTTTGAATTCGCTTTTCTGTTCGGTGAAATACATTTGTTTTAACTGTTCGTACGTAGAATTATCAAAAATTATCTTATCGCCATTTTTCAAATCTATTGTTAAATCAGAGTTTAATTTGTAGCTCGTCGCTTGACCTTCCAAGATAGAAAGCACGTAGCCTCCAGGTACGAGATAAGTTATCATAAGCACGGCCATAAATATACCTAAAATAGCAATGAAGATTTTCTTTCTTTTTAATTTTCTTAGTTCTTCCTCTTCATCTATTTCCTTAATTTCTATTTTTGCGTTCTTTAAATCGTCCTCTACGTTCATAATGCAAATTGAACGCTTAATCTTTTAAATACAATGCCAATAAACAAAGTAATAGCTATCGCAACGGAGAGATATGTTGGCTTAGTGCCTTCGAAGGTTCGAATCCTTCTCCCGTACTCATAACTTTTATTAACTAAGGAACATTCTCCAGTCTATGAGACTAAAAAATAAAGTCGCGCTTATAACCGGGTCTAGCAGAGGCATTGGAAAGGCAACTGCTTTATTGTTTGCCAAGGAAGGCGCGAAAGTTGTTGTTAATTATATTAAAGCTGAGACAGAAGCAAACGCTGTTGTCGAAGAGATTAAGAAAATCGGCTCAGATGCACTTGCCATTAGATGTGACGTTTCTAATGAGCAGCAAGTTAAAAAAATGTTTGGCGAAGCTATCCGCAAATTTGGCAGAATCGATATATTAGTTAACAACGCTGGCATAGTATTTGACGTGCCATTTTTTAAAAGAACAGTCGAACAATGGAAAAAAACACTGGATGTAGATCTTATTGGAGTTTTTATCTGCTCAAAATATGCAGCTAAACAAATGCAAAAACAAAACAGCGGCAAGATAATCAATATTTCCTCTACAAATGGAATAAATACATATCATCCAGAGTCTATTGATTATAGCGCAGCCAAAGCAGGCGTTATTAATCTTACCAAGAGTATGGCAATGGGGTTAGGACCTAAAATATTAGTAAATTGTGTAGCTCCTGGTTGGGTTAAGACAAACATGAATGCAAACCTGTCTGAAGACTATGTTGAAAAAGAAACACAAAAAATTTATTTGAAACGGTTTAGCGAGCCAGAAGAAATTGCAAAAGCGATACTTTTCCTTGCTTCTGATGACGCAAGTTACATAACTGGCAGCACTCTAGTAGTTGATGGCGGCTACTATGGCTGAGGAAGAAGTCTCTGTTGTGCTGGCAAAATACTACAAGAGCGATTTCAAGCAGCTTTCTTGGAATGAGTATGGTAAAATTTTGGAAGACCTTTATGAGAAAGTTAGCTCTTACGTTAAGGAAAGGAAAATTAAGATCGATGCAGTCGTTACAATTCTTAGGGGCGGAGCTTTTCCAGGCGGATTTCTAGCTCACAGGTTGCATTTACTTAGAATTTTACCAATTCAGTACAAGTACTTCTTTGTCAAAGGGAAAATAAAATTGAAGAAGCTTTTGGACGTTCCGAAAACGAATTTGCCAAAGAAGCCAACATTTTTGTTAGTAGAAAATAATCATTGTTTTGGCTTGACTGCAACAACTGCAGCTAAATATTTGAAACAAAAATTTCCCGGTTGCAAAATTATCTATGCGGCGGATACGATGGACTACTCATTTGCTAAAAATGAATTTGCAGACGTGTTGTTTTATGGCAGGTACACAAATGATACAAAGAAGCTGCCAAAGGGAAAAGCAAAGAAATTAGGAATAGATACGAAGATGTGGCTTTATCCTTGGGAAAACTTAAAAGAGGAATGGACAACAGTTCAAGGTAAACAATTCAAATACAAAGATCTAGGCGAAAAGATATGAAAGCGCTAAATCCGCATAAATTTGTAACAAAGAAAGTTGAGAAGCTAAAGAAAGATGTCTATGCGCTCATCTGGATAGCTCTTATTGCGGCTTTTGTGATAATGACTTTATTTTTCAAAGCTTATATCAAGGAAATGGTTGCTATTAGCATTTTAACCATCGTATTTTGGTATTTGGAGCCGCTATTATTTGGCGCAACCGGCAAAACAGTTACCGCTTTTTTGTCGGGTGGAAAAAAAGTTCCAAGATGGAAACGATTCCCTTTATTCTTCCTGATAATAATTTTGATAGATGTTTTGTGGAATGCAATCTATTACAGTGTTGAACTTGCCTTTCCAACCCAGTCCATAAACCTGGTTTTTGTAGCGCTGTGGGTCGGTTTTCTGTTCCTGCTCTGGGTTTACAAATTCTCGAAAGAATAGAAATATTTATAAAGTGCCTAAACGGGAACAACGTTAGTTGGAGCTCAAAATGCAAAAACTACCTGCTTCAGTAGTTAATTGCGAATGACGATTTCTCGAATGACTCGCAACCCTTAATGAGGAACTTTAGTGTTCCGAATCACACGTGTGCTAGAGTAAATAGTTTACTCGAGTATATACATCTCACAAATCATGCTCTTGAATAAAGAGGCCTCGACACAAGGCGTTTATCCGTGTCAAGGTGCAGAAAAGTGAGCACCAATTTCATAGTAATTGGTGTGAGGAGAGAAGAGCAATAGTGCATATTCCAAATATTATAATATGCGGTAACGTACAATAAACACAATTGGAACTAATACGGTTAACTAGTTGTAATTCCCGTCGATCCTGCGGGAGGATACTGCTAGTGGAGTTCGACTAAGACATGCAAGTCGATGCAGTAATGCATGGCGTAAGGCTCCGTAACACGTCAACAATCTACCCTAGAGTGGGGGACAACCTCGCGAAAGTGAGGATAATACCACATAAGAGATCGAACCTGGAAAGGCCGGTCTCCGAAACGCTTCGGCGCTCTAGGATGAGTTGGCGGCAGATTAGGCTGTTGGTGGTGTAAAGGACCACCAAACCGAAGATCTGTAGGGGGGATGAGAGTCTGAGCCTCGAGAGGCACACTGAGAAAAGGGTGCCAGCCCTACGGGGTGCAGCAGTTGCGAAACCTTCACAATGCGCGCAAGCGTGATGAGGGAACTCCACGTGCTCAGAATTTATTCTGGGCTTTTGCTAAGTGTAAAAAGCTTGGCGAATAAGTGGTGGGCAAGACCGGTGCCAGCCGCCGCGGTAATCCCGGCGCCACAAGTGGTATCCACGTTTATTGGGCCTACAGCATCCGTAGCCGGTTCGTTAAGTTTCCTGTGAAATCTGGCCTCTCAAGGGTCAGGCGTGCGGGAAATACTGGCGAGCTAGAGACTGGGAGGAGTAGATGGTATGCTTGGGGGAGCGGTAAAATGTTTTAATCCCAAGTGGACCTCCGATGGCGAAGGCAATCTACTAGAACAGATCTGACGGTGAGGGATGAAAGCTGGGGGAGCAAACGGGATTAGATACCCCGGTAGTCCCAGCTGTAAACTCTGCCTGTTTGGTGCGACAGCTTCTTCGAGAAGCTGTGGTGTCGTAGTGAAGACGTTAAACAGGCCGCCTGGGGAGTACGGCCGCAAGACTGAAACTTAAAGGAATAGGCGGGGGAGCACTACAAGGGGTGAATGCTGCGGTTCAATCGGATTCAACGCCCAGAACCTTACCAGCGTCGACAGCAGAATGAAGGTCCTCTTAAATGGGGTACTCGACACGCTGAGAGGTGGTGCATGGCCGTCGTCAGCTCGTGCCGTGAGGTGTTCAGTTAAGTCTGAGAACGAGCGAGACCTGTGCTTTTAGTTGCGATCCTGATTTGCGAAAGTAGATTGGGAGCACAATAAAAGGACTGCCGGCGTAAGCCGGAGGAAGGCGCAGGCTACGATAGGTCTGTATGCCCCTAATACGCTGGGCTACACGTGGCATGCATTGGTCAAAACAACGGGTTGCAACTCCGAGAGGAGAAGCTAATCCCTTAAATTTGATCTTGTTCGAATTGAGGGCTGCAATTCGCCCTCATGAAGGCGAAATCCCTAGTAAACGCGTTTTAGCATAGCGCATTGAATAAGTCCCTGCTCCTTGCACTCACTGCCCGTCAACCCATTCGAGTCGGGTTTGGATGAGGTCCGTGCTGAACGGTTCGAATCTGAGCTCGGTGAGGCGGGGTAAGTCGACACAAGGTATCCGTAGGGGAACCTGCGGATGGATCACCTCCTTATACGTTGCTTTTTAGCAACGTAACTGAGAGGGCTTCGGCCCTCTCAGAAAAACATTATTGCTCTCTCTCCGATCAATTACACTAATTTAAAAAAAACAAATTAGACCCAGGTCTGGGCCGGTAGTCCAACCTGGCAGAACGTCCGCTTTGCAAGCGGAAGGCTGCGCGTTCAAATCGCGCCCGGTCCACCACACATTTTGTGTGACGATGATTTGTTAGTGTTGCAAAATACACTGCAAATCAAATTGTGCAGCTCCTCCCTGGAGGGGTGAAGAGTCGATATATTCATGAGACTGTGCATAGGTGCAGACGAAAAATTATCTCACTAGAGAGAAAATTATGCCTTTTATTGGATGGCTTGGTTTGGAAAACCGATGAAGGTCGTAGCAAGCTGCGAAAAGCTCGGGCTAGGCGCATGCTGCCTTTGAACTCGAGATAGCCGATTGCGACTTCGTGCCAGCTTCGGCTGGCAATCCGAAAGGATTGGGAACCCGCTGAATTGAAACATCTAAGTAGGCGGAGGAAAAGAAATCAACAGAGATGCTCCGAGTAACGGCGAGCGAAAGGAGCACAGACCGATTCGAATCCTTACTGGTAACAGTAAGGAGATGTGAAGCCCTGTAACATCGTGTGCGGTTTGGCAAACTATTCTGGAATGCTAGGCCCTAGAGGGTGATAGCCCCGTAGTTAAATCTCGTACGATGGATTAGGGAAAAGAGTAGTGCGCGTTAGGATTCGCGCATGAATATGGATCGCAGCAAGATCCAAGTCTAAATATTTTCCAAGACCGATAGCGAACGCAGTACCGCGAGGGAATGCTGAAAAGCTCTCTTAACAGAGAGTGAAAAGACCTGAAAATAAGAGGTGATAGTACGATGCTGCTCTTAGGAGTTGCATCATCCGTTTTGAAAAACGGGCCGGCGAGTTTCTCTCTGTGGCGAGCCTAAGCCGAAGAGGCTGAGGCGAAGCGAAAGCAACAAGCCCGCAGCGTTGAGCGAGGGGCGACGTGAGCTCGCGTGGAGTCACAGGGAGAAGACCTGAAGCTTGACGAGCTAATCCAGGGCAAGGTGAAGCTACTGTAAAAGGTGGTGGAGGCCTGAAGAGGTTCTGCGTACACACGTTCTTCTGACCTTGGTTTAGGAGTGATATGCTTATCGAGTCGAGCAATAGCTGGTTCCTACAGAAATACGCCAAAGTGTAGCTTGGGTGGAGTTGACTGGTAGGGTAGAGTACAGATTAAGGAAGCAGGGGCTTCGGCTTCGTTCCTTTGTCTAACTCCGAATCTGCCAGTAACGTAGAAGCCCAGAGTAAGCGAGCATGGTTAAGCTATGTGAGCGAAAGGGGAACAACCCTGCGAGCGGTTAAGGCCCCTAAGCGTTGACTAAGTGCAAGTAAGGTTTCGTCATCCTTAAACAGCGGGGAGGTAGGCTTAGAAGCAGCCACCCTCCAAGAAGTGCGTAACAGCTTACCCGCCGAGGGTGACGAGGCCGCAAATGGACGGGGCTAAGTCAACTGCCGAGACCGTTCCCAATTCCTTCGGGAATTCGGAGTATGTAGGCGCGGTGTTTGGGTAGAAGGGAGTGCGTGAGCATTTCTGGACCAATCGCCGATGTGAATGCCGGTGTGAGTAAAAGCTAAGTATGGTGAAAAACCGTACCGTCTAAGGGCCAGGTTTTCTCAGCACTAATCGTTAACTGAGAGTTAGTCGGTCCTAAGGCAAGTGCGTAATCGTGCTTGTCGAAAGGGAATTCCGTTAATATTCGGAAACCACAGAGTTGCGTGTGGCAACACAAGCGACCCTCTGACGCTTGTAGCTAAGCTGACAATCACCGTCGTGATTGTTAAGTGTTGAAGTCCAGGAAGTTTCGTAATGAAGAGAACTGGATTAATGCGCGAATAGCACCCGCAAGGGTGTTCAGCTGATGCTTCGAGCACGTGAAAAAGAGAGTCGAAGTTGCTCTGTGTCCGTACCGAGAACCAGCACAGGTGTCCCTAGCTTAGAAAGCTAAGACGTGAGAGGTTTAATCGTCCTAAGGGAACTCGGCAAGTTCGCCGCGTATCTTTGGTAGAAGCGGTGCCAGCTCTTGTTTCGCAAGATGCGGGAGCTGGCCGCAGTGCCTAGGGGGTTCCGACTGTTTAACAAAAACGTAGCTAAGCGCAAAGTCTAAACGGCCTAGTATGCTTGGTGATTCCTGCCCAGTACAGATACCTGAAAACCCGGTTCAACGGGGCCAAGGGTCTGTAAACGGCGGAGGTAACTCTGACCTTCTTAAGGTGGAAATACTGCCTTAGTAAAATTGGGCCATATGCTGGAACATCCGAGAATGCCAAACTACTTGTAAAGGCTTAAGTATGCCTTAACAAGTGAAAATGTTATGGCTGCGGACAATCAGCAGGAAAGACTAGATAACAGTTGGATTGCAGGATTCGTAGATGGCGAAGGTTGTTTTCATGTTTCAATAAACAAACAACCGAAAATGAGCCTAGGATGGCAAGTCCTTCCTGAGTTTAGAGTTGTTCAACATAAGCGAGACGAGATTGTCCTGAACCAAATGCAGAAAGCATTTGGCTGCGGGCAAGTTGTTGTCAATCACGGAGACCGAAAAGAACTTCGCATTAGAGGTTTAGAAAATCTCAATAGCGTTGTAAAATTCTTCAAGGTAAATCCGCTGAAGACAACAAAACGCGAAAACTTTGAAATTTTCGCGAAAATAATTTCGCTGATGAATCAAGGACAGCACTTAAATCAGAAAGGGTTGCGAGAAATCGCAAAGCTTGCTTCCAAAATGAATCGGCAAGTTCCTAGAGTTGTTTAGTATCCTCAGAGACTATACGCCCAACTCCAAATGGAGAAGATATAGTCCGAACCTTGCAGCGATGCAAGGAGACAAGCAGAAATGCTTGCCCGCCACGTTTCAACGTGGTCTAAACCCAACAAAAAGTAACAGATTTGAGCGAAATGCCTTGTCATTTAATTGGTGACGTGCATGAAGGGCTAACGAGATCCCCACTGTCCCTAGGATGAACCTCACGAATTTTCTCCCCTGGCGAACAGGCCAGGGACTTCCAGTGGGAAATGAAGACCCCGTAGACCTTCACTGCAGCCTGTAACTGCGGCTTGGTTTTGGTCGCATAGAGTAGTCGGGAGGCGTTATTAGGTTCTGTTTTCGGACAGAACTGAGCCAAAAGTGTAACACCGACCTTTTAGAACCGAATCGCTTACCCGGAAGGGAACACTTACAGGTGGGCAGTTTTGCTGGGGCGGCAACCTCTTGAAAAGGTATCAAGAGGACCCAATGGTCAGCTCATCCTGGTTGGAAATCAGGAGTAGATGGTAAGGCAAAAAGCTGGCTTGAATCCGTTCTGAACAGCGAGAAACGGATACGCGAAAGCGTGGCCTAGCGAACATAGGTGTTCTCCTTTGCTGAGAGCCCTATCTGATAGAAAAGGTACCTCGGGGATAACTGAGTCGTGCCGAGTTAGAGTACACATCGACCTCGGCGCTTGCTTCTTCGCTGTCGGCTTTGCTTATCCTGGGCGTGCACAAGCGCCCAAGGGTGCAGGTGTTCACTGATTAAAAAGCATCATGAGCTGGGTTCACAACGTCGTGAGACAGTTGGTGTACTATCTACTGGAAGTGTGGTAGTCTGCGGAGAAGGCCGTTTTAGTACGAAAGGAACGAGCGACCCGCGCCTCTGGTGTACCGGTTGTCCGATAGGGCAGCGCCGGGCAGCTACGCGCGAGCGGGATAAGCTCTGAAAGCATCTAAGAGCGAAGCCTCCTGCAAAAAGAGACTACATAGAGCTCTCGTAGATGACGAGTTTGATAGGAACGGGGCGTACATGTCAAGGTAACGAGACATTCAACCCGCGTTTACTAAACGCTCATCTTCTCTTAATGAGCTAAATGTCTGCACGTGCACAGTCTGTGATTATTTTTTTAGAATTTTTAAAATTAAGAACGAACTATCTTAAACTGGGCCAGAAGTTCTTCCAGATTTTCGCCGCTGTTGATTTTGTCTTTCAACCTCATCAGGAATCTGTTTGGCTTGCTTTCATCAGATACCACATTCCTGTGGTTTGTGAATATGAACATATTTTCTAAAGCTACAACTAATGTCGGCTTGCCGCTTGGTATTGTGAAAGTTACTGGAGCGCAGTATTCCTTCGCTTTTTTGGACGAATCTAGGTATAGCAACTTACCAAAACAGACGGTGACGTCCTTATCATACTGGTACTCAAAACCGCCCCGAGCATATCCTTCATATGTGAAAACGTAATGTGCAAATCCAATATCGTCCTTGCTAAGATAAATAGCATAGCCTCTTTCATCTGTACTTCTTTTTTCAGATGTTTTTATCACATCTTTTTTGACTGGTTAAGTTTTTTAAAGCAAATGATGTGCTAATGGGCACAATTGTTTACTCAAGTATACAAATCAAAACATTTATAAGTCAGCATTCTCGCCTTATTTTGGAGACAAACGAGCAAGCTTAGCCCGCAAGGGTTAGGAAAGTCTGTCCTCGCAAAATGTCTGACAAGCGCGTAATGGCGCTGGTTGGGAATAGAAATACACGATTCGTCCTGAAAAAGATGATGGACGGCTGTCGGTGAAATGTCCTAACTCAGACGCGAGCAAGGCCTTTGAGCCGCTTAGTCTAATGCTTGCAACTCTGTCCGCAAGTAATGTTGCGGAGAGTCAACAGAAGACAGCTTAACGTCTGTCTCCACCTTTTCACTTTAAAATGGAAATCCCAAAAACAATCAAGCTGAGAGGACATCACCTTTGGAATCAGCATAGTGGCTTGATAGAGATACTTCAGTATGAGTCTAGGGGAACGTTACTAAAAGATTCGCTTTACGATAAAAAGACATTTGAGTTTCTTTACGAACAAAGAGAAACAGACTCGCGGTCTATGCAGAAATATATTCTTTATGTTCTAGCAAATTATCCAGAAGCAAAAGTAAAAATTATTGATAGCGAAGACGATGTATGCGCAGTTTGCAGAAATAAAACTGATGGAAAGTGCAATATAAAAATAGACAAAGGCGAAAAGCATTTGCCAGGAATGGATAGAAATACAGCAAGATTTTACGGCTTTGAAATCGGAAAAACTTATTCTGCAAAAGAAATTTTTGAAACATTAAAACAAGCCAAGAAAATACAAATGGGCTATTGGCCAACTAGAGTTGTTAGCGTCGAAGAAGCCCTTGCCGCATAAATGTAGCCTAAACCTTTTTAAATTAAATAAAGTCTCTTGATATTGAAAATGGCAGAAAAGATTCGATTACCAAGCTCTGAAGGTGGACTAGTTCGCTATTCAGATGAGGACTATCAGGGCAGGTTCCAAATAAGGCCAGAAGTTGTCGTTGGCATAGGAATAGCAATAATCGTAATATTCACGATAATAGGCAAGTTCGTTTTATAGATACTAAGGCTTTTAAATTTGCATTTCACGCTTAATTTATGGCATTCAATTATACGTATGAGCAAATGCTGGACAGAGCTTACAAGCAGATTCCAGTCGCAACAAAAGAAGAAGTCAGATTTGAGATTCCTCAGATTAAAGCGGTTCAGTCAGGTAACAAAACAGTTGTAGCAAATCTGCCGCAGATGGCATCTGCTTTCAGAAGACTTGTTGAGCATCTGTTGAAATTTATGCTCCGTGAATTGGCAACAACAGGCGAGCAGAAAGGCGGAGAATATGTTTTTGTGGGCAAATTCAGGCCAGAATATTTACAGGATAAAATCAACAAGTACGCGAAAGAGTTTGTGCTTTGCCATCAGTGTGGTAAGCCAGATACACACTTGCTAAAAGAGACAGCAGCAACATTCCTGATTTGCGAAGCCTGCGGTGCAAGAGATAGTGTAAGGACTTTGAAGTAAAATGTATTACAAGACGTACGAATCAAGATACGGATTGATGGTTGCCGTTGCTGACAAAGAGCTCATAGGAAAGAAATTCAAGTTCAAAGACACAGAATTCTTTGTTAATCCGAGATTTTATCAGGGAGAACAAGCGGATCAAAACACAATCATTCAACTGCTGAAAAAAGCTATTTCTGTAAACTTAGTTGGGCCGAAAGCAGTTGCTTGCGGTAAAGAAGCAGGCGTAATTCAAGAAGAAAATATTCTGATGATAAACAAGAAAGTGCCGCACGCACAGTATGTTGTCATACCAACATGATAGTTTCTGATTTATTGCAGGCAATCTGGTTTATACTACCAGCATATTTTGCTAATGCTTCTCCAGTAATCGGCTGCAAGATTTTTGGAAAATTCAATGCGCCGATGGATTTTGGCAAGAAATTGGGTGGAAAGCCCATTTTTGGCCCAGGGAAAACCTGGGGCGGACTTTTATTCGGGCTTTTTGCAGGAACTTTAGCAGGTCTAGTACAAAGTTATTTTCAGCCGCAAAGTTTTCTAGTAATGAGCACGCATTTAGCTTTGCTTTTGAGTGTGGGCGCGTTAACAGGCGACGCATTTGGAAGTTTTGTAAAAAGAAGGTTCAGCTTTGAACGCGGAAAATCAGTTCCAGGATTGGATCAATTAGGCTTTCTTGTATTCGCAATCCTTTTTGCATATCCAATTGCGAAAATAAGTTTGTTGCAGATAGTTTTCTTGTTAATTCTGACACCTTTCTTGCATTTTGGAACAAACGTAGTAGCCTATTTGTTGAAGTTAAAGAAAGAGTGGTACTAAATCCACTTGAACTTTGAGCCGAACAAGGAAAAATTTTCTATTGCATCGAGAATAAAGTGAACAGTCCAACCTATGCCTAGCCAATATAGGGGCGTGAACATCGCACCAATAGCGAGGGGAAAAATTATCCAGATTTTATGCATAGGGTAGTCTTTGCTTTTTGTGTAATTTTGTGCGACTTTAGAGAGTGATTTGTGTTTATACAAGTGGTCAATATCTAGTATGAAATCAGCTAATATAAGAAGTACTAAGGGAGCCAAACCAATTTCTGGATAAAGCCAGTAGAAGAAAGCCCAGATTATGCAACCCGATAGTACGTGATACTGTATCGAAACCATGCTTTTTAGCAAAACTAAATTTATTTAAACCTGACTAGTTTTTCCTCTAGTGATGAGTAAACGCGCACTTAAGGACTTGCCTTTGCAGGAAATTACTTTAAGAAAATACGAAGAACCAGCGAATTTAGAAGGCAGGGAACTCACAAAGAAATTTTTGTTATCCGTAGGTTTATTGCAGCCCGGCGAAAGCAGGGATGTCATAGTTGATATTTTTCACATACTTTTGCTGGCGAGAAAAGACAAGGCACCCTTAGAGATTGAGCACTTCATACAACACCTGAAAGGTAAGCCAGGAGCGTCGGCTCCGAATGTCAGAAGGCAATTAAGAAGATTGAAGGAATTAAAATTAGTTGAAAAATTGCCGGAAGGCTACAGGATTGCAGAGTTTGGGCAAATAAAACCCATCATAGATTCTTACATTACTGAATTCTTAGTGAGGCCGGCATTAGAAAGAGCCAAACAGTACGCAGAAAAAATAGATTTAGCGTAACAGCAGGAAAGTCATGATAACTGCAGCCAGACAGAATTCAAAAAATGAGCCCGTCTTTATGGGGCCGCGGATTCTGTGCTTGTGAAGCGGAGAAATCGGAGCTATGCCACACGGCGTCAGCATATCAGCAAACAGATGACTGCCATACCCTATTGCCAGGGCGATAACCGAGAAATTAAAGTACTTCTGCAGGAAAAAGTTCGCAATTAGTACCAAAACAACTGGCCAAATAGTGTGAAATATTTCTCTGTGCTTGACACCAGGTATTTTTTGGTCTATGTCAGGTAAAAAAGTTCCAACAAGCAGCAAAGCAGCGAAAATCACTTTTGCAAGCAACGATGCAGGATAAAAATAATCGAGAAGAAAAGAACCAAAAAGAAAAGAAAAAAGAAGATGTGTGTAGCCTAGCATTATTAGTCTTAGACTTTTGAGCCTATTCTAAACATGCCGGTGTTGCATTTTGGGCAGGTTCCTTTTACTGCTGGTCTCTCGCCAGCTTTGCCCTTTATAGTTGTGTTTTTAGGATCTTTAATTTCCCTTTTTTCCTTGCATTTTACGCAGTAGCCTTCTACCATTTTTTCCTCCTGTTACTTTCCGAGTGACTTCGCCAAGGCGTCAAACAAATCAGCAGCCTCTTCGCCTCTTTTAGTCAGGGCAACTAATTTGAGTCTTCCTTTTTTTTCAAAACGCACCAATTCCGTTTTTTCCATTCGTTGCAGCAAATGCACGGTGTGGCTGTAGGTGCACCTCGAATCTTTGGCGAGCATCGACGGATACTTTTCTTTTAAATTTCCTCGGGTGAGACAAAGAAGTAGCTCAATTGGTTTATCACGCAAAAATATTTTTGAGCCTTTCAACTTTGCAATACCACCAGTTGTCATTTTGTATACTTTGGTAAACAGTAGTATTTATAAAACTAGCGAAGATTTTTTGCATTATTGCATATTTGTTTACTTCACCAAACAATTTTGTGCAATTGTTTTGTAGAAGCTACAAATTTTTTTATAACTTTTGAAAAATTTCATAGCATGACAGGCAAATTTGTTGTTTTTGAGGGCATAGAAGGTTCTGGCAAAAGTAGTTGCCTGAAAGAAGTTTCAAAATATCTAACAGAAAAAAATATTCCGCACATTAAAACAGAAGAACCAAATGAAAAATATGGTATTAGAAATCTGATCAAGGTAGAAATATTGTCAGGGCATATTGAAGACCCTTTAACGGCCCTTTTCGCGCACTGTCTTGACAGGGAGCTACACCTGAAAAATGAAATTATACCTGCCTTAGCGGAGGGCCTTGTAGTATTATGCGACAGATATCTATATTCAACGATTGCGTATCAAGGATACGCACAGGGACTGCCGATGAGTTATGTTAAAACTGTCCAAAACGTCTTTATGAGACCCGATTTAACTTTGATTCTTGACTTGCCTGCGGAAGTTGCCCTGGAGCGAATGTTGGGCAGGGAGATAAAAGAGAAATATGACAACATAAATTCTCTAAAAGTGCTGCGCGAGGCGTACCTTGATATTGTCAAAACCTCAACGGATAAATTTAAAATTTTGGATGCGACCTTGCCCCGGGACAAGCTGGCACAGCAAGCTATTAAAGCAATTAATGAAGTTCTTGGTTTATGAGCGAGAGCGAGTTTGTTAAGCAAAGGAAAAAAGAATTCTTTTACAAGAAAGCAAAGGAAGAGAAATATCGTGCAAGGTCCGCATACAAGCTTCTTGAACTGCAGAAAAAATTTCATTTGATTCACCAAGGTTCAATCGTTGTAGACTGCGGTGCTGCACCCGGTAGCTGGAGCCAAGTAGCTCTGGAGTTTGTGGGAAGGGGGCAAGTTCTGGCGATAGATATTTTGCCGATGGCAAGTTTGCCCGGAAATTTTACATTTCTCATGGCGGATTTAACAAGAGAAAGCGCGGTAGATAAGATAAAGGCGGTCCTGCAAAAGCCTGCAGATCTGGTCATGTCAGATGCATCGCCCGAGTTTTCGGGAATAAGGACCATGGACATAGGTTCGGCTATGAACTTAAATTATGCAATCTTGGAGATTGCAAAGAAAATTTTGAAGCAAAACGGAAGCTTTGTTTGCAAGGCATTCCAATGCTCAGATTTTCCGGATTTTGTCAAAGACGTTAAGGGATATTTTGCAGATGTTCATATTGTAAAGCCAAAGGCTTCACTGAAAGAATCCGCAGAAATGTATGTTGTTGCCTTAGATTTCAAAATAAGAAAGTTACAAACAGCGCAATAAGCGCGAGACTGCTGAAATCAGCAATTGAAGTTGTTATCGGAATCAAGAAATTGTTCGGATCGCCGCCTTTTTTGTAGACCCACACTCCGCCGATTATGGCTATGAAAAAAATCGTTAGCACTAACGTTGCAGTTGCCATGAAAGCAACAGCGATTACTTTCAAAGCTTCTACTAAGCTTACATGAACGCCCTGGAAAACCGCAATGAATACCGAAACAATACCGAGATAAAATGCTGCAAACAGCGCGATTGACGCAATTATCCTGAATTGATCGCCCAGTTCGTAAGATTCCCACCATTTTTTGTGTATTTTGCCTTGGTAGAGAAGATATGTGAACTTTGCAGACATTATTGTTCCGAAATCTCCAATCATGTCATTGAGAGCAGGCATCATAATTATTAGTGGAATCAGGGCAGCAAATTTTACTTTCAGCGCTTCAAGACCGATACCACCAAAACTGCTGATTATTGAAGCTACTATCAGAATTTTCACACTCTCTTTCAGTATTTTTTTAGCTAAATCCATGTTACAATAAATATTGCGGCCAGCAGGCTAACTACGCTAATAATATCGCCAGTTGTTGTGACGTAAGGACCCATTATGTTATTTGGGTCGTGGCCTTTTTTGAAAAGCCAGAATGTTGTGTAAGCTGTAAGAGGCGCCTCTATTACATTTGATAAAAGCGCAGCTATGAAAGCTATGGGAAAGATGAGTAGAGTGGCCGTGCCGAAAAAAATGTAAGTCACAACGTATGCAACAACAGCCAAACTCATAGCTACTACTAGGACTTCTACGAACGTGGCAAAAATGTTCGGGCCAACCACTTTGTTGTGGTCTGGGCGCGACGGAATCCTATGTAAGTCTAAAGCGGTACCGATTCTTGCAGCCAAAGCTCCTGAAATATTGCCGCGCATCTCCAGAAAGCCAGGCAGTAGTATGAAAAGGCCCGGAATCAGCAGTATTTGCTGCAAGTAAGCCGCAAGTAAAGCGCCGGCAAGCAAACCCCCTGAAATGGAAATTATTTCAGCAACAAACATTTCACCGAACTCCTTGTCAAGCATGCTGCGGACTTTCCAATGATGATTGCGCTTAACTAAGAATTGTGGTACATTGGCCATGAAAAAATCAGGCTTTCAGATTAATTAAATATATCGACTTAATCCAAGACCTTTAATTTGCCTTTGCGGGGCTCGTAAATATCGCCAGACTTGAGAAGTCCTATTATGATGTTTTTAGCGTCTTCTTCTTCAAGCTTTGATTTTGAAATTATCTCGGTCATGTCTGCGCCCTGGCCAGCATCAAGTGCCTTTATGCTTTCTAAAAGCTGCTTCTGAACAGAGAAATCTTCCTCTTTTATTATTTCAACGGCAACTTCTTCTTCCATCTGGGGTTTTGTTTCCTCAGCCGTAAGCTCGCCTGCAGCAGGCATGCCAAGCTCAAGCTTGTGTAGAATCATCCAGTTAGGATCTTCAAGTTCTCTTGCAATTTCCGGCGAGACATAGCGTTCCGCGTTGTATTCCTTGATTTTTCCTACGAACCTGATTAAAGAACCTATGTGCACGTTCCTGATTTTGATCACGTCAGGGCCGAATGCCTTGGATCTTATTGTCTCGGTACCATCATCTAAAGTGATTGCAGCATAATTTCCATCTTCAGAGAGAAATTTCGCAACTACTGTTCCGATTAAATGTACGCGGGAAATTTTTGTGTTGTTAAATTCTATGTAGCTCGGATCCCAGCCCTGGCCTTTGATAAAATTGCTGGCCAGGATATCGCGTATCCAAATCTTTTGAGATGCCAATCTTTTTTTTGTTTTAAGTACCGTTACCATTATCACCACATCTTCTGCAACAAGCCTGGTTTAGGCTCAAATACATCGCCTTTTCTCTTCAGATTATCTAAAATATCTTCCGCTTTTAGCTTGTCGATGCTTTCTGCTTCGGCTTCAGCTATTATGTCCTGGATGGGTATAGTCTTTCCAACTTTTTCAGATAGCGAGTCAATGATTCTGCGCATTATGGCAATCTGATTTCTTTGTGAGGCCGTGATGCCTGTTGTTATTCTGTCTATGTCAAATTTTCCGGTCTCGATATCCATAGCTACTTGTTCCATAGAACTTCGTAGCAAGGTAATTGCGCGCTCAGAATCCTTTTTTGTAACTTTATCTGCAAGTCTTATGCGGGCAGAAGCCTCCGAAAGCCTAACAAGTGCTTCTAATTGACGTGCCGAAATTGGAATGGGCTTCACCTGGCCTTCTTCAGCAGCAGCGCTAGAACGCAATTTTATGTAGAAACTCTTTATCTCTTCCATCGCACCAAGAGTCATTTTTGGGAAACAATGCTGCTTTGCATACGCAATGTACTTGCGTAACAATATTTTGTCAATTTCAGGCTTTTTGGAGTTAGGGTCTCTGGCTAACTCGAGAATGTGTTGTGCAATTTTCTCATCTTTTTCTAGGTTCGGAATATCTCTGATGGGGAAAATCAGGTCAAATCTGTTAATCAAAGTAGGAGGCAAGTCAATCTGCCTTGGAATTGGCTCGTAGGGGTCAAATCTGCCAAATTTTGGGTTCGCCGCCGCTAAAACTGAGGTTTCACAGCGCAGAGTAGCGTGAATATTTGCTTTTGCGATTGTAACCTGTTGCTGTTCAAGTGCTTCGTGCATCGCGCCGGTGTCTTCCTGACTCATCTTGTCTAATTCGTCGAGACAGGCAAGTCCCTTGTTTGCAAGCACTAAAGCGCCGGCTTCAAGTGCCCAGCCGTGCATGAATTCATCTCTGACAACGGTTGCTGTCAAACCTGCAGCAGTCGCACCTTTTCCGGCAACATATCTTGCTTTAGGCGCTAGGTTTGCAACATACTGCAATAGTTGTGATTTGCCGGAACCAGGGTCACCAATTAAGAACAAGTGGATATCGCCACGGGTTTTTGTACCGTCTTCACGAATTTTTTTTACTCCACCAAATAATTGCAGAATTATCGCTTCCTTGATATTATCGTAGCCATAAATAGATGGAGCAATCGAATTTATTAATTTCTCGTAAATGTTCAGCTTTTCAGAAAGCTCCTTGATTTGCTTTTCATCTTCGGGCGAGATTTCAAACTCTTCAAACTCTTCTTCGATGGTTTCAACATTGTTTGCTTCTAAAATCAAATCGTAAGTTGTGCTTTGCCCGCCAGTTTTCAGGAACATAGGCATCTCTTTTACGATACCTGTGACCTGCACTTTGTTTCCAGGGTAGTGCCTCTTCTCTAATTTTGGGTCGAGTAGGTCTTCTTCCAAGAAAACAGCAATCCTCTTGGGCTGTTCTCCGCCTTCCAAAGAATCAGGAGTCTCTTCGATTATAAGCCGCTGAACGTCTACCATCCGCTTGTCTTTGAGTTTGAATTTCCCTTTTCTGCCGCATTGACACTTAATTGGCTCTCTGAATTTGGAGCTTGATTGCTCCACCAGAATCTGTGCGCCGCAGCTAGGGCATTCAAATGTTGTTAAGGTGACTCGAGGCCTGACATCAGAAGCCTGTCTGATTAAACCGTCAGTCCATAGAAGTTTGGCGAGATGCTTGCTTCTAATGTGTCTGACTTGAACATAAGCAGACTTTGGTAAATTAGTAATTCTGACGTGAATTGGATATTGAGCTTCAGGTATGTCGCACAGCTTTATCGCTTCTTCAATACTGTCAATAACTTCTTTGAAACTGTTTATCAGCAGTTCTGAAAGCTCCAAATCAAACTTTGAAAGCACTGAAAAGTCGATATGTATGCTGTTGAAACCCTTTCTAACGCAATTGAGAAGAGTTTCGTAGTAATATTTCTCAATGAATTTTCTAAATTTGCCTATCAGTTCCTCAGAAGGCATTCACAAGCACCAAATAGAAACGAAAAGAGAAGATATAAAATAATTTGTATGGGAAAGACTATAGTTAAGTTTTAAGTTCTCCGCCTTTCCTTAGCTGATCTCTCAGTATGTATACGGACTCTATTATCTCTTTTTCAGATTTTGCGCCCGTAACTACAATTTTGCCCGTTCCGAAGAGCAGGAATGTTATGTGAGAGTCAGGCAATTTGTATACAAGTCCCGGGAACTGCTCTGGCTCGTATTCGGTGTTCTCAAATTTGAATACTATTTCATTCAGATTCAGTTTTCCGCCGACAGAACCAGAAGCTACCATGTTCTGGACTTCCATGTCCGGCTTGCCAGTTACCTTCAATCCAATGGCTTCGAGTTTCTTTACTATCGCTTCAATTGCTTTTCTTGCTTCGCGCATCGATTTAGTTCCAGTACAGATTATCTTTCCTGAACTGAAAAGCAATGCAGAAGCTTTTGGAACATCCATTTTCAGTATCAACCCTGGAAATTGTTCTGGGTTGTATTCAGCCCGCTCTAATTTTGTTGCAAGCTTTTCCAATGGTAGATCTCTGTGAATGTTCGCAGAAACTACAACATTCTGCGTTTTAGCGTAAACACCTTCTATTTCCTTTAGCTTTACTTTCTTAGAAGAAACTTTTTTTGCCATAATTCGTGCACCTCCGGAATGCCATTTATAAACCTTTATAAAGGCTTTTTAAAATCCCTTAATAAAGCTTTCTATAGGCTTTAATCAAAACCGAACTGCAGCGTCTTGTTCTTTATTTCCAATTTGCCTGCGTGCTTGCGTTTGCTGACTCTGGCAGCAATTGAGAACTCAATTTCTTTGGCTCCGACTTTCTCTTTTATCTCTTTTACGTGCGGCGCCAGCATATTTTGCAATTCAGGGTCTGTAGCGATTGTCAAATCAATTTTGTCAGGCTTGCTCAAGCCTGCCGTCTTCCTCAGGGCCTGAATAGCTCTTGTCAGTTCGCGAGCAAAACCGGATGCAAGCATTTCTTTTGTCTCTTCAATCTCCAAGTAGACCGAATAGTTGCCAACCATCTGTCCGACAATGCCTGCAGGCAATTTCTCTTCTATTATGAAATCTCCTTCGCGTAGTTCGAAGCCCTTAACAACAATTTTCTTTTCCTTTCTCAGTTTTTGAAGTATTGATTCAGGGCTTAATTGTACAAGATGCCCTATCACTTCAGTTGTATCTTTCTTTGCTTTTGGTGCGATTGTGCTATGATTCGGCTTGACAGAATGCGTAATTCCTTTCAATTCGTGTTTTATATCAACTGAAAGCGAATTTGTCAGCGTTCTAATCAATTCATTCTGCTTGTCCACAGCATTTTTGATATTATGATCTTCTGTGACTATTATTGCAGATTTTATAGGCCAGCGCACGGAGCGTTGCAATTTCTCGCGCAAAGCAAAAATTGTCGACGTAACTTCTTTGACGACACTTATTTCCGCTTCTAATTTTGTGTCTATCAGTTTTTCATCAAGTTCAGGCCATTCAAAAAGATGAATGGATTCTTCCTTCTGTAGCTTTCTGAAAACATCCTGGTAGATTTTTTCTGTTGTGAATGGAATAAATGGCGATAGCAATGTCAGCAGATCTAACATTACTTTGTACATTACTTGCAGCACATCTTCCTTTTCTTTGCCTTCTTCAGAAAGGATGTCTCTTACAAAGTGCACATACTCGCGGGAAAATGTATTGAGGAAAAAGTCCTGCAACTCTAACGCAGCCAGATGTGGCTGCAGAGCTTCTAAATGGGTATTGACTTTTTTCTTCAAAGATTCTGATTTTGATAGTATCCAGCGGTCCGCAGGGGATTTTGCCTCAAATTTTTTGGGTTTGAAGCCTTTGCCAAAGTAAACCTTCAGGTAATTTGCTAGATTCCAAAGGACATTCAGTATTTTCTTTTGTTCTGCAAGGCCTTTCCAGCCAAACCAGAGTTCTTTTCCGATGTCATGAGTGCAGTATTTCCAGCGCATTATGTCTGCGCCAATCTTATCAGCAGCCTCATCAAACCAGATAGCATTGCCCCAGCTCTTGTGCATCTCTTTGCCGTCTTCGCCTTTCACAAGCTCGTCAGTCATCACTGATTTGAAAGGAGCCTTGCCTGTCAAGAAAATTCCATGCAAGAGCATAGAGTAGAACCAGCATCTGTATTGACCTGGTCCGCATTCTGTGATTAAGTCTGCAGGATACCACTTATCAAAATATTTTTTATCCGTCAAATAATCTAAAGTGAAGAAAGGAACCATTCCTGCGTCAAGCCAGACATCACCCGTGTCTTTGACCCTGCTTGCAATCTGTCCGCACTTCGGACATTTTATCTTGACTTCATCAACCCATGGCCTGTGAAGTTCTTTCAATTTTGAAAATCCTGAAACTGCTTTTTTCTTTAACTCGGCAACACTGCCAATAACTTCGAAATTCCCGCAGGCGCATTCCCAGATAGGCAATGGCAACCCGTAATAGCGTTTTCGAGAGATCAGCCAATCGCCCATGTTTTTGAGCCATTCTTCCTCATATTTTTGTCCGGTTTCTGGCGACCATTTTATTTTACGGTTCTCATCAATTAGTTTCTGACGCATATCGTCAACCGCAATGTACCATTCATCAACAAGCCTGAAAACCAGTTCTGTCTGGCAACGCGTGCAGTGAGGATAGCGGTGCTTTATTTTTTCCAATTTGTAAATGAAATCTCTTTTCTGCAGGTCGTCAAGCACTTTTTGATTGACTTCTGAAACGTGTTTGCCAACAAGCCAGCCATAGCCTGGCAAGAAGCACCCTTCTTCATCCAGAGGCGACGGAGCCGTCAGGTTTTCTTTTTTTCCGAGAACGTAATCTTCAGGACCGCAACCAGGTGCAATGTGCACGATTCCGGTTCCGTCTTCGCTACTTACTAGATCCCATGCGACAACTTTGTGAGCAGCACCTCTTTGCTCTTCAAAATGTTTGTAGGGCATTTCATACTTCATGCCAATAAGTTGAGAGCCTTTCCTGTGCTCTACGATTTGGTATTCGCCTTTCAAAACTGAAACCCGAGATTCAGCGAGCCAATAGTATTTATCACCTTGTTTGACTCTTACGTATTTGAATTCAGGATTTACCGCGATTGCAACGTCAGCTGGCACTGTCCAGGGAGTTGTTGTCCATACCAAAAAGAACTCACAGTCTTTTTTGTGTACGGGGAACTGCATGAACATCGAAGTGTGCTCAACTTCAAAATAGCCTTCAGTCGTAATAGCGTGCTTTGATTCCGCAGTTGAACAGCGCGGGCACCATGGAATTACGTCCTTGCCTTTGTAGATCCATCCTTTATCGTGGCAGAATTTTAGGAAATGCCACTTGTATTCATTTGCCTTGTCTGTATGAGTGAAATAAGAATCATCCCAATCCATCCATTGCCCTAATCTTACGGATTGCTCAGTGATTTTTTTTGCTGACTTATGAACTCTGTCTTCGCATTTTTCCACGAATTTTCCGATCCCATATGCTTCAATGTCTCTTTTGCCTTTCTTGAAGCCAAGCTCCTTTTCAATTTCCCTTTCAATCCACAAACCCTGGGTATCGAAGCCGTTCTGTCTTCTGATTTCATAGCGGCGCATGGCATGCCATCGCAAATAAAGGTCCTTCAGGGTCCTTCCCCACGCGTGGTGCACGCCCATGCCTGAAAGCTGGCTGGCAGTAATAGGACCATCTATGAATGACCATCGTTTCTTTGCTTTAGCATAGAGTTTTTTCTGTTTCTCGTAGATTTTCTTCTTAGCCCAGAAATCCAGAATTTCAGGCTCGAATTTAGTGGGCTCGTAATTATCAGTCATATTAATCTCCCGTAAATGTAAATGTCAACATACTTTCCAGAATCAAGTCTAAAGGCTTTCTTTTTAATTCCTTCTCTTTTGAAGCCTGCTTTTTCTACAACGCGAATTGATGCCTTATTTAACGGTACAATTTCACATTCAGCTCTTTTGAAACCAAGTTTTTTCAGTTCTTTTAGGGTGTATTTCAAAAGTTGACTCATTACACCTTTATTCCAATAATCTGGGTCTACGAACCAACCCATATGAACGCGGTGTGCTGTTCTGCCTTTGTACTTTTGCATTCCAACCTGAGCAATTATTTTCCCATTAATTTTAGCAATAAAACTAAGACTTTCGCCCTTTGCAATTTGTTGGGCGCGATTTTCAATCTCTTTTTTTGTCAGAGGGTCAGTTTTATTTATGAATGGTGCTTTCTTTTCAGAAATCAATTTGTTCAGTACTTTAAACCAGCGAGCCATATCAGACGGCTTTGCTTTCCTGAATGTGATTTTCATAAACTTAGAATAAAGTTCCGCTTTTAAAAAAGTGGTGCTTATGTTCGCGTCGAAATACGAATACTTAAAAGTCTTTATCTAAACTCCAAAATTACTTTGGAGTTGCAATGATAGAAGTGTGGACTGAGAAATATAGGCCTAGGACTCTCACAGAGGTAAAAGGCCAAGATGAGATAATGTCCAGACTGCAGGCTTTTGTAAACACAGGGAATTTTCCGCATTTGCTCTTTACGGGACCAGCCGGAGTCGGAAAAACAACGGCGGCCTTGGCGATGGCAAACGAATTATACGGCGACACATGGCACGACAACATTTTGGAATTAAATGCGTCTGACGCCAGAGGAATAGACGTCATCAGAGGCGCCGTAAAAGACTTTGCAAGAACAAAAGCAATGGAAAATGTCCCTTTCAAAATAATTTACTTAGATGAATCAGATGCTTTGACAAAAGAAGCACAGGACGCTCTCAGAAGAATAATGGAAGACTATGTTCAAACTACGAGGTTCATTCTTAGTTGCAATTATTCGTCAAAAATTATAACGCCGATTCAATCAAGATGTGCAATTTTCAGATTCAAACCTCTGCCAAAAGCAACAGTCGAGGGAATTTTGCTGAAGATAGCTGAAGTAGAAGGACTCGAAATAACAAAAGGTGCTATCGAATTGATATACGACGCATCCGAAGGCGACATGAGGAAAGCAGAGAATCTGCTGCAGGCCTGCTCTTCAATGACAAAGAAAGTTGATGAGAAAGCAGTTTCAGCAGTCGTTAGTTTTGCAGAGCCGAAAGAAATTGAAGCAGTTATTAAATTGGCTATTGATGGCAAATTCTTGGACGCTAAAACAAGATTGACCGATGCAATGGTAGCTCATGGTTTATCGGGAATTGATGTCATAAAACAAATCCAAAAAGAAGTTTGGAATTTGAAATTGGATGAGAAAATTAAAATCGAATTAATCAGGATATGCGGCGAAATCGAGTTTAGAATGGTCGAAGGTGCAAACGAATTCATACAGTTAGCAGCGTTGCTGGCAGAGTTTGCCGCAATCAAGAAATGACAGAACTTCTGTATATGACAGATAGCTATATGCAAGATTTCGGAGCTACTGTTACGAAGGCTGAGGGCAAGATTGTTATTTTGGACAAGACAGCATTCTATCCGCAGGGCGGCGGAGTTCCTGATGACCGCGGGAAACTTGTTTTCGAAGGCAGCACTTTCAATGTTCTCATGGTCAAAAAACTTGGTTCTGATGTGATACACGAACTGGACCAAGCAGGGCTGAAAGTCGGCGATAAAGTTCACGGCTGGCTCGATTGGGAAAGACGTTACAAACTTATGAGAATGCACACGGCAGCCCACATCTTATCAGCTATTGTGAACAAAGAAACAGGTGCTTTAATCACAGGAAATAATATTGATTTGGACAAGGCAAGAATCGATTTTGACCTGGAAACTTTTGACAGGGAAAAATTAGCGGAATACTGTGCGAAAGCAAACCAGGAGATCTTAAAAAACCAGTCGATAACCGTTGAGTTCTTGGCGAGAGAAAAAGCGTTAAAAATCCCGGCTGTTGTCAAATTAGCTGGTGCGTTGCCGCCAGCAGTTAAAGAACTGAGATTAGTTAAAATTGGAGACATTGATTTGCAGGCAGACGGCGGCCCGCATGTTGCAAACACAAAAGAAGTTGGCACAATCGAAATCATAGACGCCGAAAACAGAGGAAAAAATAACAGGAGAGTTTATTTTAAGCTGAAATGAACACCATAGATGAGATAAAAGGTGAAGTTGAAGGCGCATTAAAACAAATTACAGAAAAATTTCTTTTCCTTAACAAAATTTCAGCAAGAACTTGGATTATCCTTGGTGTGGTTTTTGCATTCTTCAGTGCATTCTGGGAATGGATTGTTGGATGGCTTGGAAGTTTGATATTGGGCAGGACGTTCTTCATTTATCCTTATAGTTCATTAGTTTATACTTCGGTAACGGGAATAATAACCTGGGGTTTGTTTACAACGATCTTGATGTTCATTGCAATGCAAGTAACTAAACTGAGTACTGTAACGATACTGACAAAGGACCTGAAAGCGGATTATGGCCAGGTAAGACAAGTTCTGAAAGATAAGTTTGTACTGCCGAAGAAGCTGCCTACGCGATACGTAGTTATTGCCGGCTTCGCTGGCGCCATAATTGGAACAATGTGCGAAGGACTTTGGGGATGGGTATCGCAATTTTTTAGAGGGCACATCACATACATATATCCGGGCAGTGTTCTGAAATACACGAGCTTTGCCAGCATTCCGATCTGGGGCATGTTTAGTGCAATATTTTTTGTCTTTGGATATAATTTGATTTTGTGGCTCGAAAGACCTAAAACATGGAAAAACCGTGGGTAAAAAAGTATCAGCCTAAACGTATTTTGGAGATAGTTGGACAAAAAGCCGCTCTGCAGGCAGTAATGGATTTTGTCCGCGAATTTCCAGTTGTGCGGAAAAAGGCCCTGATGTTATTTGGCCAATCCGGAATCGGGAAAACGGCAATACCACATGCCATCGCAGAAGAATTTGACCTAGAATTAGTAGAATTAACTGCGTCAGATTTCAGGGACAAAGAATCTGTTCTCAGCATTTTAGGAAATGCCGCTAGGCAAGCCAGCCTTTTCGGCAGCAAAAAGCTAATTGTGGTCGATGAGATCGATGGCATTTCAGGACAGCAGGACAGGGGCGGCGTGGCCGCCGTTATTGATACAATAAAAGAAACGAAATTCCCGATAGTCATCACTGCAAATGATGCCTATGCTGAAAAACTGAAGACCTTGAGGAATTATTGCCAGCTTGTTGAATTGAAAGGCATAAGCGCCACAGAAATTTTGAAAAGAGTTGAGGACATTTGCCAAAAAGAAGGAATAGCCTACGAAAAAGCAGCTTTGCAAAAGCTCGTAACGTCTGTTGATGGCGACTTAAGAGCAGCAATAAATGACCTGCAATCAATTGCAGGAAGCAGAAAAATGATTGCTGAATCAGACGTTAAGTTATGGGGACGCGAAAAGGAAGAATCAATTTTCAATCTCTTGAAATTAGTTTTCAAATCATTTGACTCCGAAGCGATGCTACGCACTTCAGATTATGTAGACGAAGATCTGGACAGGATTATGCTGTGGCTCGACCAGAATATTCCGGCAGAATATCTGAAAGCCAGCGAATACGCTTATGCTTACAACAATCTTGCGGAGGCCGATCGTTTTCTGAAAAGAATAATAAGATGGCAGCATTGGAGATTTTTGATTTATGCCAGGATTTTATCATTAGCAGGAACGCAGCAGGCAAAATCTGAGGTCAATAGAAGGTTTATTCTGCATCAAAGACCGGAATTGCTGCTGAAATTGTATATCAGAGCCGCGAAAAGGAAAAAAGCACAGTCCCTTGCCGAGAACGTAAGCTCAAAACTGCATGCCTCAGCTTATGAGCTGCAGAAAAACTTCTGGCCCTATTACGCCTTCATACAAGGAAAAAATCCAGAATACGCGGCAGAGCTTAACGAATTCTTAGGACTGGAATAACTTTTTAAATAGAAATCGACGCTTAAATTTGGGCGACTAGGTCGGGGTGGCTAGGCCACACCTATATCGAGAATGGTCTTTATGCTCGAGCCGAAGCCTTGGAGACGGCAAGTCTGTGATTTACTGTCCTGTTAGCGGCGTCGAAGCACAGTCTTGCAGGGCGTTTTGGTTAAGAAACCCGCCAGGTCCGGAAGGATGCAACGGTAACTTGGCTAGGATGTGCTTGTAAGTAATTGTGTGGAGCTTGTTATCAGGGTTAGCAGTAAGTGGCGGATTCTGTCAACTTTGAGGCATGTCGTCCATTCATTATGCCGAGGTGGCCCAACCTGGCAAGGCGCAAGGTTGCTAACCTTGTTTCCCGCAAGGGATTTCGGAGTTCAAATCTCCGCCTCGGCGTTTAACACTTCAAAAAATAAGTTAGTTTTAATCAATAATATACAAATAGAATAATTATGCAGAACTTGAAGCTGGCTTCATTACATCAACCATTGTTATTGTGAATATCAAAGTCTTGCCGGCTAGCGGGGAATTCATGTCAATGAGCACAGTATCATCTGTTACTTCGGTAACAACACCAATAGATACTCTATCGCCGACCTTCACGTCCAGTGTTTCAATTATCTTGGTTGCTGTAACTGTGTAAATAACTGTTCCGTATTGTTTTTCCACAGTCTGTGGCGGATCTTGCCTCCAGGTAACTGTAGTAGCAGTTACTTTGGTTGCAGTTGCATTGAATCCCGTTGTTGGAATAGTTATAGTCTTTCCGATTTCGGGGTGCAGGATTAAAGTTACATTTTCATCATTCATTGCTAAAACTTTGAATTTGAAATCTGATTGTGGGTCTGTGACAATATCACCAACACTTACATTAGAGCCAAAGTATTGAGCGAAAGTGGCTTTTGGCACGTCACTTGCCGTCAGATTTGAAGTGACATATCTATCGGATTCGAATGTCCTTGAAATATTGGCAACGTTTTCTATTTTCCATTCGCCGTAACCGTCAGCTGGCGAAACCGTGATTGTTTTTGTCTGGCCTTTGCGCATTCCGATAAGGGCATTGTCAAAACCTTTGATGACTTGACCAGACCCAGCAGTAAGTTGCATTGGCTGATATGTTCTGTTAGCATTGAATATGTTGTTTTCTTTAGCAACTGTTTGCATGCTTGTATCCATAACAGTGCCGTTCTCTAATTTTAGAATGTAATCAACCTTTACAATGTCGCCTTTTACCGCGCCGGGCATTAATTTAGTGAATGCGAAATATCCGCCGAATAAAGCAGCTATGATAACAATTCCGAAAATTGCAGCAATTACTTTTTTGCTAACCACGGTAAGGCAGACTTCTGACTAAGGTATAAAAATATTTGTATATTACAGAAATCATTTAAAGAAACCATTCTTAATTTGGATATGGATGCGTATCTAACTTATGGCATTGGCTACGGGAAGAGCAGGGAGCTTGCAGAAATCAATGCACAGAGCGACGCGAACCTGGGCAAGATCAAAGTCAGAAAACTGGATGAGCTAAAAATCTCGAGAGTCAAAATTGTTGAAAACAAAAAAGAGCTTGCAAAACTATCAGGAGAATTCAAAGGAATTGTTTTACAGAATTGTGCAAAATCAAATGTTTACTCTTGCCTTGCTTTTGGAATTACAGAGGACAAGATATTCATCGGGAAAGGAAAAGCCGCAGGCAACAAAGCAGAAAAGCAGGCGATTTTTGAAGCCAAGAAAATGGCAGGCGATGAACTCGAAAGCCTGCAGCAGATACTGGCTTTTGCACCTTACAAAAAGGACGAATATGGCTGTGCAATCGTTGCTTTGGTTCTAGTTGGCTGACAAAAAAGCTTAAATTCTAAGACGTAGTTTGCTGCACATGGGCAACATTACGACTGAAGAATGTGAAATTATTGGAGCGATTATCGGTGATGGTTATATACATATCGGCCACAACTATGTCGTAGGTCTTACGGGTAGCCCAAAAGATGATGCAGAGTATTACAAATATCTCTTGGGATCTGTTAAAAAAGTTTGGAAAAAAGATGTTAAAGCAAAAGTTCGCGCAAGAGGTTTGCGCGTAGCAATTTATTCGAAAGATATAGTATATCGGCTTGTAAATTATTTCAAGTTACCGTACGGCGAAGCCAAATCATTGAACGCGCAAATACCTAAACAAATATTTAGCAACTGGAAACTTGCGCGCCACACAATTCGCGGCCTTTTTGATACAGATGGTACCGTTTTTGTTGCAGACAAACCTGGCTCTCCAAATTATCCATCTATAGAGTTTGCTACATCAAGTATAGTGTTGGCAAAGCAAGTTAAAGCACTTCTAAGTGCGAATGGTTTCAGAGTTTCAAATATTTGGTCGTATAAGTCTAAAAATAGTACGTTGACGACGCATCGACTAGCACTTAACGGAAGAGAAAACTTAAAAAGATGGCTAGAGAAAATTGGATTCTCAAATCCTTATAAATACAGGCGCGCAATAAATGCGTTAAGGGGACGTAGCTCAGCCTGGGAGAGCACATTAGCCAGCTAAGCTGGCTAAGCTCATACGACTGAAGAGCTGAGCAGAAATCGTGTTGTCGGGTGTTCAAATCACCCCGTCCCCACTTCTAGTCAAAAAGTGGCGCCTCGAGTTGATTTTAAGCCTTTTAAACACCAAAAGCTTTATATATACTTGCTATATTGTAAATACAATATGGTAAATAAGTCACTGCTATTCGGCGCATTCCTAGGATTGATTCTGTTCGCAAGTCTCTTCGGAAACATAGCAGTGCACGAATTCGGACACTGGATGGTGGCCGAACACTATGGTTTAAGCCCGCAGATGCATTTCGGCGAGACACTTGACGGAGAAAAAGCAAGCCTGTTTTCAGCAAGCTTCTTTACAACCTACAGCGCGCCAGTCTGTTCAAATCAGGATCTTTTTGTGACGCTAGCAGGCCCGATGGCAAACATCGTAATGGCAGTGTTATTCACATTGCTCTACTTCAAAATGCCAAAAAAGACATTCAAAATTAACATGCTATTCTTAGTGATGGTAATTCCGGCAGTCCTGTCAGCAATGGTAAATCTCTTGCCTTTGCCGTTATCTGATGGCGCGACAATATTGAGCTATTTGAGGTAAAAAATGGCAACATACTTTAGAGGGCATCGCTCTGATAATTTCAAGCCCGACATAAAGTTCGCTACCCAAGCATTCGATGAAGGTATACCGTGCGCATGGTTTAGCAAAGCGCATGAAGCATACGAAAAGTCTTTTGCATCAAGATATGGCATCAGTGCAGATACAGAATTGGCGAATATTCCGCTTGGAACTATCGAGGAAATGTTTATTGACCATTACTTTAATTTTGAGTTTAACCCAGTAATATCAGCAACTACAAATTATTGGTGGGCTTGGCATAATGCCTGTAACTCAGGAATAATTTTTGAGCTAGACATACCCGAAGAAGAGATTGCCAAAGATAATAATCCTGGAGCTCCTTTTTTTAATTTAAGAATAAATAGCAAAACTAGATTCGTAACAACACCCAAACACGAAGAGAGTGAAATAATTACGATTGGCAGAATCCCGGCCACTTACATTAAGGGTTATAGAATAGGCAATAGCGATGTGTTTTACACAAAGCATGGTTCTATACTCAAGCCGCCTGAAGGCGGTAAGCTTGATAGACAGATTTAAAAATCATTTTTCTTTGTGAGTTGGTATGACAATCAAACAAGGCGACTTCATTGAGATTGACTTTGTTGGCAGAATCAAGATTACTAATCAGATTTTTGACGTAACGAAAGCAGACATCGCCAAGAAAGAAGGAGTTTTCTCTGACAAGCAAAAATACACTCCTGTGATTGCCTGTGTTGGCAAGGGACAATTATTGAAAGGTCTTGACAAAGCAATCCAGGGCAAAAATACCGGAGATGAATTTGAAATCGAATTGCAGCCAGATGAGGCATTCGGGCAAAGAGACCAGAAATTAATTCAGCTGACTTCAATAACAAAATTCAAGGAATTCCGGCCCGTACCTGGACTGCAGGTTTCAGTTGACGGCGCTGCGGCGATAGTCAAGTCCGTTACTGGTGGTAGAGTAATTTTAGATTTCAATCACCCATTGGCAGGCAAAGTTCTCAAATACTGGGTTAAGATAAACAGACTTGTTACAAAAACAGATGAGAAAATCAAGGGTCTGATGTCAATAACTCTTGGTGTTGACGCTGAAGTAAAAGAAGAAGAGAAAAAAATCACAGTGAAATTGGGGCAGAAACTGGAAAAGCCCGCTGAAGATATTCTGAAAATGTCAATAGAAGAAATAATTCCAGAAGTAAAACAAAAAGAATTTAAATTCGAATGATAATTTTCAGTATATTGCACAGAAATTCAGTTAATTGTTTCTTGTGTTGAACAAATCTTTATAATACAGTTTGATTTTGTTCTCAGACAGTAAATATTCATAGCTTTGGAGGCACAGTATGGCTTATATTCCAGCAGGCATAAAGAGGGAAACGACTTCTCCTTTTGATGAGGAACTTGAAAAGATATTAGCAAACAAGAAAGCACGAATCAAAGTTGTTGGTGTCGGTGGTGCAGGAAACAACACTATCAACAGAATTACTGAGATTGGAATCACTGGTGCTGAAACAGTTGCCATCAACACAGATGCGCAGGATTTGATTGCAACAGTTGCAGACAAGAAAATTTTGATCGGTCGGGAATTAACTGGCGGTCTTGGCGCAGGTGCAGACCCAAAAGTTGGTGAGGAAGCAGCCAAAGAAACAGAGGCTGAAATCAAGGAAGCATTGCGCGACTCTCACATGGTATTCATCACATGCGGTTTAGGTGGTGGTACTGGAACTGGCGCAATACCTATTGTTGCAGATGTATCAAAGAAATTGGGAATTCTTACAGTCGCAATCGTAACTTTGCCTTTCACGATGGAAGGCCAGAAGAGATGGGAAAATGCAATGAATGGCCTAGAGAAATTAGAGGGACTTGTGGACACTTTGATTGTAATACCAAATGATAAACTGATTGAGCTGGCCCCTGACTTGCCATTGCACACAGCATTCAAAGTAGCTGATGAAATTCTTACAAACGCCGTAAAGGGAATAGCAGAATTGATTACAAAACCAGGTCTGATAAACTTGGACTTTGCCGATATCAGAACTGTTATGACTTCAGGCGGAATAGCAATGATTGGTGTTGGAGAAAGCGACTCTGAAAATAGGGCTATTGAAGCTGTTGAGAAAGCAATACAGAATCCGCTGCTTGATGTTGATATTACGGGAGCGAAAGGCGCATTAATTAATGTCAGTGGCGGCCCAAACATGACTCTGGATGAAGCAAAGAAAGTTGTTGAAGCAATAACAACAAAACTGGATGAAAATGCAAACATAATCTGGGGCGCGCAGTTAAGCCCGGACTTGCAGGACACAATCAGGGCGATGCTCGTAATCACTGGCGTGAAATCACCGCAGATTTTCGGACCTAAACGCACATTCTCTGCAAAGAGGAAGGAAGAGCTTGAAAAGAATCTCGGAATAGAATTTATAGATTAGAGGCGATTTTCACGAGAACCGGCTCAATTCCCCTGCTTAAATTTAGCAATTCGAATTTAGAAAAGACAATTGGTTTCGAATTGGGTGACTTAGATACTGCATTATGGGTACAGAGAGAATTTTATTCGGACTTGCTTAAACCAAGAGCATCGCCTGTGAATTTGATATGGGAAATAAACTCTCCTAGGGGGAAAAAAGTCGATGAGCCCGCAATGCTGGAATTAAGGCGCCTGGCAACTGATTACAGAGGCCCTCTGCCACAGACACCTTACATAGTCATAGGAAAAGAAAAGTTACTGGCAGGGTTCATAAAGCGCTACAATTCGTACAGAACAATGCATTCTGATTGCATGCATACACTAATTATAAAATATGGATAACTTTTTAAAGTCCCATATCTGAGCAGTTAGTATTATGGATACTAATCAAGACAGCACGGAGAAACCTGACGAACAGGCAAGCCAGCCGGTAGAAGAACAGAAAAAACCGGAGCTGAAAATGCCTTTTGATATTTCTAAATTCAGGGCTCCAAAATTCAAAATGCCGGAAGGCGGCGTTCTCGTCTGGGTTAGAAGCAAAATCAATGAATACAGACGTGTTTTGGCGATAACAAAAAAGCCGGACATGGAAGAATACAAAGCAATTGTAAAAGCATCCGGCCTTGGTTTAATTGTCATAGGAATGCTTGGTTTCATAATCACAATGATTGTGCAAGTAATTCAGATGTTTGTAAAGTAAAATGGGATTGTACGTAGTAAGGACTGCAATTGGAAGAGAAGCGCAGGTAATGGATTTCCTCGCGAGTAACGCGAAGAAAGTCACAGGCATACACAGCCTGCTTTTCCCTCACGGTATGATGGGCTATATCATGATAGAAGCCGACACCGCAGATATAATCAGACAAATCGCTCTTGGCGTTCCTTACGTTCGCGGCATTCTGAGAACACCGACAAAATATGAGGAAATAGAACACCTGATAGAATTCAAGCCTGAAGAAATTGATATCAATAAAGGTGATATTGTCCAGATTATTGCGGGACCTTTCAAGGGCGAAAAAGCAAAAGTCACAAGAATAGATATTCAAAAGTCACAAGTAGTTTTGGAATTGCTTGAGGCAGCAGTTCCTATTCCAATCACGCTCGGACTTGATTCGGTAAAGGTTATAAACAAAGCTGAAGCAGAAGCTGAAGCGAAAGCCCAGCAGACAGAAAGAGAGCGGGAATTGCACGATATAACGAGGGAAGAGGTCATATAATGGCAAAAAAAGAAACAGTCAATTTGATAGTTAAAGGCGGAGCAGCATCAGCAGGACCACCATTGGGACCTGCGTTGGCTGGAAAAGGAATAAACATAGGTCAAGTCGTTAAAGACATCAACGAAAAAACAAAGCTTATGGCTGGAATGGATGTTCCAGTAAAAGTTGTTGTTGACCCTGCAGCTAAAAGCTACGAGATTCTAGTTGGTTTACCGCCATCATCAGCTTTGCTGAAGAAAGAAGCAAGCCTGGAAAAAGGTTCTGCTGCAGCAGGCAAGAAAATTGTTTCCGCTCTTTTAATTGAGCATATGATCAAAGTTGCACAAACAAAAGGCGAAGGTATGCTTGGTTCCACATTGAAAAACAAAGTCAAAGAATTATTGGGAACCTGTGTTTCTCTGGGAATAAAAGTTGAAGGAAAAGACCCGAGACAGGTTATCAAAGAAGTAAATGCAGGAGTTTATGATAAAGAGATCAAGGCTGAAAAAACAGAATTATCGGCTGATGAATTGGCTGAATTGCAGGCTACAAGAGCGCAGATACAGAACGAAATGGAAGCTCTCGAGAAAGCTGCAGCGGCCGTAGTAGCTGCGGCACAAGCCACAACACCCGTGGTCGGAGCTGAAGGCGTGCCAGCAGCAGAAGGTGCAGCAGCACCTGCTCCAGGAGCGCCAGTAGCAGTAGCACCAAAACAGCCAGCCAAAGAAGAAAAGAAACCAGCAAGGAAACAAATGAGGTAAATCCTCTTTATTTTTTTAGAATTATTTCTTCTCTAATTTTTCTATTCTTTTCCTGAGGTCAGCGACTTCTGTTTCCCAGCGCGTCACGATTTCAACGATGCTCTCCAGAGCTTTCTCTGACTGTTGCTGACCATCTTTATACTTCTGCAGCACTTCACTACAGTTATTGTAGCTCTCAGGTTTTGCTGGTGGTGCCTTTGCTTCTGGGAAAGCTATTCCTTTGGCCTTGTAATTTTCCAGCAAAGCTAAAATTCTGCCTCTTGGCAAATCAATATTTTCAATGGCAGAATTCAAATCAAATCCTTCGGAATTTACATATTTTGCCATCTGGGGAAGGTATTTCCGTTCAAAAATTGTCAAACCGATGTAGCCCATATATTTTGCTTCGGTAATACGGTTTTCCAACCTGCCTTTTTCGCCAACAACTACGATTTGGTAAATATTATTGCCAATCAGTATTCTTTCAATCTTGGGATTGCCCCAGGTGAGGACAGCTTCTGTTGGTACAGCAGGAGGAGTTGGCTCAACTTTTGGAACTTCCACTATCGGTGCGGGCTCTGCAGGCTTAGGAGGTGCAGCGGGTTCCTGAGGTTTTGGAAGCTGCGGCATTTCGGGTTTTGGCGCATCCAAAATAGCGCATAATCTCTCAAGTAATTTTTGGCCCTGAGCGGTTAGAGTAAAAAACCTTGAGTTTATTCTGCCGCGCTCTTCATATGCAACTATATCGTTTGAGATAAAGTTTTCGAGCATATCAGAGAACATTTTCCAATTGTAGAGACCCGAAGACCTGCAGATAACCTCTATGGGAATGTAATCATCCTTTTTTTGTCCATCCTCTGCTTTTTCTCCCTCGTTTATTGCTGTAAGAACGGCGTATGCAATTCTCGTAAACGTCCATTTAGGATCGCAGGTTTGCATGCCTTTTACAGTCATAAAGGCGCTGGTGTTTTCTATTAGTATGAGTTCTTTGTCAGTCAATGAAGTCAATACTTTATCTAAATCAGGAATTTGAGTGAGATAATTCTTGGGGCAGTAACGTATCTTGCTATTGACATATGTTGAATAGATCTCGCTTAAAATTTTCTGATTCGCATCATCAAGTTCTATTTTTATTTGAGACGAATCCTGCGTTGAGAGCTCTGCAACTATTTCATCGAGACTTAAAGGCTCTTTATTCTGAGGTGGAGTTTGTGGAGCGGGATCATTGGTTTTTATCCAAAGTTCGCCGCGTCTTACAGCAAAGCCACCCATCCTTAGGGCAACTAAAACTTGGCCCAGTTTTGTACCGTGCCAGCCTAACGTTCTCTTAAGTTCGCCTTGGGATGCCCCTTCTGGATGCCTTCCTAATTCATCCAGTACTTTTTTTTGCTCTTCTGCAGTCATCCCCAGAACTCAAACGAAAGTTATAAAAACCGTTTCTATTTTTACTTTTTTTGCTGCGGTTTCTGTTGAGCTTTGAACTTTTCAAGCTCTTTTCTCTGTGCTTTCCATTCATTAAAGAAGCGCTCGCACGTTTTAGGCAGCTGGTCTTCAGGTATTGAGAATATTGTTGAGGCATCTGTCAAGATTTTGCTTTCTTTCTGCATCTCATCAAGAGCCCTTGCACCAGCAACAAATTCCAATCTCACGACGCCATCTTGTATTTTCTTGCTGCCCAGAATCTTGATGGGCCCTATTTCCATTGTGTTGTTCAGATGCGTGCCTCCACAGGCTTCAACATCTATGTCTGATAGTATGACTCTGATTTCAGCGCCAGGAACTGCACCGCCCTGGTATAAACGGAAGCCGTATTTTTTCTCAGCTTCGTTTTTCTTCATTATCAGTTTCTTTATTGGTGAGCCTGCAAGAACGACTTCATTTGCAAGCCTTTCTATTTTCTGCAGTTCTTCTTTTGTTAAGTTGGCGTAATGCGTTATATCTAAACGCGCTTTCTCAGGAGTCTTTTCAGAGCCTGCCTGCCATATATGATCGCCAAGAACTCTGCGCGATACGCCATTTATCACGTGTGTTGCGTCATGATGCCTCATTAACTGCAGTCTTCTTGGCCAGTCTAGTTTTCCAACAACAAACTGCCCGGGCCTGAAATTAGGTCTCTCAACATAATGAACAATGACATTTCCCCAGCGCTCAACATTCACAACAGGTTTGCCATTTATCGTTCCCGTATCATTTTGCTGGCCGCCAGATGTTGGGTAGAATAAAGTTTTATCGAGTATGACGTACTGGTCATCAATTATCTTCAGGACTTTTGCCTCAAACTCCTTTGAATATTCATCTGCATAGAATAATTGCTGCGTCGCAGGCAAGTCTTGTGTGTCTTTGATTAGAAGAGCTTTCGGCTCTTCGTGCTTTCTTTCCATGTGCCTTTCGGCAACTTTTGAATAGAAATCTGATGGCACGTCTATTTTCACTTTCTGTTCAGCAGCGGCAGCCTGGACATCTTCAGGCAGGATTCCCTGGCTGTCATACAAAGTGATTAATTCATCAGTGCCTAATTTTTTCTTCTTCTGGAACATTGCGCCCATTACTGATGCGGCTCTCTGCTTTGTTTCCTTGTATTTCTGTTCCTCAATTCTCAGAATCTTCTCTACATTTGGAATTTTTTCCGTTAATCTTGTGAACATTGGCTGGATTCCGGTTTCAATAAGTTCCTCAGCAGCTCTCCTGTCAGAGCCTTCAGACAGTCCAGTAACTCTTCTTGGCTGGTCTCCCGTAAATGCACGGGCCAGGTCCCACATTATTTCAGCAAGATCAATGTCCCAGTTGTATTGTTCTTTGAGTCTCAGAGCGCGTCTCAGGATAAATCTCAGATTGTAGCCGCCGCCTGAGTTTGAAGGCAGGGCTCCATCTCCGATTGCAAACATCAAAGTCCTTGCGTGGTCTAAAATAGAATAGAATGCCCTCATAGGCAGAATGGCTTCCTTTAATTTGTCTGGACTGACGCGAACTTTTCTTGCAACAGTCTGCCAGGCTTTCTCAATATCTTTTACTTCATCAACATTCAGTAAGCCCGCATATTGTGCATATTTGGAAAATAATTTCTTGTCCTGTTTTATGTCAAGCTTCCTTACCCATTTCTTGTCTACCGGGTCGAAAGCAACTTCGTAAGATGTTGGCGTGCCATTCGTGAACCAGGCTGCCCTTTCAAGGCCAGCGCCGTGGTCAAGAACATTTATGTTCAAAGGCTTCAAAGAATTGCCAACTACTTTGTACATCATATAGACCTGATTTCCTAATTCAAGCCCGCGCGAGAAATATTCCAGGCATGGTCCGGCATTTCCGCCGCCCATCCAGACATCTTCGTTAAATGTTAATTCTTCTCCGGGAATTTTCATTCCTTCTGTGAGCCAGACGTAGATGTGTTTGAGATACTCAGAAGGCTTGAAACTCTGCGGAGACATAAAGGCATGCTGACCCATGTGAATGTGCGTAGTATAATGAGAGCCCGTGACACCAACATTGTCAATGTCATTAAAACGCAGACTTGGCTGCGGAATTATCAGAGGATTCGCTGGAGGTTTGACTTCGCCGGAAACAACAAATGGCTGGAAACAATAAATTGATGCTTGTGTGAACCAAGTATCGTCACGCCAGCGCGCAATAACAGGATATCTTGGAATTTCAGTGTAACCCTGCTTCATCATGATGTTTGAGAATTCAGTCCAGGTCTCCTCGTAGTCCATCTTATGCTTTGCAGGACTTTTTCCTATGAAAGTAAAGCCGCCAATGCATTCAGATTGGTTGCAAGTGCTTTGTCTTTTGTTTTTAGTCCAGAAACTCATGCCGCAACTTCTGCATTTTTTTCTGACAAAGCCTTCCTGCTGGAAAAATTCTAGATTGTAATACTTCTTCCAGTCTTTTTGGAACTGCTTTCGTAGAGAATCTTTGTCTAGAGGCATGCTATTCTGTAAGTCTGGGGATTTATATCAGTATTTATTTACAATACTGAAGCTAATTACGACCCATGCTTCTTTGCATGATAAGAATGTCTTCCTTCGTGAGCTTCTTCTTTGATTTCAATTTACCCATTACGTCTTCAGGCTTCCTTGACATTGCGGCAGGTGCAGTTTCCTTAGATACTTTGGACCATTCATTCAAAGTGTCGCTTAATTGCTGGTTTAGAGTTTCAATTTCAGACTTTCTGCCTTTCAGACCTTCTTGCAAAGCAAGCTTTTCCTGCTTTGCCTTTGAAATGCCTTCAGACTTCAATGATAAGTCTTTGAATATGCTGGAGCTTTCAACAGCTAATTTCTGTATTTCAGCATGAACCGCATCAGCCGCGGTCTTTTTCTTGTTTATTTCATCCTTCAATAGTTTGAAGTCCCTGAAGCCAGCGCCCTCCTTTTCTATCTCATCGAGCTTCACTTTCATGCGCTTGATTTTGTCCATGTATGTCTGTTCTCTTTCAAATGACAGGCCTTCAGTTTCTATTGCGTACTGCATTGCGTCAATCTGCTTCTTCAGCTGCCCCGAACTCGCTCTGGGGCCTTTCTTTTTATCCACTGGCATCAGATTTTTCTTCGCTTCAGCCAGCTTTGCAAACATGGCTTTCAATTCTTTGTTCAGAATTTCTCTCTGCGCTTTTAACTCGCGGACTTTCCTGTCAATTTCTACCTTTTTATCTCTCAGTTCCTTGGCAGTTTTGATATAAGAATTCAGACTTTTGTCAATATTTTCTTTCTCTTTGTATTTCTTTTCTTTTTCCTCGCCTAGCTGACGAAGCTCCGTGCTAAGGTCATGTATACCCTTTTTCAACTGCTCTAATTTGAGCTGTTCTTCCGACTCCATGAATATGCACTTTCATTACAGCTGATTTAGCCGAAGAGCGCGCCTAATCCGGCGGCCGCCTCTTCCTCAGAGACTTTCTTCTCTTCTTCTTTCTTTTCAGCTTTTGGTGCTGGATGGGCTGCGGCTGCTGGTGCAGCTGCTGTAACTAGAGTTGCCTCCTTTATGACTTTGTTAATGTCAACATCCTTGAGAGCGGTTACAGTAGCTTTTACTCGGGCCTTATCGACAGCAACACCCGTTGCTGCTAGCACCTTCTCCATGGAATCTTCTGTGATTTGCTTTCCTGCTTTGTGCAGCAACATGGCTGCGTATACGTATTCCATTATTTCTCCTTAGCTTTTAAGCGAGCTTGAATTTCTGTCTCAGCTTCGTTTTCAGGTTTTATAATATCTTTTGCAAGGCCAAGCGCCCTGCTTTCTCTGTAAGCTTTTGACAATAAGTATTCGACATTGTCCTTTGTGACCATGCCAAGTTCAACAGTGAGCTTTAACACGTCTAGGGCAGCGTTCTTTAAGTCGCTTATAAACTTTTCAGTATCGATATCAAGAACTGAAGCGTTATACAAATCAGAGCCTTCCAGCACTGAAGTTATAGTCATGCCAATCTGCATTGGCTCTATTCCTAGTCGTCCTAACATGCTTGCTGCTAGACTTGATATTTTTTCTCCTTTCGTAACAACCAGCGCGTCTTCCCTGATCTCTATTTTTCCGGCCGTAACTTTTGCTTTGATTTTTAACTGTGCTAATTCGGCAATTGCAGGTCCCGGTGCAAATGGGGTAGGTCCTGCTGACACCCAGATGTCATCTGGCGCTATTTGCCCTGCCTTTGCTCCCGTAGCCTGCCTATTCTTCTTCAATAAGTTGAATAGTTCAAATGCTCCGAGATTTGTGAACATCAATGCAGGTACGCCCTGCAATTTTTGTATCAATAGTTTTGCTTTTGGATTTGAAGACGTTTCGAATGCTTTTTCGATTAGGATTTTCTTTGCCGGCTCGAATTTTATCTGGTCTTTCAGTTTCCTCTTTACTATCTGCAGCTGCTTTGTTGGCAGATTTTCAAGATTGACGATGGCAATGGTCTTGTAGCTGGTCGTGAGTTTCTTTATCTCATCGACTTTCTTCTTTTTCCATTCAGGTACGTTCTTAGCGTGATGACCTTTCCTTTCTTCGACAGCATGCACTTTACCGGGAGTAGTTATAACCATCATACCACCTTATGGGGCTTGCCCATTGTTGTTTTGATTATGATATTAGCGATGTTATGCTGAGCCTTTGGAAGTTTTGATTTTACTCTTTCCAGAACTGCCAAGATGTTGTCAGCGATCTGCTCATCTGTCATCTTTTCAGAGCCGACAGCACATAAAATTACTGGAGCTTTCTTTATCATGATTCTAATTGTATTTTTCATGTTCTTTGTCAGTAACTCGAGGTTAGCCTTTGGCGGAACTACTAATCCCGCTTTTGGACTTGGCATCTTGCCAACAGGTCCGAAAAATCTACCAAAAGTCTTTGCAATATTTGGCATTATATTTGCCTGCGCAATAAAGTAATCATAATCTCTTGCAAGCTTCTTTATTTTTCTTGTTTCAGTCCATTTTCCGAAATCATCTGAGAGAATAGAGAAGTCGCAGAATTTCTCTGCCTGAGGCATTAATTCTGGGCCTACCAAAGCACAGATTTTTGCGGGCTTTGCCCTGCCATGCGGCAGTGGAAGATATTCCTCTAGCTTGCCTTCTTCCTTGTTAACATCAATTTCCTTCAAGTTAATAGCAAGGTCAATAGTCTGAGTGAACTTTTTCTTTTTCTCAGTTTCCCTTGCCTTTTTGATTGCACCAAGGATTTGCGTTTTTTCCATAAAGTATATTCAGCTCATCAAATAGTTGAGCTTCTGCCGAAGCAGTTAATTCTATTCAGAAAGTTGGGTTTTTAAGGATTTCTTTTACTTAAGATTAGTAGCCAAATCTCCTTTCGTAATTCTTGTGGTCCATCCATTCAAGAATTATCGCTAAAATAGCAATCTCGTCGCCTTTCAAGGTGTATATCAATCTCCATGCTCTTGGCAAGTCAATTTTCCAGAGATTATCAACATCGTATTTTTCGTAGCGCTCCGGAATAAGATTCCGCGGTATTTTAATTCCACATTCCGGATCAGCTTTAAGTGTGTCAATTGCGTGGTTAATTGCTTTGTAAATTTCAGGGTCAGCAGACTTGCCACTTTTGAGCGCTTCAAACGCTTCTTTTACCTTGAGATCATTGAAACCGACGTGAACATCTCTCATCTAACAATCAATCCCTGTTCTCTTATTCTTCTTACAGCTTCTGGGCTCCAAATCCACATTATTTTGTTGTCTTTTGTCATTAAGATTTTTCCAGATTCTTCTAAGTAGTCTAGAATTATCTTAAAAGTCTGGTACATGACTTTCTTTGGCAGAGCTTTCCAAAGTTGCATCTTGTTAGGATAGACTTTCATTTTTCTTATAGTTTCTTCAACCATCAATACGGTATCTAATCTTGGCTGATGCAATATTTGCACCTGTGCTCTCCCAGTAGAACGTATGGCCATGTTACCTCCCCACACATTTACTAGCTCTTTTAGCTATTATACTTATGTTGTCATAAGGTAATAGTTATATATGTCTATATATTATATAATTATATACAATTATAAAGCTTTCTTTTCAGCCGACAAAAGCCTTTATCAATAAATTATGTGTATAAATACACATAAAGCTGATATCAACAGAATCCGGAGGTTAATCCACGATGAAACTCTATGATGAAAAAATATTCGAAAAATACGCGGATGCCTTCGAAGCCCTTGCAGAATATGACAGGACAGGAAAACTTCCAAAACTCTCTTACAAGAAAAGAACTGGTTAGGGCAGCATAGTTTAGCTGTTGTGATGCAGCAGTATCTCGTTTATCGGATGCTTGTAAACATTTTTGTGGCGATCAAATTCCTCTATTATGATTGTCTTGTCCGGCTCGTCAATCATGTAAATCAGAACAAAGGACTTTCCAATATGCACTCTGCGAAATCCCTGCAGCGGGGACCGTAAGGGTTCGAACTTGTATGGGTCTTCATTTATTTCCGTTATTTTTCTTTCAAGAATTTCTGCAGTCAGCTTGTCCCTTTTTACGAGCTTGTGGAGCTCTTCCTCTACGGATTTCCTGATAATGAGTCCATACATGTTAAGCCTTCAAGCCAAAATGTTTGGAGAAATCTTTCACTTTTACAACAGGCTCCTTTTGCCTGGCTCGCATCTTTTTTACAAACTCCGGCTTCAGTTCGGGTTTCATAGCATCAGCTTGGCCCACGCATAAATAAACTCATCAAGGCCCTCTGTTGTCAGGCCTAAGAAGAACTTAGGCTTTTCCAAACCCCAATAACTCAGATAAGGGATCTGCAAAGTCCTTTTCTTTATTACAGCAACTATGTTAATTGCTGATTCAACGAAAGCGTTTATGTCCGTCTTTGAATATTTCTGCCTAGCAAGGGCAGCAGTTTCCTCAGGAAGATTCTGTAATATCTTCTTCCCTTCCTTGGAAATATCAACATTTTCCAATACCTTCAGGAACTTGTCTCTATCCCTCGCAATAAGAGATAATCTTGCAAATCCCTTTGATTCAACAAACATCAAATTCCTGTTAATCAGGGACATAGGAATTTCAATTATGAATTTATTCACACCTTTGCCGAAGAAAACAATCCTGTCCGTTGTCAGCACAAGATAGCCTGGCACTAAAAAATCCAGTTTGTGCTGCGATTGCCCGCCCATGTAAGCTGCCTTGATGTAAGCAACCGGAGGCGCCCTGAAATAATAGCCGTAATTCTCGCGAAACCACAAATTAAATTCAGACACTCTTCCAACAATACCGAATTCAGAGCCGCCGGCTTGGCCTAGAATAATGTCGGAGAGTTTGTGAGAGGTGGCCATAACAAGATAGTGTTCTAAGCGATTTTAAAGTCTTTTTTGTAGAGTAGACCTTAAAAATGACGTCCAAACGAGCGCTTTGCAGACTCTAAAGAGACTGAAGCAGGCTGTGCAGCGTTCCAAAGCTTTTCGTAATATGCCCAAAAAGCGTCAGCTATTTGTGATAATGGGTCAGTATCGCCATCTTTGACTTCATAAGTGAATCCCTCATAATGTGAAAGCGAGGGGTTATGTGATTTGCAAATTCCGTGCACGTCGACGGTCCAGCTTTGCCAAACATATAATTTTCTAGACTTTTTCTTTTGCACCAAAATAGCACGCAAGTCGTTGCCAATTGCTTTCAATTCTATCTTGGGATTTACTTCAGCAAATTTGCAAGCAATCTGTCTCCCTTGTGGAAATCGAAGAACATCGTAGCTCATTATAACTCTGATTCTACCATTACTATTTCTATAGCCACCTTGGCGTTTTTCTCCACCGATTTGGTTCCACTTGCCTTCCTCTTCCAGAATGTAGTCGGCATCACCAACTTTCTCGCTATAAACCTCGCCAGCCTGAAGATTTGTCAATTCAGTATGCGAGAAGTCTTCAGTTATTCTGCGTTTACTTACTCTGCGAAAAGCCTCATGCGGCACATTCAAAAGTAACCACCCAACACACTTTTCGACATCGATTGAGGGGAAGATTGGAAAACCATATTTTTCATCACACTTGACAGTTAAAGTGCATAATAAATCATCAAGAGTAACACCTCTGGCCAGCTGCATCAATTCACTGTCATTCATTATTTTCAACGCCATTTTTGTCTCGTACGAATTCCATTTCACCTCATCTTAACAAGGATAGGGCTAAAAGTATGGCTACTATTATGAAAAACAGGGCGCATAACCCCACCATCAACAAATTCATTGCAGGTGTCGGACCTGCAAATTTTGCATGTTGAAAATCTTTATAGCCGTCAACCCTGTCGTATGAAAAGGATTTACATTTTATTATGAAATTTTTGTGTTCGCCTTCATATTCTTTAGGGAACCAATGTGGGGCGAATGTAAATTCAAATCCACCTTTCGTTTTTATCATGCTAATTCCGCTGATGCTCATTCCGCCTTTGCAGGCTTGGCTGAAATTTAGAAAATCTTCAAAGTTTTCTGGATCTTTCAACTTTATGATACCAAACGGTTTGCCAGGGTCCCAAAAAGTGTCTATATCAATTGCCACAGTAAGAGTCTTGTTTTCATGATAAGCTTCCAGCAAATTAGAATCATGGAAATTTATGTCAAGTATAGACTCTGGTCTTGCCATATTCCAGCGATGCGCTATACAGATTTAATCCTTCCGCTCAAGTCAGCATTTCTTCAAAAGACTTAATATTTTTGCTAAGCAAGTGTATAGATGGATTTAGCAGAATTGTTCAAAAACCTTGAAGACAAGTTTAAGCCAGAATCAGCTGTCCTAAAAGATAATTCTGAAAAAATCATGTTTGTGGGCGATATTCATGGCGATTTGTCTACAGTCAGGTATATCGAAGAAAATCTTGGCAAATATGATAAAATAATCTGCCTCGGGGATTATATTGACCGCGGCGCCCCGGACATAGAAGTTTCTGAAGAAATTGCAAGGCTGAAATTAGATAATGACAATCTCATTCTGTTGCCGGGAAATCACGATGCCTGCAAAGAAGTTTACCCGAAGGACTGGCGTGATAAACTTCTCAGGAGATTTTTTAGTAAGGGTTGGGACATCAATGACGCATATTTGAAAGCGTTTTTGGCAGCGCCCATAGCATACCGCAATACAAGATACCGTGTTCTCGCTTTGCATGGATTTATACCAGTTATGAAAAACAATAATTATGATATTAAAACGTGGAATAAAGCCAACGAAAATCTTGGCAGTACGGAATATCAGATATTATGGAATGATCCTGAGCTTACGGGAGATTGTCCTGGAAATAATGAGCGGGGCGATGGCATTTTTGTGGTCAGCAACAAGGATACGTTGGCATTTATGAAACGAAACAGGCTGAAAATAATAGTTAGAAGCCATAAGCCAGAAATAAATAGGATTTTCAAATTGGAAGATAGGATTGTAGTAAATATTGGTTCTGCATCTTATTACGGAGATAAATATGTCTATTTGCTGCCGGAAAACAAGATAAAAAAGATATAATTTTGGATGCCTGGCCCAAAAGTTGGCCAGACGTTACGCTTAAGTTTATAAAATATTGCAATATGGCCATTATGATGAAATACATCGAATACGCTATCAACCAAAATGGCTTGGAGAAAAAGCTTGGCCTATTAGGAGAAAGTCATCTCTACTTGCCTAGCGAAAGCAAATTCGCCAGGAAAATTGTGAAAAATTTTGATACCGTAGCTTACGAAGGCTCAGACAAGAAAATGATTTCGCTTAGTGTAATTAGTGCGCTGGCAGTTCCAGGACTTCTTGCTTATGCTGCAGCAACAGGCAGATGGCCTAAAAACTGTGCAATAGATATTGCGAAAAAGTATGGAATGAAGATTGTTCGTATTGAAGATAACGTGGATGATGCCTTTACGTATAAAGAAAAAATGACTCTTGCATTAGCGTATATAATTTCTGCGCTGAAGTCTCCATTTACTTATAGATATTACAAATTATGCGGCAATCCTGACGTACCAGGAACAAGAGCGTATAAAGCCAAAAAATCAGATGAAAGAAAAGGTTTCGGATATTCTGCTCTTGTGCGCAATTTAGCTGAAAGAGATGAAAACATGGCTAAAAATATTGTTGAAGTTCTTGAAAAATACAAAGGGAATATACTTGTGGTCTGCGGTGAATTGCATCTGGAAGGCGTAATCAAGAATCTCACTGGTGTTTTAGACATGAAAGAAGTAAGAACAGCTTCTCCCAAATACAAAACTAATCCTTAATCATGGAGCTTTTTTATCTGGATACCAACCAGATGGGTGAAAATTATCCCGCGTTTTTGGAGTGTCATCGCGGATGGCAACAGGATGGTATTTAGCCACATAGGCTTCTGCGCGATAACGCTCATCGTTCAGAAATCTGAGCCTAGACTTTGAAACCGCAATTCCTTCTTTGTATATTCCAAATAAATCATCTGCAAGTTCAAGATATTTAGGGTGATCCGCTTTTACGCGTAGAAAATCGCTCTGAATTTCAGCTATGATAACATCTTTTGGTCCGTAAAAGAAAATATTATGCCTTTCTAATTCGTATTTCTTTGCGACTTTTTCCCAATGATAGGAACTGGGCCATTCCCAGCCATCATCGTGATGAAAATTTATGACATAATAGCCGTCTTTAAGTTCAATTGTTGAGTTGAATTCTCCAATCCTGCACTCTAAACTGCCTTGGTCCTTTTTTCCGATAAAACTTTCCAAGGCTGTTTTTGCGGCATCATAAGTCTCAGTCATATCAATACAATATAGCAATAAAGTTGTATAAACCTTTGCATAAGGCAGGCTTAAAAGACTTTTTTGGAGATTTTAGAACATGACTTTCGAAGACGTTGTGGAAAAGATAAAGGAGGACTAGTTCTCAGCGAATAAACTTCTTTAATTGATCATAATTATATTCGTCGCCAGGAAGGCAAAATGAAGCCCCTGTGCGCATAAATATCGGAAAAAATATTTCACCAAATAATGCGCGCTCATTTTCGTTAAGTTTCGCTTCTCGGGCCACATAATCTAATGCATTCCACCATCCGTAGTGCTGTTGTTCAGTTTTAGGATATTCTATAAGTTTTTTAACGGCTTCAGAAGCCTTTTCTTTTGGAAGAAGACCAAATTCTTTTCTTGCCTTTCTAAGTTCTTGAACGTGCTCGTGAGGCATGTAGTTTTTTAATTTAGCCAGTAATTCATTTGAAATGTGTTTTTCGCCTAGTAACTGTTCTATCGCTCGCATATCTACAGTTTTAAAGTCCTCGGCCATACCATTTCGCATTTTGTCTTCTAAAGCGCCCATTTCAGTATTTTTTTGCCATATTAACATTTAAAAGGTTTTCGCATAGCACCAGACTTAAGAGACTTATCTGGTCTTGGAAAACATGACTTTCAAAGATGTTGTGGAAAAGATATGGTTTGGTCTGGAAAAGAAGCTCACTCTTAACTCTGTTCTTCCAGTCTTTGTTGAACAGAGGAAAAAGTTTGAGGGCTGGCTAAAGGTGGAGATTTGTGAGCTACTTCAGAGTTATGGGTACAAGGTCACGCCTGAGAAAGACTTCATAGATATTACAGCTGAACATCTTGCAATCGAGCTCAAGACAATACCTACCAATTATGCATGGCCAGGCATACCGCACCCGCATGCAAAAGCGATCACAAATGGCATTAACGATGTCCTGAAAGACATTGGCGAACTAAGATTTGAGAAATACGAGATTAGAATGGTCAACTTCATAGTATATCCTCTCAGCAGGTCATGCACATCTAAGCACTATAATCTATGGACTAAAGACCACCTTGAGCGCATAAAGCGGCAGATTCCAGACAAAGACCTGATAGAAAAGCCGTTTGAGTTCCAGAATGGCTTTCCCGGCATTGCCTACTTTGGCAAGGTGGAATAGACTTCAGCCTGACTCAGAAGAATTATGCAATACTTTGTGAGATGTGGCTGTAATTTACTAAATTCTATTTATACTTAAAACTCTTTTTTAGCTGAAACCGCAAATTCAGGATACGCGGAATATACGTAGTGTATCATATCATCGTAAGATATATCGCCAAATTCTTTAATTATGTCGCCGATAACTTCTTTGAAACTCTCGGGCAACATCTCCCACAATGCTTTCGCGTCATTTTTTATTTTTATTTCGTGCAATTTGTAAATTCTTTTATCGCGAGATATTTTAGTCTCCGTAGTCACAATTTTTTCAGTTTCTAATTTTTCTAGACCCTTTTCTACCTTGTCTGAATAAGGGCCGTGAATGTAAGGCATCCAATCCCATTTTTGTCCCGTTCTTTGGCAAAACAAAAACAATTCTTTAAACAGTTTAGTAGTCGCTAAGCCTTTTTCGTTTCTGTATAGAACTATTTTTATCCAGTCTTCAGGGTCTAACTCTATAATTTTGTCAAAATCTTCGTGGGTTAATTTTACATATCTCACTCTTTTCTCCCACTCTTCAAAAGCTATGTCTCCGGTATCGTCTAGTAAATTGATAGGTGCGGATTGTTTTCTAACCCCTTGTGTGGCCGATTCAAGGAGGTTACCCATTTGACCAAAGCTCCTTGTAATATTCTGCGTTTTCATATTTATATTCCTTTTCCAAGGCACAAAGATGGCTGTAAGCATCTTTTTTGCTCAAAATACTCTTTTTGACTGCTTGCTTTATTATATCAAAGTGATGTAAACATTTCAAACCTCTTTTATTTGCAATTTGTCTACCGCCGATATCGTCCATCAATACAAATTCTACTTTATTCTTCTCACCACTAAGTATAACGCTCGCTTCTCCTAAATGCTGTTCTATACGCCAAGTTTTTGGATCGGGCTTAGGGTTTGCTAATGCTACTTCATAAGCTATTTTATGTAGTGCAGCATTGTCAGTCGCTTTAGGTAAAACTTCCAACTTGCCTTCGTCAATTAGTTTCAGAGTCTTTCCTCGAGTATTAGCGTCTTTAATTTCATCAAATGCTTCTTGTGTTATGGAAAACTTATCGATATTGAATACTTTTAGAACTAAATTAAGAGCATCAACTCTCGCTAGTAAAATTATGGGGCTTGTGTTGGATATTATCACAACCATAAAATTGGGCTGCAAGATGTCGATTTAACCCTTCCGCCTAGGAGTCAACGCTTCTTCGGTCGCAAAATAAAGCAATCTGACCATAATGCTTTTATCTACACTATTTTGAGCCTTTCTGAATGGAGGTGTGAAGTGGAAAAGATTATGAAAACGGTTATGAAAGTTATAGGTAGTGCCGTAAGTATTGCTGTTTTGGCATACATTGTGTATATAGTTTGGACCTTGCCTAGATAATTCTAATAAATTTTAAAAGGTATGCGAACTAAGCTTCATAAGTAAAACGAATTTTTGTGTTAAGCTCGTTTCTTCAGCCAGTCTTTAAGCAGGGTTTCTGAAGATGTGAGCGCAAATAACCTTAGAAGCACTACCAAAGTTTAAAAACAAATACGAGCTCATATGGTCATATGGTGGATCTGTCCGAAAAGGAAACGCGAGAGCAGCACATAGATCCTATCTTGAAAGATATATCTGGCTGGAAAGAAGAGTACATTAAAAGAGAAGTCAATTCTATCAAATCAAATTTTAAGAAAAAACAATATCTTACTAGAGAAAATAGAACGGAGAAAGAAGAGGGCAGGTTTATCGATTACGTTCTAGTTGCCGAAGATCAATCTCCTTTAGCAATTATAGAAGCTAAAAGATTTTCTTTAGATCCAGATAAGGGCATAATTCAAGCAACAACCTATCAGAAAGATATTGAAGTCCAAATAGGGTTTGCAGTTCCGATTTTCCTTACAAATGGTAAAAAATGGTACTTGAAAGAAAAGGAATATCCTATGCGGGAAATCTCTGAACCTTTCTCCCAAGAAGACCTCAAAAGAAGGCTTTTGGATCTCTCACTAAATAAGCGAAATCTCTCTGAATTGAGTATTAATGCAAAAATCGTTGACAGATCGAAAAGTGTTGAGATTGTCAAGAGAATTTTAGATCATTTTCAATCTGGGAAAAGAAGTGCGTTGATAAACATGGCAACGGGAACAGGTAAAACCAGAGTCGCTATGGCATTAATAGAGGCATTGGTACGAGGAAATTATGTTAGAAATGTTCTTTTTGTTGTAGATAGAATAGCTTTAGGTCGCCAAGCCTTTGGTGCTGGTTTTCAAAAGTTCTTTGCGTCAACACCTTATTGTTTGTTAAATGAGCAAGAATTTACCAAAAATAAACGTTTTTACGTTTCAACCGTCCAAACTTTAATGTCAAAAAGGAAAAGTGGTGGATATTATTTCGAGAATTTTGGTTCGGGGTTTTTTGATTTAATAATATTCGATGAAGCTCACCGTTCTTATTACGACAGGCAAAACTTAGTTATGAAATATTTTGATTCTCTTAAAATTGGCCTAACTGCTACACCTTCTAAAACTGAAGACAAGAATACTTACGATTTATTTGAATGTCGTGTGGGAGAACCAACCGTTAAATACGATTATGATGAGGCGGTTAAGGACACGGTTCTCGTTCCTTATGATGCACAAATAGTTGAAACAAAAGTTCTTCAATTAGGCATCAGAGGTATGGAGCTAGATAAAGAGCTTAAGACAGAGTTAATTAAACAAGACGAAGATCCTGATAATTTTGAAGTTCCGGGAGCGAGATTTGCTAGATACTTTACTGATGAAAAAACCAACGAATTAATCGTTACTGAATTTATGAATAGATGTCATAAATCCGAAGAGGGTAAACCTTGCAAAAGCATTTTCTTTTGTGTAAATGTTAAGCACGCAGAAGCCCTGAAGAAAGTTTTTGACAGTCTTTATCCGAATTTGTGTAATGATGTGGTGGTTATAGTTTCTAAGTATGACCGGTATATGGATGAAGTAGCTAGATTTGAAAAAGATCTTAGTCCTAGAATCGCGTTATCTGTGGGTGTCTTAGATACGGGAATAGACGTTCCCGCCATAGCAAACCTAGTTTTTGTTGCACCTGTTTTTTCACATATTCGATTTTGGCAGATGGTTGGTAGAGGCACAAGAAATTTCGAGTCTGTAAGACCAGAACATAAGAAATTATTGCCTGTTTACGATGGAATTCCTACAAAAAAAGATTTTAGAATTCTCGATTTTAAGTTTAGTGACTATTCTAATGTTTTAGAACATCAACTGGAAGTTACCGATAAAAAAAGAGCAAGCGAAGATATTCGAATCAAGATTTTGAATAAAGAGCTTGATTTGCTAAAGAAAAAACTTAAACCAGAAGAAAAGCAAATAATTGAAAATAATATTATTGGTAAAATTGGAAAAATTGACCAAAAATCATTTATCGTCAGAGGTAAAATTCCTATTATTAGAAAAGTTGTCTCAAAGCAATATGATTTAGCTGAGCATGTTAAAGAAATAAAGGAAGAGATAGCTCCACTCCTTAAGTTCTCAGAGTTCGGCGACGGGCGAGTCCAAACTTTTATTTCTAACTGCGTCGATCTGTTTGGTTATATTAAAGATAGTAATATAGATGGCATCACAGAAGTACAAGGTTTTGTTACCGAACGAGTAATTAGTGTATGGGAGACTAATCTTGAAGCAGTGCGCAAGAAAGCTGAGCAGATTAAGCGCGTCTTGCAGGAAAAGTTCTGGCGAGAATTAACTTTTGAGGATGTTGATTTTTTGATAAGAGAAATTGCACCTTTAATGGTGTTTTACGAAAAAGAGAAAAAAAGAATCGTAACGGTCGATGCGCAGGATTTTGTTTTAGGTGTTCAGGATTTCAAGATGGAGATCAAAGAAAACGAAGAATTTGAAAAGTTTAAGGAAAGTTCTTTAGTTAAAAAAATGATTAAAGAAGGTGTTACTTGGAAGGAGATTTATCAAATCTCAGAAATGCTTTCAAAACTTAATCCTTCTTGGACACTTGAAAACATTCAAAGGAACGAAGATTTTATTTTGTTCTTAAGAAACATCCTTGATTTGAAAGCCCTGCCAGATCCGGAAGAGATCGTAAAACGAGAATTTGAGAAGCTAATTCTTGAAAATAACTATGCTGCGGAACAGATAAACTTCCTAAGAATACTTAGCTCCTTTTTTGCTATCAACAAGCACCTTGAACGAAAGGACTTCACAACCTTCCCGCTTTCGGAAGAACGGCCCTTGGAGAAGTTTAGTCCAAAAGAGCTGGAAATCATCATCAAAAAAGTAGAAAAGTTTGCAATAAGGTAAATAAGTAAACCCAAGTTTACCAAGTTTTAAATAACTTTGTGCCCTCGGAAATAACATGGTGAGGGAAGAGTATAACGCAACTGCTGCTACGAAGTTGACAGCTAGGCAATTTGACTTACTCAGAAACACATGCAACTTCGGGCACCTAAATCAGTCTGAGTTTATCCGGAACGCAATTCTTGAAAAACTGAAACCGGGCCAGGTCTCCAATGTTGCCGGCAAGAACAAAATAGCGCATGACGCGAGAACAGACAGCTTCATCTGGAAGATTGAGCTTGATACTGGTGAAGAACAAACCATTCTTACGCACCTTTCCCTAGAATTCGTTCAAGACCTGCAGAAGCAGCTCAGCTTTGAGCTCAACAAGCGGGCTGAATCTCTTAACAAGAAGAATAAAGGCAGCGTGGCTGTGCCAAAGAGGCTGATACAATGAGCGAGCCCTGGCTGATAGGTGCTGTTGACATCATCTTTATAGTTGGAACGTTGTTGTTCTTCGCTGGCTTTTTCATAGTACTGGCCGCAAGTCTGTATCCTATGGCAATCTTCCTTGTCGGCCTGCTTTTTATCAGGATTTTCCATGAGAAAATAGCATCTTTTGGAATTTCAAAAGACGGACTTGTGATAAAGCTCAAGGAGGCTGCAGAAAAGGACAGTGAAAAACTCGAATTATTAAAGAAAAGATGGAATTATTTTGAGGAGGAAAACAAACATGTACAATAAATCAAAGATAGAACGGTTTCACAAAGTTACAATAGAAGAATATGTGCGAAGTTTAGAAGTCGAAAAAATCTGTAGCGTCAAAGTTACTAGTAAAACGGATGGAACTTTTACGCAAATAGGCATAAGGCCAGTACTAGATGAGGAAATGTTTACGTCTCCAAATTTCGATCCTAGATTACCTGGCGCAGGCAGGCTTGTAGCAATTGGAGAAATGGATTTTTTAATTAGAAACATTTTAGATAAAAATGATATAGAGAAAATAGACTTTAAAGAAGACATTAAAGACTTCCCAAAATATATTTATGAATTTGATGATGCGGTAGTTCTTCTTTCAACTAAATTTTATGTAGAAGTGTTTACTAAATTAATGCACAGAATTGATTATGAAGAAAAGTATCCAAGATTAGATAGGAGATATCAAATAATTTCGGTTCCCGAAAAAGTTCTAGGAGATTACATTATTATAATAAATAAAAATGCAATTCTGTGGGAAAAGAAACAGTTTGACAATGAAGTAACTAAAAATAAGGAATTATTAGACATAAGTATCAAACCGAAAGGTGAAAAAGTTGATATCACTATAAGGAGTCTCAATAAAATAACATATATCGAGCCAGAATTAATTAAAATATTAAGGATAGATAATGAAAACTAAACTCCCTGAAGGCTGGCAAGACGTTGAACTTGGGAATTCTAATTATTTTAAAATTTTGCCTAGTGGTATAGATAAATTTGAAGGAGATAAAGATTATTTATCAACAGAATCTATTCAAGGAACAAATATTAAAAAAGTAGAATGTAAAATAACTTACGAAGAGCGACCTTCCAGGGCAAATATGCAACCTGTTCTTAATTCTATTTGGTTCGCTAAGATGAAGTCTACACTAAAAGTATACTCTTTTGATGAAGACAACAAAAATGAAATTAAAAAATTTATTCTATCTACTGGTTTTATGGGTATAAAAGTAAATGAAAACAAGGTTTATCCTAAGTACTTAAAATTCTTCTTTCTATCTAAATTATTTAATAAAGAAAAAGATAAATTAAGCACTGGTTCTACGCAAATGGGTATAAATAATGATTTCATAAGAAAAATTAAATTATTGATCCCATCTCTTCCAGCCCAGGAAAAAATCATCCAAATTCTAGAAAAAGCCGAGAAGCTAAAGCAAAACCGTGAAGATGCAGATAAGTTGACAAAGGATTACTTACGAAGTGTTTTTTACGAGATGTTTGGAGATCCTATTAAGAATAATAAAAAATGGAATAAAAAAACTTTATCCTCTTTTGGAGAAATAAAAACAGGAAATACCCCCTCAAGATTGAAAAAAGAATATTACGGAGATTATATTGATTGGATTAAATCAGACAATCTAAATACGCCTTATATGTTTATAACTTCTGCTCAAGAAAAGCTTTCTAAAGAAGGACTAAAAGTTGGAAGAATAGTTCCCAAAGGATCAATTTTAGTTACTTGTATTGCTGGCAGTGTTTCATGTATCGGAAATTGTGCTGTTACGAATAAAGAAGTATCTTTTAATCAGCAAATAAATGCAATAGTGCCAAACAAAAAAACAAATACTTTATTTATCTATTTTTTAATTAACATATCTAAAAAGTACATTCAGAGTTTTTCACAAAAAGCATTAAAGGGGATAGTTAGTAAACGGGTTTTTGAAAATATTTCATTTATATCGCCACCCCTTCCTCTTCAGCAAAAATTCGCAAAGATAGTTGAGCAAGTTGAAACGCTTAAGGAAAAACAGCAAAAATCTAAAGAGAAAATTGACGAAATGCTTAATTCATTGATGCAGAGGGCATTTAATGGGGAGCTTGTGAAATGAGTTATTATTTTAATAAGATTCACAAATCGGATTTAGAAAATTATTCGAATGATACGCGTCTTAAACATCTAAAAAGAAGATGTTATAGTTATCTTTATAGTATAAGAACTGAAATTCATTCGAACTTGAGTTTAGACGTTCGGCCTTATTGGATAGCTAAGAATACGTTTGGAGCAGTTTTATGTGATTTTGCACCTAGAGAAACAGGGCCCAGCATAATTGGTTCACATAAAGCTCTTTTTGAGTTATTAAACGAAGATATAGATTATTTAGTTTTATCAGATGTTATTGCGAGGAATTTCAAGTACTATGACGTAGCTGGGAAAAAAATTTTGATAATGAATATTAATAGATTTAAGAAGTTCATAAATGCATTTACAAATAAACATAAAAGAATTCAACTTTTCTTGGTTAAAAACCTAAGTTCCGAAGAAGAGGACATAATTAATGACTGGATCGATAGCAAACAAAAAGAACAGAAAACCACCCCTCACATATCTGCAGAAGATATTATAGAAACTCTGCCTAGAGATAATCCTGAGAAAGCCTCTAGCATAGTTGCGAGGGTAAATGATTATTATGAGTCTCAGATAATTTCTAACTTAAAATATTATGAAGGCGCTTTAAACGAATTTGAGGCGAAAGTTAAAAACCCCAAAATACAAGAGAGCGAATTAAGAGATGACCTAAAAGAAAAAATGTGGATTATAGATTTTAGATATCAAAATATAAATCAATTTAAATGCGAAAAGGAAGTGCCTATAGAAAATGGGAGAATCGATTTATGGGTTTCTAGAAGTAAGACTCAGAGATCTAAGGATATAATAATAGAACTTAAGTTGCCAAAGGATTCGCTTAAAAAATATAGGAAAAAACCAGCTATTAGAAGCGAAATTGGTAATGCTTTGTCTCAATTAATTAATTATTTGGAAAATGAAAAGAGCAAATTTAAGATTCAAAACGGTTTGGTTATCATAGGCAGGGAACCAGAAGAAAGTTTCATAGAAGTTTTTAATCAATATCTACATAGTATACAAATTAAAACATATAAACAATTAATAGACGATTGTAGAGATGTAATAAATGGCTTTAAAGTTCCAGTTTTACAATCAGGGGTGCTGGATAAATAAAAATGTTAGATGCACAACTTCAATCAAAGATACGGAAGCTATGGGATAGATTTTGGTCTGGAGGGCTTGCTAATCCGCTTACAGCAATAGAACAGATTTCTTACCTTATTTTTATGAAGAAACTAGAGGACGAAGATAACAAAAGGCAGCAGGAAGCTGATTTTGCTGGTGGAAAATATGTTTCTATCTTCAAAGGACATGAGAACTGCAGATGGTCTGTCTGGTCTAATTACTCTGCTGATGAAATATTAGAGCACGTACGAGACCACGTATTTCAATTTATGCGAAATCTGGGAGGAGAAGATTCGCTTTACATGCAATATATGAAAGGAGCAAATTTTGCAATACCAACAGCATCATTGCTTATTGAGGCTGTTAATATTATCAATGATTTTCACATCAAAGAGCAAAATCAAGATACGCAAGGAGATCTTTACGAATACTTGCTTTCAGAACTGCAAACATCGGGAAAAATGGGCCAGTTCAGGACTCCGAGGCACATAATTAAGATGATGGTGGAACTTGCGAAGCCTAAATATGGCGATAGAATACTAGATCCTGCATGTGGAACGGGCGGATTTTTAGTTAATGCTTACACTCATATCCTAAATGCCAATAAAAAGAACGGAGTTAGCACACTTACGCCTAAACAAAAAGGAATACTAGATGAGGAGTCTATTTTTGGATTTGATTTCGATGAAACAATGGCGAGAATCGCTCTTATGAACTTATTAATGCATGGCCTCAAAAAGCCCAACATAAAGAGGCTAAACACTCTATCAAGACCTTACACCGAAGAAAGTATGTATGACTTAGTATTAGCTAATCCGCCTTTCAAAGGAAGCATAAACGAAGCGGAAATAAGCGATAGATTTAGAATAAAGAGCAAAAAAACGGAAATACTGTTCTTAGAATTAATGTTTCACGCATTAACTCCAACAGGTAGGTGCGTAGTTATTGTTCCTGATGGAGTTTTATTCGGAAATTCTAAGGCGCATAAGGCCATAAAGAAACTTTTGCTTGAAAAATGTAGGTTAGATGCAGTTATTTCTATGCCTTCGGGAGTTTTCAAGCCTTATGCTGGCGTATCCACAGCAGTTTTATTCTTTACAAAGGGTGAACCAACAGAAAAAGTCTGGTTTTATGATATGGAAGCTGACGGATTCAGCTTAGATGATAAAAGAACACCTATTGACAAAAACGATATTCCAGATATTATTGAACGGTTTGAGAAAAGAAAAGATGAACCAAACACAGACAGAAAGAAAAAACACTTCTTCATTCCAATAGAAGAAATAAGATCAAATGACTATGATTTGAGCATGAAATATAGGAAAAATGAACCCGAAGAAGAGAAATATGAAAAACCAGAAATATTGAAGGAGACGATTCTCGAGCTCGAAAGAGATATCATAAACGAATTAAAAGAATTGAAGGTTTAATTTGCTAGTTCTTTTTGAATGTTATTTTACCACAATCAAGGCAAGTAAATTGTGAGTCTACTTTTAGGGCCTTACCGCATTTTGGACACGTAGCGCTACCGCGTTCTTTCAAATAATGAAAAGGTGTAGCTATGCCCGCATTAACTAAGAGATAGAACCAGAGAAATAGTCTAAAATTGGGTATTGGGATTTGGTTTAGATTAAAAACATTGTAAAAATCTAAGAATAGTCCTAAAATTACAAATAAAATTGTGGCTGCACCACCGTTCTTCATATACTTAAATAAAATATCAAAATTGGACCCATCCGCAGTCATTTTTTCACCTGAAACCCGCAGTTAAAGCAAGGTGAGCTGCCTTTAGTCTCGGCTCCGCAGCGCGGACATTTGTAACCTAAAAGTCTTGAAAGGATTTCGAGCAGAGCTATGCCACCAGCTATACCTAGTAAAAGTCCCGCAATCTTTTCCAGATCTTTAGACATTTTGTTTTTCAAAACAGAGAAGTCTTAAACAAGTTTCGAAAATTCTGTGCAACAGCAAAACCGATTCGCTCAGACACAGAATTTAATACTTTAGGATTTTGTTTTTAAATGGTGTTGCACAGTTTTAGTCCTTCACTCTTTCCCACCCACAATACCCGCACTCGGCACTTGCTTTAGGCTCCTTCCCCCTATTATTTCCACCAAGAGTATATTTTGTAATCAAACTCAACTATTCTTATCTCAGAGTCTTTATAATATTCCTCAATGTGCTTTTTATTCATTTTCCATGCACAAACCTTATTTCCTTTTGGAAATAAACTCAATAATTTTTTCATAGAAAGAATAAACACATAAATCTTGTCAGATTCATCAACCACCATTGCAAAATAGGGTTTACAGCCAAAAGCCTCGCAAGCCTTTTGTGCTTTATCGAAGTTCTCATTTGGTATTGATATGTATGTGCCTTCTTTTCCCGTATTTCTGCTTCTACTTTTTACAGAAATTCCCATTAATTCTTTAGTGTGGGGATTTCTTGCAATAATATCAATTCCAGTATGGTCTACTTTCTCGCATTCAAAACCATATTTAGAAAGCCAATAAAGGACTAAACTTTCTGCAAAATCCCCAGTAATTTTAGAATGCCTCGAACTCTTATTAATTTTCATTTGCTTCGCTCCCAATTACAATAAGAACATTCTTCGCTAGCCTTGGGCTCTTTTCCTGCCAGGCACTTGAGGGCATCCTTCCATAGCTGCTCTGCTTGCTTGATGTTGACTGGGATTTGCTTCAGGTCAAGGTGAAAGACTATTGTGCCTTTCTCTGTGACTTCTTTCGGGTGTATGAACAGCAGATAGCTGTAGTCCTCAGTTTCAAAGCCATTCTTTCTTAAGAGAAAGTTGTAGATGTTCAGCTGGTCAACATAGTGCTCATGCGTGTCATCCTTGCATGGGAATCCGCGGGTCTTGAAATCCAGCACTATAAGTTTGTTTCCTTTCTGCAGGATTTCATCTACGGCACCACGAAGAATGTTGCCTTCTGAATCCGCATAAGAAATACCCTTGAAGTTGCTTCTCCAGACTTTGAGCTTGTCCATGTCAGCAAATAACTTGACGCCTTTCAGGTCAAGCTCTTTCGGAACTTCGCCTTTTGCGCGGTGTTTGTCAAAATGCTCTTTCAGGACTTTATCAATTCCGCTGGGAAGAGAAGGGAAAATGCCTTCAGGCCTTGAAATGCCCTTAATCTTGTCAAGCCAGAAGCATCTGGGGCAGTCTTTGAATAAGTTCAGGCTAGAAGGAGATAGTTTGATTGGTTCGATCATATCAATAATTAGCTAATCGCCTTATTAAACATTTTTTGAGCTTCATCGTATAGTTTTATATTCTTACCAAAATTGCTCTTATCTCTAATAACCTTCTTTAAATCATCACGAAAAATAAACTTATCTAGACTTCTATTTTTCTCGTATAATTCAATTCTCTCTTTAAGTGAGTAATGATACTCCATTGTATTATATCGGACATTAAACATAATTTTTTTGCCAGACTTAACTATCTGAAGTGCTTTGAAAAGTCTCAGTCCGAATATCTTTGCGATTCTTGTTCCAAAATTTTCTATGAAAATTATATCTTTAGCTAATTCCATGGGCGAATATGAACTTACCGGGGCAAATTGAAACGTAATTATGTTTTTAGGACATTTTTCAACAGTGGTAGTATCATCTTTGAATGTGTAAATAGCCCCTTTTCCAACCCGTTTTAGTGTAAAATCTTTACTTCTTGTATAAAACTCCACGCTACGCCCCATAAATACGAACAAGTTTTTTTTAAGATGCACCTCTTTGGGTAAACCCCACTCTTCTTCGTGGCCAAGTTCCCCCCACACCCCATTAAACTCTAAAAATAGTTTGCTTGCCTCAGCGTCTACATCTAGGCGTTTAGAGTCTAATCCAAAGCTTATGAATATGTCAATAAATCTGCGATGTTCTATGTCAGATAGCTTGTGATTTGTGGCCACATACTAAAAAGGAGAAGGTTTCTTTTAAGCCTTACCTTGCCTTTTCATTTTTGATTATTTGCTTCTGCTGCAACAGCAGAAAAGTATCCGCTCGCCACAGGAGGTTGACATTGTAACTGTAATGGAACAGTTTGTAAAGGTGTACCCCGTTTTATATCGGTGTGCTTTACAGTAACTAATTTTCCATTTAACAGGTTGGATGGGCCTTGGTAATTTATATAATCGCCTAGAATTGTTAGTGCATCGAATCGTGCATTTGCATCACCATTAATAACTAAGATAGTGCTATTCGGATTGAATGGACTTTTATATAACGCTATCGTGGCAGCATCTGGTGCACAATATAAATCGCAAATCTTACCAGGGTACGTAACATTAGCGAGCAATGCAGAAACCCTGTTAATGTCAGGTCCACCCACAATTATCAGATTTTTGTCTAGGACATCATAAGCTGTTACTTCTGTATCAACAACACCCCCAACGTAATCGGGGTGAATGCAGCCAGTCTGTGCATAGATTCTACACCACACTTGCATAAGGCCGATAGTATCACTATCAACTGGGTAATCTTGACTTAAAACAAGTACTGCATCGAATGTGCCGTTTTTTATAAATAAGGTTGGAAATTGTGAAAGGTCGCCCGAAGCCAATTCTAAATTGCCCAATTTCTGTTGCTCAGGTGGTAAAGTTGTATTTTTGAGTTGTGTCTGGTTCGCATAAACAGTTACTATTAGTAAAAGTATAATTACTATTATGATGGCAGTATAATAATGGTGATGAAGTTTTCGTTTTGTGGCCATGCTTAGAAAAGGCTTTCAGGATTTTAATGCATTTCTATATGTCTTTCTTATTTGTGAGGAATTCCACTACAAGAAGACCCTTGCTCGCCATTAGAATAAATATCTTTTAGGCACTCGACGATATCCTCATCTATCTTTCTGCAAGGATTCCAGTATGTCCCTGCCGGGCCATAATACATTATACCTTCGCTGGAAGAAAAATCATCTTCAAATCCTAGTGTATGTAATATCTCGTGTAATTCTAAAGTTGGATAGGTCGTACATTTTACTTCTCCAGGAGGAAGTTGATAAAAATCAATAGTGGCCCTATCAATATGTTTATCGGGATAAAGCCAGGGTCCACCCCAGCTTGCCGAACCAACAACATTATGACAACTTATGACTAGTTTACCATTAGATGTTTCAACATAAGAAAGTAATCCATTTGTTTCACTGTGTAAAATTTCAAAAGCAGATTTAATATTAGCTGTTTCTTTTGAATCACACAAATTATTTGGGTCAAAACTATACGTTATTGTTTTGGAAGGCCAATAAGGAAATCCGGGGTTTGCTTGACCAGTAATCTCCTGCGTTGGTAGAATTTGCGTTATTTCAGGCATGGTTGTTTTTTGAACTGATTCTGTGAAATCCCTCGCCTGAGTTGCTATTTGACTAATCCAGCCAGCTTGATACGCAAAAATAAGTATACCTATAATAATGAGAATTTTAACCCAGTTGAAAATTTTATTTTTGTACCAATAATTGCTTGCAATCTGAGGTGGCGATTTATATGTATTTATTCTATTTGATTCAATTTTAGAGAAACATTGTTTACATCTAACGTAACCTGGTCGATAAGGAATTATGGGCCTACCGCACTCTATACAATAATGCCTTCTGAACCTAAATCTTTTTCTCCTTCGCATTTTTTATGCTACGCTTACCGCATTTGGTAGTTCTTCATTATATTATAATTTTCTAACAAATATTTTCTTACTTATTCAATCTATACAACTTGAGCTAGTTGGTTGCCACACTACGGCTTGAGAATAGCTCGGTAATTTTAATCCAGTGTTATCTGGCAGCACTTCAAAAGCCATATACTGATAATCATGTCTATCGCTGTTAATCCTAGTTAGTTTTAATGTGCTGAAATCTACCATTTCATAAATAAATTCTCTTTTACCATCTATGGGATTATTAAAACAGGCGTGATTATCCGCAGTAAATGTAATTATTTCGGGCGTACTCTTGTAAGATAACGTGGCTGCCCAATTACCAACTAGTGAAGCGTTATTATAGACTGTGCCCATTTCAATAGGACAATTATACGTTCCGCTGCTTGAAACACACGGTACAGATTCTACGCGCTGGAAAGTTATGCTGTTACTTTCTGTTAAGTAAAGAGTTAATATATCGTTACCTGCTAAGTCGTACTTGATTATTGAAGTACTGCAATCAGCGCCGATTAATTTCATATAGGAACTATCTAGTATTTTATATTCTGAAGTTTCGCTTCCAAGTATTGAGGAACTGGTAATTATTGTATGGTCATCTGGTATGTTCAAGTCTACATCCAAACCGAGCGGGCCCGATGCGTGCCACTTTCCCATTAACTTGTTGCATTGGACACAGCCGCTAACCACAAAAATTCCGATAATCAGTGCGATTACTGCAATCTGATATTTCATGGCCATGCATCTAGAAAGTAATGCAGTAATTTAAAGATTGCTTAAGCATCAGCTCTGTGAGGCGTGCTGGACTCTTGCTCTGCAGTCTGCTCTCTGGTCGTCATTGCTTATTCGGGCACAGGCCTGAAGGTCCAGGGTCCTTATGCCGACATCGTAAAAACACTGGTCAGGTGTAAGCGCTAAACTGCCTTCGCCAAGTGCCAGCAGGTCATCGCACATAAACTCTGTAAGGTCATTGCTGCTCACGCGCTCCAGGATTTCTGAGGCGCAGCGCAATTTAACAGAAGAACTTCCCATTTGCGTGCATATGCGCAGATTCTTTGTGCTTACTGCAACCTGCTCAAGGCAATTGTCTGTACTTTGGACTGGAACGTTACTACAAATGGATGCATTGTCTGTGACGACTGCAATGGCGATGTAACAGTCGCCATAATAGACGCCCATCTTATCGCAGTCAGCAAGAGTGAATTTAGGATCGTTTTCTGCAATTGAGATGTAGCAGTCTTCCCTGGCGTCTCCTGCCGCGTTGCAAATAGAAGCATTCTCTAAATACGCGCCTATGGCTGCGATACATTTTTCCTGCGAAATATTTTCATATAGATTGCAGACGCTTTGATCGCTCATGTTTATGTCTCTCTTTGAAATGTTTAATTTCTGATATGCGCAGGTGATTATAGAGACTGAATTTGATTTGCCACTGCATTCCTGAGGTGCATTCAACGATTGCTTACATGCTGTTGGAGTCTCATTGGATATATTTCCGGCACTTTGATGGCTTGCACAGCCGCTTACAAGCACTATTCCTATGATCACAAATATCAGAATCCCAAAGCTAATTGCTTTCATAGAAAAAAGCTGCATGTAGTTTGTATTTATATTGTTTGCGAAAATTTATTCGGGGATTTAAGGATTATGCCTTCTGCCCCAAAGTCCACTTTAACTCTCATAAACGTTCTTTCTGTGCCCTGCTTTCAGGATGGTTAGTGTTTTTGCAGTATTATCCACGTCAATTATCAGCCTGTAATCCCCAATTCTCAGCTTAAAGCCTTCAATCTCTTCCAGATGTTCAAGGAAATGAAAAGGATCCTCTTTGCACTGCTGGAGTTTACTCCAAATCCTTTCTTTTATATCTTTTTCAAGTTTGTTAAGAAGTCGAGAGCTTTCTTATCAAAAACCAGCTGGTACATGTTTATACGCCAAGTATTTTCTTGGCCTCTGCTTCAGTATAGAAATCGCCTTTCTTAATTCTTTCTCTGGCATCTTTAATCTCTTTGATTGTTTTTTGGGATAATTTTGGCTCATTTTCACACAGCTTTACGATGTAAATTAGTTTTCTAATTAATTCATCGTAACTTTCATTTTTGTATTGTTTGAATTTATCAAGGTCCTCTTTTGTCTGAACGTCCAAACGTACCGTTGTTTCCATTTTTCACTCCGTGCTGTGTCGATGCAATTTAATGCTATGACAATGCTTTAAGTATACAATTGTATACAAATGTATATTTAAACCTTTCGCGTGGTTGGAAGAAATAGTTTAACCCTTCCGCCCTCGTTTGATGCGGGGATTTAAGGATTCTGATTAACGGATGTAATGGGAAACGTCATACCCTTTTGGGTCTAATTTGTTTTTCTTTGCCGTGGCAATTGCGTCAGGATCATAAAGCGAAAAGCACCGCTTTACTGTTAGCAGGTTTCTATCATATTTTTTGGATAGATCTTCTATTTTATTGTCTGACTTTTGAATAAGCCGGACAGTATCTTCCAAGCCCTTGAACATACCCACCAGTAGCTTTTGCAATGTTTGGGCCTTCTTTTTGCTTGCCAAACTATCATCCAGATCCGAAAGAGCTGCCCTGCCCCTGTATACGAGCCTTTTCATGCAGAGCATATTGTCAAAAGAATTAAGGGCAATATCATACACGAATTCGTTTATCCTTTCAAAACCTTCATCTTTTAGTTCGCTATCTAAAATCTGCTTAAGGGATGATAAGTCGTCAATAATCTTGCTATCGCGATCAAAAAATTCTTTGGCGCAGGCGCGCATTTCATCTTTCCTTTTTTCCTTATAATCTTCGCCCATGCTGTTTTTTAGGTGACATAAAGTCATAAAAGTCTTCTGAGAAGCGAAATGTGCGGGATTTAAACGTTACTTAGTCTAGTACATCACGCAATAACGCGCATATTTTTGATGCTGCGGAATTCCAGCTAAACTTTTTTGCATATTTCGCTAGAACTTCGCGTTTTATTTTATTTTTTAGTACGAACTCCAAAGCATCGGCGATTTCGTATGGTTCGGGGCATGGCTTTTCTACACCATCTACCATTATAGTCTCATAGCTCTTAACCAGGAGTTTGGGAGTTATTGGTTCTAAAATTTCCCGCGTAGACCCGAAGTCCAAACCAATTGTGGGCGTGCCGCAAGCCATGGCTTCTATTGTTGGCAATCCAAAACCTTCGGGGCTGGCAAAAAGGTTAACATCGCTTTTTGCATATAATTTAGCAATTTCCAAATCAGAGTATGCGTTGCGTAACAGTTTATCCTGATCTGGGAAAACCACGTTTTTGAGATTAAATTTCTCTATGAGCTCGTTTAAACGCCAGTCTCCTGAGATAGAAGTATGCGCAAATACCTTGACTTTAATGTCGCGGTTATTATCGGCAAAATGTTTGATTCCTTCGAGCTGTGAAGGCCACATCTTTCTAAACCTGTTTGCTTGAACAAGGCACACGTCAAACGTATCTGATTTTTTTACCTTATCTCGCACCCTGAATATGCTCGTGTCTACTCCGTGATACACCGCACCAGTTACGTTGTCAATTCTTTTTTTGAGCTCTCGCTGTGCCCAACTACACATCGTAATTACTTTTCTTGCTTTTGAAAGAACGGATATTAACTTATCAGATATGGGGTAGAAATCCAATGGAATATAGGCTATCCAGTTCAATAGATTTTCTGCGGACCACCCTGGCGTCTTATTCAAAACTTGGGCATCTACTTGAGTAAAATAAATATCTGCATTTGCCGATTTATATGCTGATAACAATCCGTCTTCGCCGTTAAGAGGGGTTTTGGAAGCGTAATTTAGTATTTTAACGCCACTGAACTTCTGATTAGGTAAATTTCCCGGAACCGTAGAATAAATCGTTGGTTTGAAATCCTTATGTTTTGATATCCGTTTAATCCACAGCTCTCTTAAGCACTTAGCATAAGCTGTCCTGAGATGCGGATGGTCCTTGTTGAATACCAAAACCCGTTTTGTTTTTAATTTCAGCATCATAATAATACTGCAATAAACGCCTCATAATCCTTTTCATAAATTTGCAATAATCGTCATCCAATTTATTCATATCTCCATAGAGGACGTAGGAATTATATGGACAGCCTCCGCCACACACGCCTAACGCCTCACAATTAAAACACTCTTTTAGGTTATATGGCGTTCTTTTTGCCCATTTTTGCCATAGTGGATGGTTTGAAGCCTTCAAGTCCGGATCTATCGGTACTTGTTCATCTTTTGACCAGTGAAAAGCCTGACACGGCCCCATTAAACCTTTTGGCGAGTAATATATCTGTGTACCACAGCCGGTGCAGTCGGTTCGTCTTGGTTTTTCCAGCCATAAGTGTTTGGCACGTTTGTCGCCAATAGTGCCTTCGAAAATTCCGATTTCGTTGGCGCGCAAAAACGCGTCAAACATGTTTTCCGCAACCACTTCAGGATCTAGCGTGCTGCCTGACAGAGTATCGCGTATAAGATAATTCATGCCAACATTCCTTATACCCATGTCTTTGAAAAACTCGATAACTTCTACAAGTCTATTGTAATTGTGAACGCTTACAGTGCATGAAATAGCATCCAGTACGCCATGTTTTTGCAATATTTTTATACCGCGCATGGTATCTTCGAAAGTTGGGCGACCGTCAATGAATACTCTTGCTTTGTTATTCAACTCTTCCCAGCCGTCAAGAGAAACAGTTGTGAACACGTTATATTTTTTCAGAATTTCCGCTATTTCTTCTGTTACCAATGAACCATTTGTGACTATTTGCGGCCTTATATTTGGGCGTTTTTGCGTAACTTCTTTTAGCAAAAATAGCATTATTTCTTTGTTTAACAACGGCTCCCCACCGTAAAAATTTAATTTGGCCTTGGTGGAAGCATCCGAATTGTTTAATACGGATTTTAAAACCAGCTTTGCCGTATCCAAGCTCATTGCCTTGTTTTCGCTGCAATTCTTTCTAAGCGGTCGTTCTATGTAACAATATTTGCAATCATAATTGCACTGGTCTGTCAGTACAACAAAAAAATTTGCGATGTTTATTCGCGCTGGCAATATGGCCTTTGCATATCGTACCATTAGAGCTTCGTAGTCTAGTTTCTTGTTGAGTATAAACCCGGCATTTTCGAGTAAATCCGTAATTTTGTTTCTGTTGTTTGCCTTTAAATTCTTGATTAACAACTCATACTCAGTCTTTTTTAGAAAAATTTTTTTAAGCGTAAGCGAATTATACAAACAAACCATGTCTTCTTTTATATCGAATGCATGCACGAACGGCGCTAAAGTCATCATTAGTCTTTTTTTGTTAACTCTTGAACCAGCTTTGTCAGGTTTGTCTTGCCAGAATCAAGTGTAGGGCAAGAACAAGATAAATAATCGCAGGCGCCGCATACAGAACCTTCCGCCCCTAACACTATATCTTTTGGCTGAGACACATATATACTTGTAGTTTCCGGCGTTTTAATGGTGACAGTATAACCCTCTGTGTTAAGTTCGTACTTTACCGTCGCGTTATTTGCGCTACCACTTTTTTTCATGTTTGTTTTAAGACGTATACGCTAAAAAACCTTTCGCTAAATCTGTTTATCTGTATCTTATGAGAAGTTCTGTTAGGACGTGGTTAAGATGTGACTCGAATTCTGCAACCCGTTTCGGATTAAGGGTGGGTAGGTGTTTTTTCGCGAAAAACTCAGCTGCAGTTCGAACGTAAAATAAGTCTTTAAGCAATACGATATCGGAATATGCCGTACGGCTTTTCGCGTTATATCCCTTCAAAAAAGCAGTTACGACTTCAGCAGGAAACACGCACGCTCTGCCAACATCTTCCATGGCCAAGCCGTATCCGCTGTGCTCCCAATCTATTAGTCCTACTATAGCTGTTCCGTCAGTTAAGATATTGGAAAATTTGTAATCGCCGTGTACAAAGCACATAGTATCTTCCAGTGCATATTGTTGATTGAAATAGGGGAAAAACTTTTCGATTAGCGTGCACAACTCTTTATTTCCGGATTGCAGGGCCAATGTGCGCGTTTCTTTTTCACGGTTCTTTAAATGCGCATATGCATTTTGTATGCGTTCCTCTTCAGTCTTAAATGCTTCAGTTTGTGCAGAATGCAAAGTAGCAAGCATTTTTCCGGATGCTTCTATAATATCAAGTTTGTGCTCCTTAAGACGTTGACACAAACCAGTCACAGATTCGCCACCAATAAATTGCCTTACTACGTAAAGCAGATTTTTTGAATCACTGCGAAAATAAATTTCTGGAGCAGGTATGCTGATTGCTTTTGCTATTTTCAGACCTCTAATTTCTTTTTCCAAAGCTGTGCCAGGGTCCGGTCCCGCAAGAAATACTTTCAAGACCGCATCTTTGCCATCAAAAACTATCTGGTAAGAAACATTTGACAGGTTGTGAAACATATAATGCGGATTAGCAACTGAAAATCCGCGATTGTTCAGCTCAAGTAGTATCTTATTTATGACTGCCATTATGTTGAATAACTTTGATAGTATCCTTTAATACCACATCAAAATCTTTCTTTTCGAGCCAGAGCTCCGTTACTTTCGAACGCAACGCCTTATGCGGTTCATACCCTTTGTCTGGCGCCAAAATGGTATCTGAAAGCTTTATCTGATTTAGCAACACGGTCAGTGCTTCCAAAAGCGCGAATTCATCTTTGCTGTTTAATTTTTCTAATTCTTCGCTAAACTCGTTTAAAATATGCATATGCATAATTTCGTGCGCACATATTTTATTCACTTGTAGCGGGTGCGCTAAAAGGTAAAACATAAACCACCTTTTTTTATAATTGTAAGGACATCGGCGAGCTAGTGTTGCACAGGCAGTAATCCCGTTCAACTTGAAAGACTTTCCCGTGAGAAGTTCTAACTTTTGTATATATTCTGTTTCCAGCGATTGCCAAGTGTCTGTGGCGATTTTAAGTATCTTGGAAATATACTGGCTGTTTTGTTTATAGTAGTTTTCTACATAATCCGTAACAATTTGACGCACGATGTTGGGTTTTTGGCCTTTGAGAAGTTCATACAGTTCAAGCGGAAGAATATGACTTACATCTTTGTTTTTGAACGAACCTTCATCCCAACATTCAATTATATTTTTAATGTCCTCTTCTGGGTTGACGATAAACCGTATAACTTCCATAGCATTTGATTTAACTTAAGAATTTTAAGGTTTACTGGCGCTTCCCGTCTTCCTTTGCAGCCATGCAATAAAGATATAAATATCTCTTTTTTCATTGATAGCCATGGTCAGCGCTGGCGAATTGATGAATAAGGAATTTCTGAAGGTTGAGAAGACTGATACTATAGCTAATGTGATTGGCAAGCTTATACAGAAAGATGTTAGGACTGCCGTAGTCTTCTGGAATAAGGAATACTATGGAATAATTGACCGTGACTTGTTAGTGCAGTCAAAGATTACAAAAGCGCAGGAAGTAGGCGACTTTGTAATGTCCCCGCCTGTCGTTCGTGAGTCAGAAGACATGTTAAAATGCGCTGAACTCATGTATGGCTCATATCCCTGCGTTCTTATAGTAAAAAGAGGAAACGAAGTTATTGGCATAGTAAGCGCAAAGGACATAATAAAACTCATTACAAACATTCCTGAATTAAGGAAGATGCGCGCAGATGACGTAATGACTTCAAATCTGATAGTTTTGGCTTATAATGCAAGATTAGGTGATGCAATTAATATAATGCACGAAAAGAAGTTTGAGCGTGTCCCGATAGTTGATAAAAACGGCCATCTGGAAGGCATATTCACGCTGACAGATGCCATCTACAAGAATCTGACAAATCCCTTGGAAAAAGAAAAGGGCTCATCAAAGTCTGGCAGGAACTCAGTTTTCACAAGGTCTTACAATCCAAAGAGAATGTTTGTCCTTGACGCTCCAATCGGAGACGCAGCTTCTCCTATCATGGTAACAGCAAATTCATACGATAAGTTAGGGAAGATTGTTGAAGACATGTTTAATTTCAAGATTTCAGACGTCGTCATAGCTAAAGACAATAAACCAGTGGGCATCATAACAACAAGAGACTTACTAAGAGCATTTGCATTTTTGAAAGAGCCCGAATTCTGGAAGCTGCACTTCTTAGGTTTGAACAGATTGAAGCCTATGCAGGCTCAATTTGTCAGGGAAGCAGTAGCAGAGCATTATGAAAAGATAAAAAGAGCTTATTTCAAGGAAATGCCCAGATACTTTTTAACAGAAATTAAGCTGCATGATGAGCCTGATAAGCCAAACAAGAGAATAAAGTATTCAGTTCACATAAGACTGGCAATGCCTTCTGAGGTTTTCAGCACAGAAAATGCTAATTTTGATCTAGGTACAGCAGTAAGTTGGGCTTTGAAAGACATGGAAAGGATGTTAGGTCGCTTTAAGGAAAAGAGAAGAGACCGCTGGACAACAGACAGGGGAGGAAGACGAGCAGTGTTTGGGCAGTTTGAAGCAGATGCGGAAAAAGCGGATAAGAGAGGAGTAAGAGCAAAACCCCAGCTGATAAAGCGGTAGAAAAATATATAAAAGAGGAAAAGGCTTCTAAAGCTTAAGACACGACTTTGGACGATCCAAAAAGATGGCAGTAACACAGGCACCACAATATGATTCTAGTAATTCTCAGTCAGACACCTATATAGGCTTGCAGGGAAACTATGTTGGCAGACTTAACCACCTTCATGAAGCAGTTTTTAATCAACCAATCAAGCCACTTGTGGATAACGTAAACAAATTAAGGCTAAGAACGGGCCAGAGGGATGTGAGCGACGTGAACAGTGCTAACGCTTGGTATCTATTCAACGGGCATCCGATTGGTTTGCGCTTTTCTCTGTGCGATGAACTCATAGTGCGCGTGACTTACGCCTTTAAGGGAGAACAGCCCGTGGACCTGAAAACAAGTGAAATACTTAGCAATCCTGCAATAATACGTACATTAGAAGATAACAAGGCTTCTCTTGACAGCCTTGTTGGTATAATTTTGAAAGCGGCAAAAGCTATAACATGAAAAAAGGCCAGTTTCGTTGGATCGCAATTGCAATTCTGATAGCGGTAATTATTGGACTGATATTATATCCTCAAATTACAAAGAATGCTCTCACTTCAGGCGCGTCAGCAGTAAAAAATCTGGCTGACCAGGCACAGCATCTTGTCAAGTAGCTAGCCACCAGCTGACGAGTATTTCTTTATTCCAATTGCCCACAAGCCAGCACTTAAACCGAAGAATGTAAGGCCCACTAAAAACAAAACTAGGACATTCAGAGGTGCAAGCCTTCCTAGCAGAGCAGATGCCGGGTAGAATGCAGCAAGACCTATTGGAAATACGAATGTCAATAGTATAGTGCCAAATGGTCCAAACACAGTAAGCGGATTTTTGCCCATATCAGAGAGAGAATCAAAGATATTCATCATGGTATATGATTTTACAAAAATGAAAGCCAAAGCCGCAATTACCACTTGCAGGGATAAAAAGAACAGGACAGCCGAAATAACCAGGACAATGAAATAAAATAAGTTCACTATGTTGAAAATCCAGCCCAATTTTACCAGGGCATATATTGCAATCAGACTTCCAGTTATGACTCTTGGAAATCCATCCATGTCAGAGCCCGTTGCCATGGCCATGAGAAGTGGATTTCCGGGCCTCACTAACTCGCGGTCATAGAGTCCGTCCTGGATAAGGTCAATGGTTCTGCTTGCAAAGCCCCAGAACATAAAGTTCGTAAGGCCGTTTGTTAAAATAAAGACTGCCTGCATTAACAAAAGTTCTTCAAAGCTCCAGCCAGGTATTCCTTTTGAAACTGAATATACCAGGATTGCCAGCAATGGGCCGAAAGAATCGAAAGTTACCATGGCAAAACCTTTCAGCAGGAAGTTCAATCTGTACGCCATTTCTGCAGCAATATTGAGTTTCAGCCAGCCCTTCCAGATTTTCCAGAATTTCATTGGCCCACCGCCGTAAAGGTTTTCATAGCATATTTCCAGGCAACATTAACCAAAATCAATAGAGCTGCAATCCATGCTATTTGTATAAGAATAACCTGTAAACTTGTCATTAAATCATATTTTCCCAGGAATATCTGCACAGGTGAGTATGACGTGTATTGAAAGGGCAGATAGCTGAAAATCTTCTGAATGTTTGCGGGAAAAAATGTCATTGGAACAACTGCTCCGCTGAGGAACCATATCAACCCTGAGCGCAGCATTCTGATTCCAGAATATTTTGTAAGCCAGAACGAACTGATGCCTAAAAAGAAAGTGAATACAAACAGAAGAATGAACGCAAGAACAGCAGTTATGGTGAATAAGATGAAATTAACGGGGCTCGTAATGTGCAGATTAAAGAAAACTACGGCAGCAATTGTTACAGGTAATATTTGGCCGAGAACGGCCATGCCTCTTTCACCAATATTTGCATACAATCTTTGCATAAAAAAACTCAGAGGTCTGGTCAAAAAGATAGATAGCCTGCCGTCTAGTACTCTGCGGGCCAGTTCCGCATCAACATTCGTTGAAGTTATCGCAGCTACAATCAAAGTCAAAGCATAATAGTTGACTAGTTCGTAAAAACTGAATCCACCTATGGCCTGCTGTCCGGAGTATGTAAAGACTGCGTTCCAAAAGAAATAGTAAACGGCAAGCGAAATAAGAAGCAGGGCACTCCAGATAAATATGTCTAACTTGTATGCTATCATATCCTTTAGAACTATTTTCACAGAGCCCGTGAACTTGCTCATCTTCTGTAAATCTCCTTGATTATTTCTTCTATTGGCGGGTCTGAAATTGTTATGTCTGCTATCTGGTATTTAGATAAGAGATGATGCATCAGGAGATCCATGTTTTGTTTTCGCAGGCTCACTTCTATTATTAATTCATAGTCAGTCTGTTTCAAAATCCTGCAGCCTTGTAGTTTGAATGGCTTGCCTTTCTCCAGAAGTTTTATCTCGAGATGCTTTTCCTTGATGTACTTCTGTCTTATATTTTCTAACAAACCATCATATACAAATTCACCGTGATTTATGATCGTGATGCGCTTGCATAATTTCTCTATATCGGACATATCGTGCGTTGTAATTATGAAAGTGGTTTTTTCCTTTCGATTCAATTCATGTATGAACTTTCTGATATTCTCTTTAGCAATCAGGTCAACACCCACGGTTGGCTCGTCCAGGAACACGATTTTAGGATTGTGCAGCAATGCACATATGAGATTGCACTTCATTCTCTCACCAAGAGAAAGATTTCTTACTGGCGTTTTGGAAACATCTTCTACGTCAAGAATTTTAGTATAATAGCGAAGTCTTTCAGAAAATTGTTTTGAAGGTATTTCGTATAGTTCTTTCAGGTAGAAGAAAGTGTCGACAGCAGGCAAGTCCCACCATAGCAGATTCTTGGGTCCAAAAACAACTCCGATGTTTTTAACGTATTGCTCTCTTTGGCCCCAAGGATTGAAATCCATACACTTAACTTCACCAGAATCAGGTATCAAGACACCACATAGAATTTTGATGATAGTTGATTTACCCGCTCCGTTAGGGCCTATTAATCCTAAGATTTCGCCTTCCTCAACTTCAAAGTTAACTCCCTTGAGTACCCGTTTTATTTTGGATTTTCGAAGAAGCAGGTCCTTGAAAGCTTCTAATAATCCCGCTCCCCGGTGGTAAGTCTTAAAGCTCTTTTTCAGGTTCTTGACTTCAATAATGGCCATAAACAAGGGTCTTTTTGGCTGGTTTTATAGATTGTGGTGGGGAAAGTCTTTTATTAATAAAATAGGAGCTAGTTACAGGCCACTATGCAATACAATATCTTGGTTACAGGACCGCCAGCTTCCGGCAAGTCAACACTGATACAGGATTTGATAAAAAGCAAGAAAGTATTCGGAATTCTTACGCCCGAAGTTAGGAAAGACGGGGAAAGATGGGGTTTTAAAGTCATTGACATCAAAACAGGCAAAGAGGGAATTCTGGCATCAATTGAGATAAGACCGCACATGGTTTCGAAATACGGCGTGGATGTTGCCGAGCTAGATAGGATAGCATTGCCTGCTATTGAAGCAGGAATAAAGACAAAAGATTCTACAATAGTGGTAGATGAAATAGGCCAGATGGAAATGCATTCTGAGAAATTCAAAAAAGTTGTTTTGAAAGCACTGGATACAAAAAGAGTTCTCGCAACGATTTCAATGAAATCTCACGATCCGTTTATAGAAAATATAAAGTCAAGGTCGGATGTCAAATTAATTTATCTGACAAGGGTAAATTACGAGAGATTAGAGAAAGAAATAAAAGAAGAACTATGACTTTCGAGATTGCTCTTTTTTCAACTCTTTCTTAACCCACTTATGCGTTTGTTTCGTTGCATGCTTTGCTTTCAGTGCTGTTAATTTTAGTGTATCCTTAATTAAGCCCATTTTACCTCCACCTGGTCTGTTCTCCAGTCTTGATTAATTATAGTATCAGATATTATAGGTTTTCTACCTGATTTGTGTTCTAAAATGCCGAGCCAGGCTATCATTGCAGCATTGTCGCCTGCCAAATCTTTAGGCACGACTGCAAATTTGACTCCGCGCTCTTTAGCCATTACAGAAAGCATTTCAGCTAACCTTTTGTTAGCTGCAACTCCGCCCGTAAGCAAAATTTCTTTTTTGTTGATATGTGCGATGGCCCTTTCAGTGGCTTCAGTTAGGATTGCAAAAACAGTTTCTTGAGTTGAATAGCAAAGGTCTTCTTTGGAATACTTGCCTGTTTTAGCAAGTTGTTCTAATTTAGTTAAGATTCCTGAGAAAGAAAAATCCATGCCTTTGATTGTGTAAGGTAGTTCAACGTATTTCTTCCCCTTAGATGCGAGGTCTTCGATTTTAGGTCCCTGAGGGAATCCCAGACCGAGAGCTCTGCCGAAACTGTCAAGGAAATTTCCAACTCCAATATCTAAAGTTTCTCCGAACACCCTGTAACGTCCGGCAGCTAAAGCTAAAATCTGAGTGTTTGCGCCAGAAACATACAAAGTAATAGGATCTTTGAATCCTGAAGTTAATTTTCCGATTTCAACATGAGCAACAGGATGATTTACTCCAATTAATGGCACTTTCAGGTAAGTTGCAAGAGCTCTTGCAGCTGCCGCTCCAATTCTTAAACATCCCCCGAGGCCAGGCCCCTGTGAAAACGAAACTAAATCTATATCTTTTAGTTTTATTCCAGATTCACTAGCGGAACGAGTTCCGCTGTGCCCAGCCAAACTTTGTTTGGCCAGGGTTTCAACGGCTTTTTTCAAAATAAATTCGTACATCAAGATATGATGCTCAACAATCTTGCCGGGCTTTAATCCGCCAGTCTCAGTTGTGAAAATAGATTTCTCATTAGCAAGAATTTTGCCTTCGTCATCGACGATAGCTATTCCTAGGGTATGACAAGTCGATTCTACACCTAAACAAATCATGTTTTTTTTGTACAGTTATACTTTAAGAATTTAAGCTAATCCAAAAAACCCTCATATTCGCTTTTACAGGAAATGTCCGAATCCAGCATATTTAAATTTAGGTCCAGGTCGTTGGAAATAGAGTTTAATATGTTCAGGATAGAACTTTTTCTTTCTTTGCTCAGAAATGGGAGATAGTACCACCCGCTATCCCAACCATTTATGTTGATACCATCCGACTCAAAATCCAGATATATGTTTGTCATATGTTGATCGTGTTGCTCGCGCATATAAATATAAATCGTAGGTTGATCACTCCATTTTTCTGCATCGAAGCCCGCCGATATCAATTTTTCAGTAGCATCATCAATAGTTAGTGTCGTAGGCACCAACTTTTCAAAACTACAGGTAGAGTGGATGCCTATTAAATAAAAGAATAATGCGCCTCCTCCAAATACAAGGATTACAATTATTATCAGAGCTATATTTTTCGTTTCCATGTTTAACTTTTTTTAGCTAGTATTATGACGATTGCTCCTGCAATTATTATGGGTGCTTGAAACGTCACAATATGTAATTCAAATAAAGATATGCTGTAGGTGGCTACAACCAGCGCTGGGCCTATCAGACTTGATAAGATTGCTAGCGTTCCAATTAATCGCAAATCAGACTTACTTATAAAATAAGAGAATAATCCGATTAGTAATGATGGTACGGCATAAATAATACCAAATGGCGAAAGAGTTGCGAAATTAAAAATCATGAAAGAAATAGCAGAAGCGACTATTATAATCAATCCTGCCTTTTTGTTGTCCATATTTATATCTTGATAATTGATTAGCATCTTATTAAATTTTTTATGCCTAAACAGATCATACTTTTAGTTCCAAAAGATTTAGTTAAAAGGTTTATATGGTTACGATTGTAACTATAAATTGAAACAATTAGGTACAATTGTAGTTACGAACGTATCTAAGTGTTTAAGAAACTATTTTGTTCTGTAGAAATATGGCTGAATTCAAGACAAAAGAAGAATTAGGAAAATACTTGTCTTCTCATAATATTCCAGTGGACACGTGGGGAAAGGGCAGTGCTAAGACTTTAGATCACTTGTTAAAAGAAATTAATGGGGGTGAAACAGTTTTGATCGAAAGGGACGGCAAAGTTCTAAGGAAGGTTAGCGTTGCAAGTATTACTGTGACCTATCAAGATAAAGTACTCTATGAAGATAGACAGGAATTTAATGACAGGAGAGTCAGAAGCCGGCCACAGCTAAAAGGCTCAGTATCAGAGAAATTCTTACCATCGGAAAAGCCAGAAGCGGTTGCCAAAAGAGCATTGCAGGAAGAGCTGGGCATTACCGGTGATGTAAAACTGGTAAAAGGCAAAGAAGAGGAAGACGTAGAAGAAAGTCATAGTTACCCGGGATTAGTTATGATAATGCACACATATCGTTTTAGTGCAGAATTAAATGATAAACAATATTCTCCGAACGGATATGTAGAAGTTCAGAAAGACAAGAAAACATATTTTGCCTGGAAAAATAAATAATAATATGCAGAAGATAACAGAGATTATTTCTTAATTTTAAACTCACAGTAGCCGCATTTGCCGCAATGGAATCTGTCTTTGTGATCCGCCATGAATACTCCAGGACCGCATTTCGGGCAGACTCTGCCAGTTCTTGTTAAAGTTTCACCGGAAATCAGGTATTTCTTGTACTTTAAAGATGACTTTGCTGGCTTTCTTTTGTGTTTTGGCATTTACTTCTTCTTCCCCGCAGCTGGTGCTTTCGCAGTAGCTGCTTTGTGTAGTTTTTGTCCTGTTTCGCGTCCAATTATATATTTTGGTTCGAGGGCATCAAGCTGTGCTTTCTCCTTGTAGAGTATTGCAGTCAGCTTTGCTTTTGGACCAAACTTAGGATTTAGCTGCTTTATTACTAAAAGTGCTTCTTCAGAGCCGAGTTGCGCAGCCAATAACTTGCGGACTTCGTTTCTTTTTGGCGTTGGTGCGCCAGAGTAAAGAACATCCGCTATAATTTTAGTTCTCTTTAGCAAAGGATTCTCAATTTTATCAAGTATTTTAATTTCCATTTTAGAGTCTGATTGCGTATTCGCCTTTATCTGTTATTTTCATCTTTTTTGCCAGTTCAGAATTTTGAGGATTGAGCACAATAATTTTACCCTTCCAGGTTTCTGTGAGTTTTGCATCAGGATGTATCGGGCATCTGTCTCCCAAAACCAATCTTTTGCAAATTTTACAAGCTAATTTTGCCATTATTTCTCCTTTTTCTTCTCTTCTTTCTCAGCTTTCTTGGCAGCTTTTACAGCACCTTTTGTTTCGGTGTCTATCCATTCTTTCTTGCCTAAGTAAGGCTGCCTCATTGTCAATCCGATTTTTGGATTTCTAGGATCTTTAAATGAAATTGCTACAATCCTTGCTCTGACATAGTCTCCTGTTTTCAGGCTTCTGTTTGTCTGCTTGCCTGTCAAAGATCCAGATTTTGAGAATGATACGAAATCATCCATTGCCTGGCTGATGTGGACCATGCCTTCGAAAGGTCCAAAGTCTACAAAAGCGCCGAATTTTGCAATGTCTTTGACTTCGCCTTCAATCATTTCATTGATTTCAGGCAGGTAATTCAGGATTGTGAATTTGATTCTGTGGTATGCGGCACCATCTCCGGGTATCAAAACGCCTTCTTGGATATCTCCAATGCTAAGGATTGCAATAACTCTGCCGAGATCTTCCGTAACCTGGCCTTCATAATCTGTTTTGAGTTGCATTAAAACAGCTTTTCCAAGTTCTTCGCTAAAGAGCTTTGGCGGAATTCTAACAACACCCTCAACTTCAGATTTGTAATACATAGTATAATTTTAGCCAACTTAGTGCCTTTTTAACTTTTCCGCACCCTTTGGCTTAAAAGTACCTTTTCAATGCGCGCCGCAGCGCCGCTTTAGGCTCTTTGTAAGTTAACGATTTCAGGGCGGTTTTTGCCGGCACCCATTTGAAACCGCTGTGTTCCTTTTTGTCTAGCTTTATTTTTTTGCCAAGGATTTCAACAAGGTAAACGTGCTGTACTGCGCCCAGCCATTTGCGATTATCCTTAACGAATTCTTTTGGCCATCTGTATTTTACCTGTTCAGGCATTTCAGTAATAGTTCTGAAATTTTTAACACCAGTCTCTTCGCGAATTTCACGTTTCAAACCAGATACTTCAGTCTCTTTGGGCAGGAGACCGCCCTTGACATATTCCCAACCCTGCCAGTTTTGTTTCCTGTGTAAAAGCAAGAATCTCGGGCCTCTCGAAGTCTTTCTGAATATGATTGCGGCCACATAAGGCCTGTAGCTTACCATTCTTCAATGTGGCTTTTCTGCCTGAAAGTGTAGACTTTTACTCCCCGCTCTATCAGGAGATAGCGCAGCTGCAGGTCGCTTGTAAGGACTGCCGCATTATTTTGTGAAGCGTAAACAGCAATAGCATCATCTGTGGGGCCCTTCAATTTGACTATATTAATTCTTTTCTTGTTTACAATCTGGTATGCCAGCCAGGCAGCATCCTGATCAGATTTCTTTTCAGCAGTCTTTGAAATATTTTTCAATTCGTCCATAACGAGATTTGGCACAGAAACGCCAACTATACCAAATTTCTTTCTCAAAGTCTCGATAAGGTCCACTTTGTACTTTACCGCATAGATTAATGAGTTAGTATCCAGTACGATTTCCATTAAGTTTTTGAACAGGTTTGGAATTAAATATGTTATGATGGATAAGAAAGCAGACATAAAGCAGAAGTACGAACTCACAGCCGGGTTTTATGATTCCCGCTACGAAGAGATACAGACTGACAAATATGTTGACATGCTTGAAGGTTTGAAGATAAACGAACCAATCCTAGACCTTGGGTGTGGAACCGGCCTGCTGAAAAAAGTGCTCATAAAGAATATTTTCGGATGTGACATTAGTTTTGAAATGCTAAAGCAGGCAGCTGAAAGAGGCGAAACTGTTGTACAGGCAGATATGGAATTTTTGCCTTTCAAATCATCAGTATTTAATTCAGTTTTGAGTTTCACAAGCTTGCAAAATTTGCCAGAAACAAAGCCAGCTCTGGAAGAAGCAAAGAGAGTTTCAAAAGGGGTTTTTGTGCTAACAATGCTGAAAAAAAGACTTACAGAAGATTTCTACAAGCATCTGAAAAAAATCTTTGAGATTCAGGAAGTAAAAGATATCGGAGAAGATGCTGGATTTATTTTAAGCTCTAACAAATAATCTGTATCTGTCTTTGCCTTCCAATTCATCCAAAATTCTCTGGACTATCAGTTTCTTAGGCTCTGGAACAGATGAAACTCGCTTTTTTACGTCTTCAAATGATGTGAAAAGTGCCTTTTCCCTTTCTTTCAGTAATTCTTCAGTATGTCTCTTGCCAACACCCGGCAGCAATTCAAGCATGTGTGCTCTCAATGAAATAGGTCCAGCTTTGTTTATGAATTCCACAAACTTTGTTTCATTAGCAGCCACAAGTTTCTCTATCACAAAATTAACTTCAGTCTTTGCTGTTTGTGTTAGCCTGAAGAATGGCAATGTTCCCTTGATATAGGAGATTTTGTCTCTCTTGCCTTCACCTATGTAAACTTCATCGTACGGTTTGAGAGCAATGCCTTGAGCTGGCACTAGTTCTAGTAAAGTGAAGAAAGTCTTACCAATTGCCTGTGCAACTGGCTCTTTGCGATGAAACGGTCTCGAGTCCTCTGCGTAGCCGTGCTGCAGAAAATCCAGCACTATTGCGTACTCTTCTCGTGACCTTGGTTTTTGTTGTATCATTTTTTGCCGTCTCAATAGGTTTGGCTATCATTTTGCTTCTTTGTCTTTATACTTGATTATAACATCTTGAATTTTTTTAAAGTTATCGGGGCTGATTGTTGCCTTTGAACTTGCCAGGACAGCCTTTAATTCGCTCAAATCTGCAGGCATTATGTTTACAACCTGCACCAGGTATTCGTCAGCAAGGCCCAGAATTTCGAGTTCTTTAAGCTCGTCAAGTAGTTTTTCAGTGTCAGATTCTTTCAGCTTGGCTGCTTTCTTTGCGAAATCAAGCACTCTGTTTTGAAATTCAGCTCTGTCTTCCTTTTTCCCTATGCCCTGGACTATCTTCATCACTTTCGGAAGCGATAGAGGCTCCTTTTTTACGATTTTTGCATCCATTGTAAATACCTACTTAACTTTATTCAGATGAATTGGTGCTGCAAGCAATATCTTCTTTTTTTTACCATCAATAATCTGGACTTTGTAAGATCTGCCTTGGTTTCCTATTATTATGCCAGTTCTTGCTTTGTATCTCGGGTGTGGCATTGCCTTGTGAACTGCAGGCTCCTGCGCTATAATGACTTTGTCTCCTATTTTGAATTCCTGCATAAAGCGCGTTATTGAGATTTTTCCCCTGTCGCGTGCTCTTTTTTGTAACGCAAAGCGCGTTTTTGCCCTGAATCCACCAGCTCTTGTAACCATAAGTAAAGCTTCAGAACACTATTTTTAAGACTTTGCCCTTAAACGCGGATATGACGTTTGAGTTTTCTTATATAGATCCTCAGAAATATGGCTACACTTTGTATTTTATATTGCCTAAAGAGTATGAGCAGTGGAAAGAAAAGGTATTTCCCAAACTGCCTCACGAAGGTATAGAAAAGCTTGCAAAAGGCATTTTTGAAAAACACCAACTTCCGACTTTTCCAGACTTTCCAAGATTTAAGTGGAATGAGGGAGGAGAGCTAGTGAACATAGCCTTGGGTTCAAATTGTGCGTGTGTTGGTTTATCAAAAGATGCGGGTAATAGGTCATATCACTTTCATAACGTGGACCACTCACCACAGGCTATGGCAGCACTAGAAATATTGTCAAGATGGTATAATTGGATTATATCTGATGCAGGAAGAGAAAAATCTAAAGACCCATAGGCATCTTTCCGCCCATCATTTTCTGGAGTTTTTGCATCTGTTTCTGGTTGCCCATCATCTTCATCATCTTTTTCATCTGGGCGTATTGCTTGATAAGTTCGCGGACATCGGCTTCAGATCTGCCAGAACCTTTTGCAATTCTTTTGATGCGGGAAGCATCAATCAAGTCAGGATTGTCTCTCTCCTGTTTTGTCATTGATTGTATCATGTGCTTCCAGGTTTTCATCTTGCCTTCCTGAACGTTCAGAAGCTCCGTAGGCATCTTTGCCATTCCCATGCCGCCGGGAATCATGGACATTATCTGGGAAAGAGGACCCATTTTCTGCAGGGCCTCCATTTGTTTCATCAGATCATCAAAAGTGAAGTCTGCTTTCAGCATCTTTTTCGCAAGAGCCTCAGCTTCATCTTTGTTCATGGCGTCTTCCGCTTTTTTAAGCAGAGACTCGATGTCGCCCATTCCCAATAATCTAGAAACAAAATTCTTTGGCTTGTATTCTTCAAAATCATCAATGTGCTCCCCAAGTCCGATAAACTTTACTTTTGCAGAAGTTGTGGAACACGCAGTCAAAGCACCACCGCCTTTTGCAGTGCCATCTAGTTTTGTGACAATAACTCCAGTGATATTGACGGAGTCTTTGAAGGCTTGTGCCTGTGACTGGGCAGCCTGTCCAATGTCGCCTGAAATCACAAGCAAGGATTCAGTTGGATTTATCGCGGCCCTGACTTTCTTTATTTCCTCAGTTAATTCTTTGTTAAGGGCGTCACGTCCTGCAGAATCAAAAATAACAACATTGAATCGGTCATAGTCTGGTTTGAATTTTTCTATGATTTTGATGGGGTCTTTTTCCTCTTTGATGCCATAGAATGGAATGTTTATTTTTTCAGAAAGCTGTTTCAGCTGTTCGTACGCTGCCGGTCTCCACGTATCCGTTTGCACTAAACAGATTTTCAAGCCCTGCCTCTTCAAAAACTTAGCTAATTTAGCGGCAGTAGTCGTCTTGCCGGAACCAAATAATCCTACGAGCAGAATCTTTGTTGGTTTTTCTTTTATCTCGAGCTTGCCTTCTTCAGCACCCAGGAATTTTACCAGTTCGTCGTAAACTATGTTTATTGTGTGCTCTCTTGCAGTGAGTGTTTTTGCAGGCCTTTCAGCAAGAGCTCTTTTTTTGATAACTTCAACAATTTTATTGGCTAGAGATATGTTAACATCAGATGAAATCAGGGCTTTTTTGATATCGGAGGCTATCTCATCAACGAGTTTTGGGTCTAGCACAGAAGCCCTGAGTAGCTTTCTAAGGCTCTCCTTCAGCTGCTCGCCTAATTTGTCCAGGACCATGGCAATAATAAATTACTTGGCTTTTTTAAAGTTTGACAAACCGCATTAGCCTAGAATTCTGCTTACAATTTTATCAGGTTCAAATTTTTCGAGGTCTTCGTATCTCTGGCCCATTCCAAGGAAGAGTATTGGCTTTTTTGTCGTATACGCAACTGACAACAAAGCACCGCCCTTCTCATCAGCATCAACTTTTGACAGAATGCTAGCATCAATGCCTATTTTCTCGTTAAACAGACGGGCCTGCTCAACAGCATCGTTTCCAGTCAAAGAATCAACAGTTAAGACCGTGAGTTGTGGTTTAGTTACGCGCTTTATTTTCTGCAGTTCAGCCATCAAATCCACGTTTGCGTGCTGCCTGCCAGCCGTATCTATGAGAACAACATCAATACTTTTTGCTTTTGCGTGCTTTATAGCATCAAACGCAACAGCAGCAGGGTCTGCGCCATAATCATGCTTTATCAGTTCGACACCAAGTTTTTCTGCGTGAGCTTGCAATTGCTCAATGCTTGCTGCCCTGAATGTGTCCGATGCCGCAAATACACATTTCAAACCCTGTTTTTGCAGCCAGTCAGCAACTTTTGCAAGAGTTGTTGTTTTTCCAACACCATTCACACCTACAAAAAGCAAAATCAGTGGTTTGTGCTCTTTTGTCATTTTAACCAGATCAATAGGGGCCGGTGCCTGGAATATGTCAAGCAAAAGTTCATGCAGGTCTTTGTGTATTTTGTCAGCAAGCTCGCCGCGCTTCAGGGATTGTCCGACCAAATCAAGTTTTAATTCGGCCCTCAGCTTGTCTGTAACTTCTACAGCAACATTATTTTGAAGAAGTTCTGTTTCAAGTGAATTGAATATTTTATTAAAATATTCCTCAGAAATCTTGGTTTCTGTAATCACTCGGGCAAGCTCTTCGAAAATGCCTTTTTTCTTTTCTCTTTCCTCAAGCTTTACAAGCTCTTTCGGTTTCTGCGCTTCTTTCTTTTCGGTCTTTGGTTTTTCGGACTTGGAAAGAGCTTTCGTGAATCCTTCGAATGCTTTTTTCAGGAAGCCAAACATTTTACTTTAGCAGAACCTTAATTTCAGATTCTATTTGCTGTGCTTTTATAACAAGATTATGAACGTTTTGAGTGAGCTGCGAAGCTATATGATCTGACTGGTGCAGTTGCGCGTTTATCATTTCATTCGCAGATGGAATGTCTTTCCTTACCATCACGCCAGAGCCCACGTTGACAAGAACTTCTTTTGTTTCCCTGATTTCGCTGAAAGCGTAGGTTCCTAGGCCGATTGGAGCGATACTTGCAGCGCCTGTATGGCACTTCGCCAAAGAATCCAGGCTGGCTTTCAATCTGATAAGTTCAAAGCTTCTTTGCTCCAAAGCTTCAAGCTCTTTTTCTATGTCTTTTATTTGAGCATCTATGATCTGGAGCATAACATATTTTTCTTCAGCGTCTCTATTATGTTGATGTTGTTCAGCCATACCTTAAACTAAAAGTTTGCTTTTTTAACTCTATTGCGTGCTTCCCAGGAGTCCAAGGCTCTCGTCAACACGTGACATCTCATAACCAGAACTGCTTGCACCAACAACAAAACCAAAAGAATTTGCTATGACTCCAGAACCGACAAATGGGTTTCCCATATTGACTGTTCCCAAACCAATCTCGAAGCCAAATATTTTTTCTACTTTCGCAATGTCTGCATCGCGGAGATCTGAACTGAAAAATCCACCTTTGTTAGTTACCTTGCCGAGCGAGCCGGTAATCGATAACGTTGCGAGATCCGATTGTTCGAATTTTACATCTGGGAAAATTTTCTTGATTTGTGCGACAGTTTTCGTATCATATTCTGGGCTTAAGATGCCAACTTTATCATTAATCAAGATATTATTGCCAAAAGCAGTATGATCTGCTTTTAGCGTGAAGACTTGTACGCCTAACTTGCCCAGGTGGCTTCTAAGGGCTTTCAACTCGTTCGGGTAAATTATGTCCGGAAGCAAGACCGTTGATGAATTTGCAACCGCAAATATGCCAATAAGGTCAGTCCCATATAATCCAACTTGAAAAACAGGCACCCTAAGGACCTCTTCAATTTTCTTAAGGTCTTGGTCCCTTAAGCAGCGGCCGAGCAGACAGAATTTATCTGTTGCTAGACCATGCAGACCTACATTTGGGTCGCCGTGAAAATTCAGAATCGCGATGTGTGGCATTTTACTTATGCATAGCTATCTCTTGAGACTTCGTAACTTTTGCCTGGTATTGCTTTGCCTGTTCAAGAGCTTTCTTTTCTTCCTCTTTCTTTTTCTTGTATTCCTCTTCTTTTTGCTTCTCTTCGGTTTTTGCCTGCCGGCTTTCTTTTTTCTTCAGTACCTTTTGCGTTGCTTCGGCTATTCTCTTTGCTTTTGCAGGCAATTCGGATAATTCAGCTGTTGCAACGTCCTTATCCTTTGTGACTTTGACTGTAACTCTTCCAGGCGGGTTGTGTGCGCCTTGGCTCCAGATCTCTTCATTCAGCCAGCGGCCGATTCTCACTTTTTTTGCCTTAGTATGTCTGATTAAGAATGTGCGCAAAGTACCCGCGGCTCTTTTAGCTCTGCGCCACTTTGATACTTTCAGCCATTCATTTCGTAATGGAATTGTGTATAATTTTTCTTCAGCCATTTTACACTTTCAGTTTTGAACCGCGTCTCCAGTGTCTTTTGTCTGGATTGATAGCAGACGGGTGCACTTTCTTGCCCTTACCTAACGCTTTTGGTATGACCCAGATTGGTGCCCAATGCGTTTGCTTGGCTGCGTGGCCAAGTCTTTTCTTTTTTCCTGAAGTTTTGTTTGATGCCATTTATTTGATTATCCTGAAATTCTTTTTTTCGTTTGTTGCCCTGTTCAGTATCTCTCTCAACTGAACTTCGTCTATCTGCCCTTGTACGGCGCCGGCTTGTGCAGTTTCGAAAATTGCCATTTCGACCTGATTCGCAAGTTCGGGATGGGCTGCCTTTACTGTTGCAAGCCGCTCGCGTGCTTCTTTTGTCAGGAAGCGGTGCAAAACAGTTTTCTTTGCACCTTCAAGCTGCTGTGTTACGAAATCCTGCGCTTCAGCATCCTGCTTTTGCTTGCGCAATTCATCCATTTTCTGCTGCCTGAAGCTTTTCAATTCCATCTTATTCTTGTTTGGCAACTTTTGTTGCAGATTTTTCAAGCAATGAAAGGCCTTGTGCTGTGACAATACGGCCTTTGTGAACGCCATCTTTCTTTTGTATGACTAAACCCGCTCCTTCTAGCTGCTGTAAAATCTCTCGTAAAATAGAGCCAGAGGCTTTGCGGAATCTTTCTGACTTTCGACCGCGGTTTTTCCTTCCGCCATATCGTGAGCGTAGTTTGGAAACGCCGATCGGACCGTCTTTGTAAACAGTTCGCAAAACAGATGCGGCGCGAATCTGCCACCAATCTTTTTGTGCCGGAGGCCTTTCTTTATGCACGCCCGTTTTTACGAATGTAGCCCACTTTGGTGCCGTTATTTTTTCTTTGAGCGCTAGAGCTACTTCTTTGACTAAAGCCGGTGCAGTTACATCAAAAACCGATGTCATCAGCGCTCGGCTCGTGTTATGTTTTTAAAAGCTTTTTTGTTAAAGTAAAACTATGAATATAGCGATTATTGGCTGTGGAGTCACTGGTTCGTACCTGGCGTGGAAGCTGGCATTATCGGGACACAGAGTCACCATATTTGAGAAAAAACAGACCATAGGCAAGCAAGTTTGCTCTGGTTTGGTCTCAGAAAGGCTGTGGAATTTCATCCCAGAAGACGAAAGTTTGATTGAAAATAGCATAGATTTTGCAAAGATATATTTTCCGGGAAAAACTGCAACAGTTAATTTCAAACAAAAAATACTTGTTTTGAATCACGCAAAACTTGACAGATACATTGCGCATCTCGCAGAAAAAGCAGGGGCAAAAATAGTGCGCCGGGAGATAAAAACACTGCCAGAAGGCTTTGACAGGGTAATCGGTGCTGATGGTGCTTTGTCAACAACAAGAAAACTCCTGAATCTGGAAGACCCAAAGTTCAAACAAGGACTGCAGTTCTTTGTAAAGGGAAAAAATTCTGAAAATTTCGTTGAGACCTGGCCAGTCGAAAGCGGTTTTATATGGAAAATTCCACGCGGAAACGAAGTTGAATATGGCGTAATGTCAGATATGAAGACAGCAAGAAAGAAACTTGATGATTTTTGCAGGAAAAACAGCTTGAAAATAGATGGTTTGCAGGCAGCGCTAATACCATTTGGATTGATAGTTCCTGATAATGAGGCTATAACGCTCTGCGGAGATGCTGCGGGCCTCGCAAAGCCCTGGTCTGGCGGCGGAGTCATATGGAGTCTGACTGCGGCAGACATTTTATTGGAGAATTTCCCAGATTTCAGAAAATACAAACGTAAATTGAAAATGAAATTTGGTTTCAAGATATGGCAGACATCCCTGATAACTGCAGTAGGCTATTTCTTAGGCAAAAATATTCCGTGGCTGCTGCCCAAGCAAAGAGAGATAGACAGTGACTGGTTAACATGATTGACGTAAAACTCAACAGACGCCCCGAAGTTTATTCCGATAGCGAAGATTCCTGGCTTTTGCAGGAGCAGGTAGCTCTGTTTTGTAAAGACAAAAAAGTTCTGGACATCGGCTGTGGGTGTGGCATACAGGCAATCACGGCCGCGTTAAATGGAGCAAAAGAAATAATTGCAGTTGATATAAATCCGAAGGCGGTCGAGCTCACCAAGGAAAATTCAAAGTTGAACAATGTCACAGTAGGAGTGTTCGAAAGTGACTTGTTTTCAAATGTTAAAGGAAATTTTGATTTGATAATTTTCAATGCGCCTTATCTGCCTCTTACTGACTTGGAAAAAGCGGCTTCAAATGAAGGCTTTGACACAGAATGCATAAAGTGGGCAGGAGGCAAGAATTTGATTGAAAAATTCCTGGCACAGGCAGGAGATTATCTCGCAGAAAACGGCAGGATCTTGCTTGTGTTTTCTTCCTTAACAAGACTGGAAAAGCCAGAAAGCATGCAGATACTATCGGAAAGAAGAATGGGTTTTGAAGAGATTTATGTGGCCTCGATGCTAAAGCAATTTTTATAAGGCTTTTTTCCGAACTTTAAGCATGGTTGTGTTTGAAATCAATATGGGTTCGCTAGTCTTCTTCATGCTAGGCTTCTTGGTAGCAATAGGCATGGTAGTGCTTCTGGCAATAGTCTGGATTATTTTCCCGAAACTCGCAGAAGCAAAAAGATTTTTCCACTTCTGGCTGAAAATGCGTGATGACGGAAAGAAATGAACGACGAGTTTCTTCCGAGACACGTAGGCATAATTTGCGATGGGAACAGAAGATTTGCGCATGCTATCGGAGAAGCAGTTTGGATGGGACACGAGCATGGTGCAAAAAAAGTCGAAGAAGTTCTCGACTGGTGCTTGGAACTCGGCATAAAGGAAATAACGCTCTGGCTTTTTTCAGTTGAAAATCTGCAAAGACCTAAAGAGGAGCTGGAAGCGCTTTTCAAAATAGGTGAAAAGCTGACTAGAGATTTCGCAAGTAATCCAAAAGTTCACAAGCACAAAGTCGGACTTAACGTCATCGGAGATTATTCTATTTTTCCAGAGAGCCTGCAGAATGCAATCAAGGAATCCGTAGAGGCGACAAAAGATTACGACAATTTCAAGCTTAACATAGCAGCAGGCTATGGCGGCAGGCAGGAAATCGTAAATGCGACAAAGAAAATAGCATATCTTGTAAAAGAGGGCAAGATAGAACCGGAACAAATTACGCCGCAGCTTCTGGAGGCGCAAATGTATTCAGCACAAATGCCAGACATAGACTTGGTCATAAGAACTTCAGGCGAAAAACGTACATCGGGCTTTCTGATGTGGAAGACTGACTATGCGGAATATTATTTCACTGAAAAATACTGGCCAGAGTTCGAGAAAGAGGATTTGATCAAGGCGTTGATAGCGTACTCTGAAAGAAAAAGAAGATTTGGAAAATAATTTAGGCAGCCACAATCAAAGTTGAAGTCTTTTCTATTTCAAGATTGCGCACTTTTTCAATAAGAAAGTCGTTTAGGTCAGAAACATCGCCAACCTCGATTTTTGCTATTATATCATATTCGCCGTAAACAATCTTGGCGTCCTTTATTTCTTTTAATTTGCGTAATTTTTCTAGAACTTGCTTTTCAAAACCCGATTTTGCTATTATCAGTACGTATGCGCCTATCATTCATGCTCCGCAGATATTAGTGTCGACGTTCTTTTAATACCCTGGATTGGACGAATGTTTTCAAGTATAAAATCGCCAAGCATCGAAACATCTGGGATTGATATTTTGGCCAGAATATCGTATTCGCCATATATTACATCTGCTTCCTGGACACCATCGACTTCCAAAAGGTCATCAACGATATTTTTTTCCGCGCCGGAATCAGAAATGATTAATATGTATGCTGTAACCATCAATATTACTGAGTCATGATAGCTATTTAAACTTTGTTTCAATTTCCAATTTATGTTTGACAAGGAAAGAATTCGGCAGGATTACGATGTCTCCTTTCGCCGTCTGCAATTTTGTTTCCAGCCAGCCAAATGATTTTAATTCCCCTCTGACATCGCCAGCTTTTATTTTCGCACCGGGTTTCAGGTTGTAATATCTGCTGTGCAATAATATGCCTGAGCCCAGATTCTCGATTGCGTCGCTAAACGTAATCGTCGCAAAAATAACGACGACCACAACTATGATGATCGATAACGTGCTTATGAAAGTCTGTACGAGGCCCAGTCTGTTGAGTGCAAGCACGAAGGCAATAGCATATACTATGTATTTTACAATGTTTTCAACATAACTTTCAGGGTTCTTTATTCCCCATTTGCGGACTTTTTCTATCAGGCCTGCCTTGCGAATTGCAAAGCCAACTATTTTTCCCAAGAAATAACCGGCTAGCAAACCAGCTATAACTATTATTCCAGCCGCCGCGCTTTTTTCTAAAAGCACGCTTCCGCGTACGGCGTCTATCGCCTGGTGTAACTGCTCTAAAACCATTTTATTTTTTTTGCAGCTGCAGCTTTAAAAGCCTTGCAACCTATTATGCATATTGTACGATGCCAACCAACGTTTCAGTTGAGTATGCAAAGTCTCAGAAAGAATTTTTCGAAGCCAGAACAAGCGTAGAGAAACTCGCGGCCCTGAAAAAGATGCTGACTACGGCGCCGAAACACAAATCCGCTGAAAAATTGAATCTGCAATTAAAGCGCAGGCTGGCGGAGCAGAAAAAAGAAATTGAGAGAGAGAAGAAAGCAGGCAAGGGCAAGAGTTTTGCAATTAAAAAAGAAGGAGCAGCAACAATTGCCCTTTTAGGCGTCTTGAATTCAGGCAAAAGCAAGATTTTTTCACAATTAAGCGGAGCAAAATACGAAAGCGAAAACAATTACGGAATCAGAATGAGGATGGTTCCTTTTGAAAACATCTGGTTGCAAGCTTTGGATTTGCCGGCATTTTATTCCGGTTTTGAAAACTCGACTAACGCCGGTCAAGTGTTTGGCCTCATAAGAAGCGCCGATGTTATTATCCTAGTTGCAAGCGACGAAGAGCAACTGCGTTTCCTGCAGAAGAAATTGGTAGACGCCAAAATAAGTATTGGTCAAAAAAAATCATATGATGTGGAGAAGACAGAACTGCCTGCAGTCGTTATCTCTCCTGGCGTGCAGGAAGCAGAGAAGCTAAAAAAACAAATCTGGGAAAAGACCAGGAAAATACGAGTTCAGACCAGAACCGGAACCAAAACCGCACCCAAACCCGTTGTTCTTCCGGAAGGCTCGGATGTAAGAAAATTAGCAGAAACAATACACAAAGATTTTCTAAGAAAATTTAAACACGCAAAAATCTGGGGAGCTTCCGCAAAATTTCCGGGCCAGCAAGTTGGATTTAACCATAAACTAAAGGACAAAGATATCGTTGAAATCTTTGTCTGAAGCTCAGCATACAAATACTTATTAATTGCCAGGATTTGCAAGCATTTGAGGTGCTGGCATCTGTGGAATTATAGGGATAGTGGGCTCGAAAAACGTTTCTTTCGAGATTTTTAACGCTCTGAGAGCAATGCAGCACAGAGGTCAGGATTCTGCAGGCATTTTCACTCTGGAGAATTGGATAACTCCGCGCATCTATACGGAAGCAGGGCAGGTCACAGATATTTTTTCTAAGGAAATTTTAGCTGGTTTGAGAGGTGACGTTGGCATAGGCCACGTCCGTTACCCTACAATAGGAGACCAGGACAGGGCAACGCGAAAAAGAGATGCACAGCCAACTTACGAAAACATCGCAGGTATTGCAATGGCTCACAATGGCAACATAGTGAATGCTGGTGAGATAAGGAAGGAAATGGCTGCCGTAAGAAGATATTCGCAATCAACTTGCGACATTGTTGCCATCAATCATCTGTTCATTGAAATATTATCGCAGATAGCAGTTGACAAGAAGGTGACAAAGGAGATTTGCTTTCAGGCGCTAGAAACTTTGATGGGCCGTCTGAAAGGCAGTTATTCCGTTGTTGCAGTAGTGCTTGATGAAGGATTTCTTGCTTTTAGAGATCCATATGCAATCAGGCCGCTGGTATTTGGCTCGCGAAAGGAGAACGGAAAAGATAGTTACGCATTTGCTTCGGAAACTTGCGCCCTTGATATTCTGGGATACAAAATTATAAGAGATGTTTTGCCGGGCGAGGCCATCTGGGTAGACAAAAACATGAACGTTACAACAAAAGTCATACGCACAGCAAAAAACATGCACTGCATGTTTGAGTGGGTTTACTTTGCCAGGCCCTCATCGTCCATGGAAAACAGAAATATGTACACTGTGCGCGAAAGAATCGGCAGGATTCTAGCAAGGGAATTGAAGAAAAATGGCATTGCTGACAAAATTGATATCATAGCACCGGTTCCGGATTCAGGAAGAGCGAGCGCACAGGGGCTGGCAATGGAGCTGGGTAAGCCCTGCGTAGATGTTTTTGACAAGAACCGTTACACGGGTAGAAGTTTCATTATGCCCGATGAAAAATCAAGGGTAAATGAAATCGAGTTCAAGATAATTCCAATTGTTTATCAGATTCGCGGCAAATCTATTGGAATCGTTGATGATTCCATTGTCAGAGGTTCCACGTCAAAAAAAGTTGTCCAGGTGTTGAAAGAGCATGGCGCAAAAGAAGTTCATTTTGTTGTTGCCTGCCCGCCGGTAAAATATCCCTGCGTTTTGGGAATAGACATGCCGACAAGAAAAGAATTGATAGCATCAGATAAAACAATTGAGGAAGTAAGGCAATCCCTGGGCGCGGATAGCTTGACTTACCTGGAAATTCCGGGATTGATAGAGGCCGTCGAACTCGGTGAAAACTTGTGCCTTGGCTGCCTCAATGGAAAATATCCGGATAACATTTCAAAAACTGATTTGGCGAAATTCGAAGAGCAAAGGGACATTGAAAGAACAGGCGAGCCACAAAGGACTTTGCTTACAACTCCGTAATTGTTTAATACATGCAGTTTTTTGTTTTTTTATGGGCGGGAAGATTAAGGGCTCTCAGGCAGAGCGGGAATTGCAGACGATGCTGTGGGGCTCAGGCTTTGCTGCAGTCAGGGCAGCAGGCTCGGGAGTCACAAAATTTTATTGCCCGGATGTGCTGGCTTCCAACGGAAGCAAAGTTTTGGCAGTTGAGTGTAAGTCAACTAAACACAAGTCCCAGTACTTTGAGCCAGAGCAAGTCAGGCAGTTGCAGGAATTTGCAAGAATTTTCAAAGCTGAAGCTTGGCTGGCAGTAAAATTCTCAACTGATTGGAAATTCTTCAAGCCGGAAGACTTGCAGCAAACCAAAAAAGCTTTAGTTGTTCAAATAGAAAACACATCGGCAAAATTTCTTGCTGACGTCATCTGATTCTGTGCTTTTTGTGTGGAACGTATTCTTCCATCTTGAAAGTATATTCTTGCAGGTGAGCCAGATCTCTCCTGAAAAATTTGCGGTAGTACATCAAAACAACAAATATTACAAATCCAATGGCAATTAAGGATAGCAGAACAGTTCCCGCCACTTGGAAAGGAGAGCCTTCCAGTAGTCTAAATGCAAGATATGTTATCGCAGACAAAAGGATCAGGCAAGTCAGCGACATAACAACCACCAGAGCTCTGTATACGCGTAGTGTACGTTTCTCCAGATGCGAAGATTTTGGCCTTTCAACCATCTTATTAACCAGTTGATTTATGTCTTTAAGTCTTCCTAATTTATGGTGTATTCAAAATAAGTATCAAAAGGTATGAACCACTTTACAGTTTCTTTCTCAGAGGCCTTTTCCATTATTTTCCTGAACAGGCGTATTGAATTGCCATGGGCAGATATGGCAACATTAACCTTTTCTTTTTTCATTAGCCGGATTAAATCGTCCAGGAAACTTTTCACTCTCTTCTCGACATCAGCAAATGATTCGCCTCTCGGAGGCCTTGTGCGGAATCCTCTGTGCCAGGAATCATATCTTTCCTGTCCGTATTTTTTTATGACAGTCGAATGATGTTTGCCTTCTAAATTACCGTAACCTCGTTCAATCATCCTGTCATCTTTGATGAGTTTCTTGCATTCTGGGTGATATTTCAGGACTTCACGCAAAGTGGCCTTTGAGCGTGAGAGCCTGGTGTAGAATGCAATATCAAATTTTTTATTTTTCAGTTTCTTGGCAATTATTTTTGCCTGCTTTATGCCCAGAGGAGTTAGTTTAGAATCTTTCCAGCCCGTGAACCATCCATTCTGGTTGTAATATGTTTGGCCGTGTCTGAAAACGTATACTTTCATCTTTTCCTATTGATTTTGTAAGGATTATTGGCCTCTGCGTACTCCAGTCCTTCGGCTAGCTTCCTTCCAGATTCCGCATACAACGAGAATAATTTTTCTCCTTCTTTGACCTTGTCGCCAACGTGCTTGTATAAGTATAGTCCCGCTTTCTTATCATAAGGTGCGCCCAGATGCCTGCCAATGTGTTTTATCACGTCATTGTCTACAGCGTGAACGATACCTGAATTTTCCGCATAAATTGACTCGTCATATTTTCCGATTTCTATTGAGTTTGCTTTGACCTCTGGTTTGCCGCCCTGCGCTTTTACTATTTCTTTGAATTTCTTTAGTGCATGGCCCGAATCCAGTATGTGGGTTGCAAGTTTCAAACCAGATTTGGTTATGCCTGCCATTTCCAGCAGCTCACCGGCCATTTCTAAAGATTTATTGCGAAGGTCTTTTGGTCCGGAAGGATTTTTTTCTAAAACCCAGAGGCAATCCCGTGCTTCCAGAGCAGGGCCAACTCCTGCGCCAACTGGCTGACTGCCATCATCTTTTTGTATTTTGATATCTAATCCCAGGCTTGCGCTTATCGTTTTGAATTTTTTCTCCAGAATATCCGCGCGCTTTCTGGTGCATTTTGTTCCAGCGCCATAAGGTATCTCCATCAGAAGGTATTTGGAACCGACAGCATACTTCTTTGCTAAAATTGAAGCTATGAGCATCGCAGTAGGATCTAATTGCAAGGGCTGTTCAACTTTTATTATATCGTCATCAGCAGGTGCTATGTCGAGTCCGCCACCCCATACGATGCAACCTCTGTGTTTCAGTACGATTTCTTTTATTTTTTCCAAGTCCAATGTGACAGGAGCAAAAACTTCCATGACATCTGCAGTGCCTGCAGGGTCTGTTATCGCGCGGGATGCAGTCTTTGGAACGTAACAGCCGGCGGCAGCAAGTATAGGCACTATTATCAAAGTAGTTCTATTGCCGGGCACGCCGCCAACTGAATGAACATCGACAACAGGTTTGACGTCCAGTCTGAGCATCTCTCCTGTTTCAGCCATGGCTCTTGTCAAGTGAGCGGTTTCCGAAATTGAGAAGTCCCTTATGTAAGCAGATGCGACAAACATCGCTATCTCGGATGTTGTCAGCCTGTTATCAACAATATCAGTAATGATTTCAAAAATTTCATCCTTTGTTAACGATTGACCAGACATTTTTTTCTTTATGTGCTGTATCGCGACAGGCTTTTCTTCAGGTATTATTGTGATTGGCTGGCCAGGAGAAATATTTAGCAAGTCCCTTACTTCCTCAAAAACTCCAATCTCATCTGGCTTGATCATGGATGATACGTCTGCAATTGCGACAGCGTATTTGCGTTCAGCCATTAATCTTACTCTGTCTGACGGGCCCAAATCCAGCTCTTTCATAACAACAGGGTTAAGAGCCACAACCAGCGGCCCGCCGGATTCTATGTTCAATATTTTTGTTTTCAGTCTCATTTCAGATTCTCAATTAAACCATAGTCTTTGAAAAATGCAATGACTATCATTAGCAGCATCGGCCCTATAATGAAGCCCGCAGGACCGAGGACAGTTACGCCTCCAAGCACACCAAGCAAAATTACGAGAGGGTGCACCGCAGCCCATCTGCTTGCCAAATATGTTCGCAAACCATAATCAAAAATGCTGCCCAAAGTCAAACCGTAAATCATTAGTCCCAAACCTGTTGAGACATCACCTCTTAGAATAAGTATAATTCCAATAGGGATGTAAAGTGCATACGTGTGTATTAATGGAATGATCGAAAGTATCGCAGCAGCTACGCCGGCCAAAAGGGCATACGGCAAACCAAAAATCAAGAATCCAACCACCGCAACAGCAAACTGCAGGATTCCTATTAGCAGCCACACATTAATGAAAGTATGTGCATAGTTATTCAAATCAGCAAATATTTTTTCCTTTTTATGAATGCTTACAGGGATATTTTTCTTTATCCAATTAGCAAGTCTTTCTCCATCCCTGATGAAGAAAAACATCGTTACGAAGAACATTAACAGCGACAAAATTATGTGAGGCAGTTTTGTGGCAATCGAGGAAAGGTCTCCGAATATTTTTGTTAAGACGAATTTTGCCACGTCCTGAATGGAAGTTGTAAGCCCTAGCGAGCCTCCCAAGACGCTCGCGAGATTAAGTGTTGAGAACAGCGAGTAGATTTTATCAAATTCGGATAGAATAACACTTACGCCGAAACCCAGTACAATTGCAATTACGATTGCAGTAACGATAGTTAGTAAAGCAGCACTTCCGTTTTCCGTCAGACTTTTTCTTAATCTGAAATGTAAGGGATGCCAGAAGAATGCGGCGATAGCTGCAAATGCGATTGCAGTAAAAAAAGGTGATAGGATAAGTGCTATGATGGCCAGGCCTGCCAACACAAAAAGCCAGCCTGGATTGAATTCGACCATTAAAGTTCCCCCTTAAGCATTTCAGGTAATAGTGCGACGCTTTTTATAATAATTGTGGGGTTTTCAGAGCCCAGCTTTTTGATATCATGGATGCCGCTTAATACAGCTATGGTCTTTACTTTGGCGGCCTTACCCGTTTTGACATCATAGATTGTGTCGCCAACAAAATATTCAACTTTACCGCCAACAGCCTTTTCAACATTTTTGACGATTTGCGGTTCCGGCTTGTGGTCCATCTCGTGACTGCCGAGAATCGCATCAAAAATTGCGGGTTTTATGCCTGCCTTTTTTAATATGACTATGATTTCTTCATGAATTGCATTGGAAACCAGAGCAAGCTTGTGGGTTTTTTTCAACTCCTGGAGAGCGTCAGCAACTCCCAGTATAGGCATAGTTAGGTTGAAATCAGAATGTACAAAAATTTCAATTTTGTCCTTTACGACTTTCTCCAATTTCCTGTTTGAGATTTTCGGAAATAGGTCTTTCACAATATCTTCGGCGGTAAGTCCGAATTTCGCAATTATCTCAGCTGAAGTTTTGTAAGCAAGATGATTTTTCTCGAAAGCTTTCTGGAAAGATGCTGCGTGCGCGGCAGTAGTGTCAGCAAGAGTTCCATCCAAATCAAAGCAAATAATAGTTTTAGCGACCATGTTTTACCAGCAGACCGTACGCGAGTTCTGAGCAGATAGCCGCCAGCAAAATGATGCTCATCCAGAAGAAAATAGGATTGCCAATCATCCAAGAATAAGCAGCAATAAGCACGTTTCCAAAAATGTAGAGTACTGCGAAATGCGTGTGAATCACAATTTTGTGTTTCTTTATGTTTTCATAAGTTTCCCAGAACCATGCGACTATCAGCGCTATCGTTCCTATTATGCCGAAAGCTAATTCCGGATTTATCATCTTATCTCTCGTATCCCCATTTTTTCACCGCCAAATCTAATTCTTTGTGAGTTTTAGCCCATTCTTTCAAGGTCTTTTTTGCCATTGTAGCATCAATCGCCTGCCTCATAGCCTTGGCTCCAGCTGTTGTGCCCCAAGGATGCCCGTGCACTCCACCACCAGCTTGTATGATTATGTCGTTACCAAGCATTCGCACCAAGGGCGGGATTAATCCAGGATACAAGCCTCCAGAACAAACAGGGAAGACTGGCTTAACTCTTTTTGAGAGTGCAATAACGTCTTCTTTTGTTTCCAGCATCTTTCCAACAGCAGTTCCAATATGCAGCTGGTCCACACCGATGAGCTTTGCAGCATCTGCTATAAACGCCATCGAAATGCCGTGGTTTTTGTTTCTCGTAATAGCGCCGTGCATTGCCCTGTGCGCGTGTAAAACTAATTTTAGATCTTCGTTTTCTTCTCTCAAAGTTTGCAGACCGGACCAGCCAACTGTTAATATGTCGACCATTGCATATTCGCCGCCACAACTTTTTACAAAATGTGCGCGCTTCAGCATCTCTTTTGTCTCCGCAGATACATTGGCCATGTACATTTTTTTCTCGCCAGTTTCTTTCTCTGCTTTATCTCTTAATTTCAAAGTTTCTTTAACTCGAGAATAGAATTTGTTGAATGGCTGCGATGTCAGGTTTTCATCGTCTTTTACGATATCCAAACCGCCAATCCATGCGTTGTAAGCAACTTTTGCATGCCCTTTTTCACTCAGCCCTAATTTTGGTTTGATTATTGTTCCACAAAGTGGCCTGGTTTTAACTTTCAGTAATTTTCTTACTCCTGAAATTCCATGCATTGGACCGCGGAAACTTTTCACCAATGCTCGGGGCCATTGCGCATCTTCCAAACGCAGAGATTCGATGTCTTTCATGTTGAATATGTTTCCGGCTACGGAAGACCAAATCTGGGGCATATTGCCGGGCTCAAAAAGTTCAAGCGGGTATGCTATTTTCGCATAATTGCCACGAATATCAAAAACTTTTGCACCCATCTTTTTAATTTCAGGGGACATTGTTGCTATCTCGGTCCATGTGCCAATACTTGATTCAGCAGCAACAGCTTCTGCTGCCTGCTCAAAAGAAATTCCTTTTGCCGGTTTTATCTTATACAGCATAACCAAGTCATCTTTTGCCGGCGCATAGTCAAGCTGCACATAGCCTGAATATTTTTTAGAGCCTGCCATGTCTTGCAACCTCCCTTTTCACGAAATCCTTGAAATTTAAGACTCCCACTTCTGAAATAACGCCTTTGACATATTTTGCTTCAGCCATTTCAAAAGCAGGATTTTTTACCATGACATTTTTTGGTGCATTCCGCCATACTTCTTTTGCTGGCCTCTGTTCTATCGTAATATTATCTTTTGAGAATTTCCAGCTATGGCTGCAGCAATAAACTGGTATTTTTCGTTCATATGCATCTTCTGCGAACATCTCAGTTCCAATTTTGTTTGCAACGCCCTTCGGAGAAATCCAGTCAGCTCCTATCAGGAAAATATCAGCGGATTTCATTGCCTGCAGTGCTGCAGAGTCGACATAGTGATTTACTTTTATGCCTGCCTTTGCTAAATCCGAAGCGGTAATTCTGCCTTGAAACATTGGTCTTGTTTCCGTATTGTTAACAGTAAACTTTTTTCCCTGCTTTTTTGCTTCTTTCAGAATTCCAACAACGGTTGATGAGTGGCAATGTGTAAATACTGTAGAATTATTTTTTATCAAATTCGCGCCGAACTTGTAGATTTTTTCCTTGTCTGATTTGAATTTGACAATCAGCTTTTTTGGGTCAGCACCTTTTTCAGCTGCAGCGATTGCATTGAAAAGCATGGGCTCTGTTGGCCTTGCAGTTTTCAGTAATTTAGAAGCCAATTTTTTATCTTTTGCAGCGTCCCAGGCTAGCAAAGCAGCCTCGGCTGTTGCTTGAGCTCCCTGTATCTTTAATGATTTAATATCAGCAACAACTTGTTGCAGTGTGGCCATACCATTTTTATGACTTTTCCTGTTTAAAATGCTAGCGATGGACTATAAATTAGTGAATAGCATACCTCAATATGAAATCTAAAAGCGAAGCAGGGAGAGAGATTTTAGTTTGTATGGTTAGGACTGTTTGGTCAAATGGCACAGACAAAGGAGATAAAGAAAAATTTTATCTTGTCAGCGATGGCAAAGAGGAATATCAGACTAATATTGAATGCATAACTCTGGAAAAATTAGCAAAAGATATTTGCACGGGACTCTGTTTATCTGGTCCTCTGGGATTAGAAGACAGAGTAATTTTTGAGCCACCTGTTGGACGCCAAACTATCTATACGGATGGATATTTTGGGAGGCCTAAAGTTCCCTCACATGTTGAAAAATATTGGCCTCTCAAGAAAAAGGATATCCAAAAATTGCTTGAATATATAAACAAGTCAGGCATCTCGCTAGACTCTGGGAAATAAAAAGATACGGCGAGGCTAGGACAGTTTGAGTTTGGCAAATATTTTTAAGACTTTAGAAATCATCCTTAGCATGATAGAATTATATGAAGGGCAAATAAAGTTTGTACAATTAGTCTTGCCACGCGCGTATCAAGGCAGACAAGATAGCAATGGGAAGTGGCGCGAAATAAAAGGAAAACCAGGTAATCTGGCGCCGCGCGATTTTGCAGGCTTATATTTTGGACCACAAGCAAGCTTGGAATTGGCAACTGTCCATTGCCCAACAGATAATCCTGTACAGGCAGGAAATTTAAGTTTTCCAGATTCAACACTACAGCTTTTAAGACGGGACCTGGATTCTTGCGGGGTCGTCATAAAATCCAGAGAAATGCCGAAAAGCAAGATTCCAAAAGTATTACTTGGAAAAGACCTGTACAAGCAAGTTAGCACAAAAACACGCTTATCGGATTTAGATGTTAAATTGCGCTATGGAATAGCAATGTTAAACGAAAACCCATACAGATACACTATAGAAATTTTGCCAAACTGCGAGACCAAATCCGATGCATATTTTGCAAATCTCAAATGGCCAACACGAGAAGAACAAAGACAGACGCTCGCTGAAGTGCTCGAATGCATGCCAGAATCTAAATCTTAAATCTCAACAAAGCAGCAATGCCACCAAGACCATCTAATTTCTCACCAGCTTCGTAGTCTGTGCTGATAATGTGAACTTCGCCGCCCTGCTGCTCAACTGCATCAATGAGTTTCTCAAATTCTGAGAATTTTTCCTGTTCTCTCGCTTTTTCGATTATCCTGTCTGTAAAAAGCAATGTTTTGACAGCGCCAGCTTCCACGGCCGGAATAACATCTTTGCCATAAACTGCAAGGCCTTTCTTTGCGATTTCTGTCATTAGTGACTCGATAAGTTCGAATTCTTTCTGAATTTGTGAACTCTTGAGAACTTTTTCAAGAACTCCGCGATTAATTAGTTCAGTGAGAGCTCTTTTTGTTCCGGTTGATACGCCTTCCATTTTTATCTTCTTTATGATTTTTGCGTCCTTTTCTACCAGAGCTTTGACAAGATTTTCCTTCCAGAAAATTGGAGATGCTATTACAATAGTATTTGGATTTGATTCTGCATTCAAACGCAGAATTTCAGCAACAACTTTTCCCAAGCCGGGATCGGCTTTTTCAACAAATCTCTTTTTTGCTAATCTTAATTCAAAACCACCAAGGTATTGGAATCCGGATGCAGTCAAGGCAGCAATGTGTGCCTGCTCATCATCCAGAACGCAGACTATCGCCTTAGGAGCTTTGCTGGCTTTCTCAGCTTCTTCCAGCCTTCTTATCTGGTATTCCTTCCAGGTTTTCTCAATTTTAATTGTGTCTCCAGTGAAGATATCAAGAGTATGTGCTGCCCCGATTTGCAGCTCTTCAGAGCCCTCCATGATTTCGCCAGAAACCTTCAAAACAGACGCTTCGAGCTTGATTTTTTTAACAAGAATCTTTGCAAAATACAGCTTTACAACGCTTTTTGCCCTCTCCTCTTCGCCGCTTAGCTTGACTTTCCGTTTGATTTCGCCGGAAATGTGGTCAGAGGTTTCGATTATCTTTGAAAGGTGCCATAAGTCGTCCAAGGTGTCCACTCTAATCTTAGCTACACCTTCTTTGTGATTAAAAGATATTATCTTCATCTTGAGGGACTAGATTAAATTTATATATTATAAATATTCAGTTTAAGCATATGGCCACAGTTCGTAAAGCTCAAGGGTCTGGAGCCATAGCTCCAATGATTATAATGCTCGTTCTTTTAGCTGCTATCGTATTTTATGTTATAACCGTTCCTCCAGGAGAACGCGAACATCTCATAGGTAATTTGACAACTCCAAGCTATGAACGCACAGTTTTGGATGTCAGTCCTGGATTGATTTCCGGATTGACTGCAACAGGTGTTGAAAGGACTTACAAAACCTTGTCAACAGTAGATGTAGATTACACGCCTCAGCCGGCAACCAGAGCGCTGAGTTCTCAATTAATAGTCGCGCACAGTTTATTTAAACAGGATATAGGAAATTTTAGTTTTGATGTCTCAAACAAAGATACTCTTGGTTCTGCAAAGGTTCATCTGCTCATCACGGACAAAATAGGAAGCGGCCATCTTCAAGTCGCAGTAAATGGCAAGGTAGTTTTTACAGGCAGCGTTGAAGTTGGTCAGGAAGCCACAATCTCGCTTCCAATTGATTCCATTGTCCTGGGCAGCAATAATCTGAAACTATATGTTTCTTCCCCAGGAATAAAATTCTGGGCAACAAATTCTTACTCTCTTTCAACTGTAAATCTCGTGCTTGCAAGCTATGATGCGAGCAGAGCAACACAGACTCAGACTTTCACGCTGACAGCAGCAGAACTGGCTGGCGTACAGTCAGCAACGCTTACAGCATCAATAAAACAAATTTCGGAAGCTTCAGGTGAACTGAAATTGACTTTAAACGGTAACGAAATTTACAAGGCAACACCGGCACAAGTAGCTTCGCTTTCTGTTGATATACCAACTAGTTTGCTAAGCGGCACAAACACATTACAATGGAACGTTGCAAAAGATGGCGCCTATAGCATAGTTCTGGGTCAAGTAACTCTGGCAACATCAAAGTTCGAAGGCGGAGGAGTCGCAAGTTACGGTTTTACACTGACATCAACCGAAGGTGCAAAATTACAACTACACACTCTGAACTGCGAACTGAAGATTGTAAGGACGCCAATCGCAACAAGCAGCAGTGGTGAAGAACTTCCACCACCTCCACCAACTGGTGGCGCAGTTGCAATTCCCGCAATAGATGTCAAAATAAATGGAGCCGCAATACCATATCTATTCTCTGACGACACAGTAACCGATAGCATCTGCAAATACCTGCACAGCGGAAGCAACATAATTTCATTGTCTGCAGGAAATGACATATTCATACAAAAACTGACGATCAAAGTAACGAGTGCATGAAATGGCCTTATTTTCTAAACGTGCGCAAATACCTGGCATACCCGGACTCTTCGGAGCGGGTAAAGAAGAAGAAAACCTCAAAGGAGAGCTAGGCGCTTACGAAGCAAAAGCAAGAGAAAAAGAAATAGAGGCTCTTCGGGAAGAAGCCGAAACTTACGGCGAAGAATTCCAAAAGATAAACGAATTCATAGGAGAATATTCTCAAAGACTTGGTCACGATTTAGAAAAAGAGGCAGAGGGTGTCGCAGCAGAAGCTACTGTTGTCGGAGCAGCTGGCGGTGCAATGGATCAAGCGCTGGGAGCTAACGATATTACAAAAGTATTGGAAGTAGTTGCCGGCTTAAAAAAAACAAGAGACTCTTTACAAAAGAAGATTAAAGATCTAAACAAGCGTCTCGTTGACTTAAACGCCGAACCTATTTCTGTTCCAGGCATGGGTGGAGGCCTGTTCGGTGGTGGCGGGATTAGCATGCCTCACGTATCTTCAAAAACAGCCGGAACAATATTCAAGGTTGTTGTGGTTGTTGCATTACTAGCTGTTGTAGGATTTTATCTTTTCTTCACAAATACGGGCGCATTAGCAACATCAGAGAGCGCCGGCCTTTTTGCGGACCTGAAGAATTCACTAAGAGGCGTCGCAGCCCCGATTAGCATAGCAGAACAAGTCATTACAGGCAAATACGACCCGACACAGCTTTGGAATTCCAAAACTTATGAGGATAAATATACATCAGTTCAAGATGTTGGAGTTGAAGTTTCAGACATCAAGTCACTGCAGGATACTTACGCGGAAGGCCCTGATACAATACCTACAATAGTGGGCACAATAAAAGTTACTGCCCTGCCAGAAGACCCAGACACAAAAATCACTAGGGGCGTAGATGTAACAATATCTGCGAACTGGGAAAAAGGTCTAGTCGATAAAATAAAGGAAAATATCCAGTCTATTGCAGCAAGAGCAACAGGCTCGTCTGTGCCAAGTGAAAACTGGGAATGCACCAGAATCCCGGTGAGTGTGGAAAGATTCGTAGGAAGATTTCAATGTTTCACAATAGGTGCCTATACGGTTGCTCAGCCAATTGAAACGCATTCAGCAGATGTTAACATAGCTTATGATTTCAAAGCCGTTAGTGGCAAGGCTGTTTACGTAGCAAATTTCGACGATTTGAGCAGAATGCTTCTTGAAAACAAAGACCCGGTCAGCGAATACAAGCTGACTTCATCTGATTTAAGCTCCTGGCAGACAAAATCTCCTCTTGATGTAGGAATGGGAATAGTTGGGGAGCAGGGCGTAATAGGTGCGAATTCTGGCCCTGAAGGTAATAATCCAACACCTTACTTTTTAGGTGTTAGCATAGTGAACATGGGCGATGGTCGCGCAACCCCAGAAACATTGGAATTAAGAGTTCCTCAGAGTGTTATGCCAGTGCCAACCAGCGATAATGATTTCAAAAATGTTAGATGTGATGAGAAATTAGGAGATGAAACTTTGTGCGTTTATACTATAGATTTGACCGCGGGACCAGAAGGCGTTACGATTCTAAAACCGGGTGAATCCGTTACAAAATATTTCAAATTTATGGTGTCACAGGACACTTTCCTCAACGGCGCGCCTATTTCAAGCTTTTTTGTACTGGCAAATGTAGATTTTGGGTACACTATTCAAAGAACAGTTCCTATAAAGATAAGGCAAGTCGGAACAAGCCAAACTAGTACTTCGCTTGTAGGATGAGAAAAGTATTAAAAACACAAGAATGCATTGTTTTTAAGGGGGTCACTGATGGAAAAAAAGAAGTTCATAATCTTAGCTTTAGTATTAATAGGATTGGTTTTAGTTAGCGGCTGTTCAACAAAAAAAGCAGTTGAGACAGGGCCCGCTAGCGCTTTCATAGGAGGCACAGACGGCCTCGTAATGTCTTTTGTGCAAGATGCCCCTCCCGCAGAATATCCCCAGCAAGTACCTTTTGATGTAATAATTAATGTAGAAAACAAGGGAGAAAGCACAGTTTCCGCAGACGCAGCCAAGTTCTATATAGTGCTTGGTGGAATTTCAACAACAGCTTATGGAATAGACAATCCTTTACAACCTTTAGAAGAGTTGCAAGGCAAGCAATTAATACAAAAAACAACAACACCCGGTGGCGTAACTCAAGCAACATTCTCTTCAGATGGGTCTCCTTCTTTCCCAGGTTCACAACCACAGAAAATAACTGCTACGTTATGTTATCCTTACATAACCCAAGTACAAGGCACTGTTTGTATCACGCCAAGTTTGGCGAGACAGACAGTTGGCGGAGCACAGCTCTGTACAGTTACTGGCAGCAAGACAGTTTATAGCAGCGGAGCTCCAGTGAAAATAACTTCCTTGAGCGAGTCCGCAACAAGCTCAGCTGGCAAAATAACGGGCTTCAGATTCACAATGTTTGTCAAAGACGAAGGGCCGGGTACAGCTTATCTTGGCACTACTTGCCCACCAACATTGGGAGATGCAAACAGAGTAAAAGTCATAAGTGCAAAACTCATTAACTTAGACAAAGATTTAGATTGCGGTAAGGCAGCAACAGACGCCGGCGTATTAATAACAGGAGACAATGGCGGCGTAATTACGTGCACTGTAGAGGGCCTATCTTCACAAGACATTTCCGGCGAGTTTGAAGACGTCTTGGTCATGCAATTAAGCTATGGCTACACGCAATCCATAACTAAATCGATAACGTTCACGACAACTTAAAATGAAATTGCGTCTCGCAATAATTATTTTTTCGTTTTTATTAGTTTTACAAGTAGCGTATGCTGCAGATTCTAACGTCAGACTCGAGACAGGATGGAATCTGATTTCCTCTCCAGTTTCTGAGGGCTATTCTATAAACATAATCAAAGAGCATTGCGCAGTCAGGTCAGGGCCTTGGTCATGGACTGGCATAGAATACGATAAAGCCTCGAAGATCACGCCTTTCCAGGGAGTCTGGATTAAGGTTTCAGACTCGTGTTCTTATAACGTGCCAGGCACGCAAATTACGTCAACAAGTGAAATGCAATTGGATAAGGGCTGGAATCTGATTTCATGGCTTGGAAATATTGATGAAACCAAAGGTAGCTGCGAAATAAAAGGCGGGCCTTGGTCTTGGGACGCGAAGAATCAGGAATACAAACAAGTAAATGATTTGGATGCAAGCCAGGGATATTGGGTTAACGTAGATGCTGATTGCACATTAGGCATTACAACTGGAGTTGACCTACCAGATTTGACCGTTGGAGAAATCATACTATCGCCAACACCACCTTTCAGCCCAGGAACTAAATTTACAATTCAAGTTATAATTTTAAATCAAGGCAAGGCACCAGTTACAACTAAATTTTTCAATATCACTTTGCTGCTTGATGGCAAATTAGTGGAGGAGTTTACCGGTTCAGACTATGTTATGGGGCCCGGAGCGAGATTGACATCCTGGTCATACGATAATGAGATTGATACGGTTGGTTTGCATACCATAGAAGTCATAACTGACGTTCATAACGCAATTCCTGAAAGCAATGAAGGAAATAATAGAAAGATATTTAGCTTTCTCGTTTCTTAGGCAGGCTCATGCCTGATAACTTCGTTCAAATAAATACTGATTTGCACATTCATGGACCTTATTCTAGCGGCGTGTCTGAAAAAATGTCACCGGAAGAAATTGCAAGAGTCGCACCGCTGAAAGGTCTGCATCTCATAGGAACCGGCGATATTCTGAATGAAAACTGGATTAAAATTGTGCAACAACAATTGCAAAAAACATCTGACGAGGGCATATTTTCACATCAGAACGGGACAAAATTCGTCTTGCAGACAGAAATCTGTGACAATGACAGGATACATCACCTGATTTTATTCCCGAGCCTGTCAAAAGTCCAAGAAGTCAGGGAAAAGTTCAGACCATTTTGCACGGACTTGGATAAAGAAGGCAGGCCGTCAATACATTTATCTGCATCAGAAATAGCAGAGATTTGTGTAAATGCTGACTGCTTGCTAGGATTTGCACACGCGTTCACACCTTATTTTGGTTTGTTTGCTAAACACGATTCTTACAAAAGCGCTTACGGCAGCTACGCCGATAAGGTGTATTTCATGGAACTCGGACTTTCTGCTGATACAGATATGGCAGATAGGATTTCTGAATTGCATGGTCTTACGTTCACATCAAATTCCGATGGACATTCGCCCTGGCCAAACAAGCTTGGGCGAGAGTTTACGACTTTCGCGATGAAAGAAATTGCATTCGAAGAACTGAGAAAAGCGCTAAAACGCGAAGCAGGAAGGAAAGCAGTTTTGAATGTAAAATTCAATCCTTTGGAAGGAAAATACCACAAAACAAGATGTCGCGGTTGTCTGACTTTTTTTGAGCCGCAGCAAGCAGAGGACTTTGGCTGGCGCTGCCCGCAATGCGGCGATGCTATTAAGAAAGGAGTAGATTGCAGAATCGAAGAGCTCTCGGATTTGCCGATAGGCAGACACCCCGAACACAGGCCTGCGTGTTTGCACATAATTCCTTTGTCAGAAATAATTTCTCTGGCTATTGGCATAAAAAATGCCTGGTCAAATTCTGTTCAGCAGGAATGGACTAGATTTGTTGAGAAATTTGGCACGGAAATCAACGCTCTGATTAATGTGGATATCGAAGAGCTGGCAGAAGTGAATAAAGATGTTGCAAGATATATAGGATACTTCAGGGATGACAAAATAAAGTACGTTCCGGGCGGAGCAGGAGTTTTTGGCCAGCTAGTTTCACCCGGCCAAGAAGTCAAATTAAAGACTTTGAATTCAATTCAGAAAAGTTTGATAGACTTCTAACCAATATATGGAGTTTCGGTCTTGTCATATACCGGAGGTTTCAGAGCCTTGATTGGTTTTTGCAGGTCTCTGATTCTGGATTTTTCCTGTTCTTTTTCTTTAATCTGATTTTCCAAGCCCGCAAAGCTTACTTTAATATCCAAAATATTCGTTAATTCACGTAAAAGCACTTTTGCTTCACTGAATCCGAGATGCAGTTGATGAGCATAAGTTTCTGCCAGCAGAGATATGCCTGTCATGTCCCTCAATCTGGCCAAACCCAATAATAATCCTGAGGCTCCAAAGATGGCTTCAACGCGTTCATTTGCCTTGAAATTTATACTTTTGAACTTTTTGTATCTCAGCAAAGTCTCTTTGTCCGTTACCGCACCAAACACTACAGGATTCTTTATCTCAGTCGGCAAACCAATGCCGCCCAAGGTTATTACTTCGCTACAGCCGAGTTCCTGCGCCAAATCCAGTATTTTCTCGCAGAATTCATAGCTTGCACGCTCATCAAGCGGCTGAACATCTCCCGACAAAAAAACAATATCTCTGTTTTTGCCTTTGCTAACATGCATATTGACTGCGGGTAATTCGACGAAGCTTTCGCTGTTTAGCAGTACGGAAGGATGGAAATTATATGAATGTATTTTGTAAAGTAATTCAGATTTCAAATTATCAACAAGATAATCGATTGCAATTTTGCCAACGCTCCCAATGCCCGGCAAACCTTCGACGAGAATAGGATTTCGAAGTTTCGGGAGTTTGGTGAAGTTTTTCTTCACTATGAAAAAACCGTGACCGGATTTTCCATTCGAACTTTCAGTTCGAGTTATCCGATTTGATTCGGTCATCAATCGTCCCTCTTGAATTCTGCCGAACCTTCGTTTGCTTCCAGCAACTTTGAGAGCTGCACGCTAATTTCTTTTAAAGTTTCTTCAGCAATCTTGAAATCTTCCGCGATGAGTTTGAATCTGTATTTTGGTGCGCCAAGGTATTTCAGCTCAAAATCGGCTTGTTTTTTTGCAGAAAGCTGCTTCGCAGCAGCCATGGCATTTTCTATGACTTCAAGACCGTTTGGCGCAGCACTTTGCATTGTTAGAGTGCCAGAAATAACCGCTTTAGGTATAACAATTCTTTTTTGTATTAACTCAGCCAATTGTTTTGCTAAGTTTTTTTCCACTCCAATATCCAAAAGAACTTTTTCTCCTTCTCTTGAGATGTCCATGAAGAAGGGATACAGCAGGCCAAATTTATCTAGAATCTTATTTCCTATTTCATCATATAGCTTTTTTGTGTTAATGCCTGCCTGCTTTGCAAAAACTTCCAAAATGTCATTTGCTTTCTTTTCGTTAGCCCAATCAGACATTTTGTTTCGATGCTGGGCCGCACCAACTCTTCTGACGGACAGCGAAATGAAATTTTCAGATGGTCTGACTTCCATTATCTTACAGACAACTTTCGTGCCAACCTTCATGTATGTTCTGAGGTTTCTGACCCATTTCCTTGCAATTTCGGAAACGTGAATCATACCTTCTTTCTTTTCGTATTCGTCAAGGTCGGCAATAACTGAGCTAGCAAGAATATTTTTGACGGTGCAAACTACCAGATCATCTTTCTCGGGAAAACCCTTTTTTTGATACATAATTATGATAAAACTTCAAGCACTCTGGCCTTTACATCAGCTTTGCCGCCAGTTGGCTCTGCGAGCACCTCATTGCAAACAAGGCATTTAACCTGCGAGGATACCTTCCCGAAAATTATTTGCTCATTCTTGCATTTCTCGCATCGCACTTTGACAAATTTTGATTTGTTTTCAAAAGATTTCATCTTACACTTGCTCCACTTTCTTCAACCTGATTGGGTTCTGTTGGAAATGTTTCTTTTTGCAAACAAAGCATTCAAACTTCAGGTTAGCTTTTCTGCTGGTTTTTGATTTTTCGTGAATTATAGGACGAGGGAAGCCCACATAACCCGAAGATATCTTCGCCATGTGCCTCGTGCCCCATGATAAACCGCGCTTCTTTGTCTTTGGTCTTGCACGGGTTCTTTCAACCGTGATTTTGTGCTCTGTGTGCTTTTTGCAGTAAGGGCAGTATCTTTTAGTTGTTTTTGGAATTTTCATCTTTGATTTCCGTTACCTTTTTTTGTTGAAGCAGCAGCTCAGCCAGCTCGTCTGGCAAGCTAGCAACCTGATTTGTTTCGAATGGACCATACTTCTTTAATTCGGAATCCATCAGTTCAGGTATTGCTTCGTTGAACTTAAGTAATCTCCTTGAAGTTTCTTTTAAAAGCTTTGGCTCCTCTTGTGAGTTATTCCTGGCGCTGTTTAATTCTTTGAAAAATGATGCCCAGCCGAACTTCAAGACGTCAACAAGTTTATCGTAAAGTTCCTGTTCGGAAGGCAACATGTTGGTAGTGTCGCGCATCTTGAATGCCATGCGTGCCGTGAACATTGCTCGGTTGATTATTTTCTTCTCTCTTTTTTCGTAAAGATCTTTTATTGCGCGCCTAGCATTTTCGAGTTCAGTGCGCAACTTGTCTCTTTTAGATCGATCAAAGAGCTCAGAAGTTTTTTCTTTGAACAAAATAGTTTTCTTAGCTTCGAGATATTGCTTAATTTTGCCCAACTGCTCTGGATTAAGGCTCTGCAGATCTGTAGAGTATTTCTCCGCACGCAGCAGTTCGTACACATCTTCATAGCTAAAACTTTCTACCACAGCAACCTCCGATGTAAATCCGAACTTCAATATTTATAGCAATTTCGGTGTTATAACACATAGAAACAATTTTAAAGCAAATGCCTGGGATTTTGTCTAACATGAACCAAGATTTACAAGCGAAGGTAAGAACGTTCGAGAGTTTGAACTGGTTAGAACGAAATTTAACAGGGCCGTGGGGAGCAACGCCCGAGCAAAAAAATGAGTGCTATTTTGCAAACTACTGGCTTAACGCAGCTCTGAATAAAGCGCAAGATGGAGATTACGCTACTGCAAACATATATTTGGGAATTGCGCTCGAGCACATTGACCCGAGTGGCGTAGATTTTTCAAATAAATTGGATGAAGTCAGAAAATATATCAAGCCTGTGGCTTCTTCAACTTAAGTCTTGGGTACGAAATAGGATTTTTTATCCTACCGCAAGTGAAGTCTGGCTTGCAAACTCCGAATTCTTCAAAATATTTTTTGCAGTTTGGCGGAGGAAATGTTGTTGTTTGTCTTTTATGCCAGGACAATTGCGATTTTATGTAGCCTTGTTTCAAAGGCGGTTGATTTTTCATATTCCATGTTTGTAGCTCCTGCTCAACTTCCTGCAAAGGCCAACCGGCAGATTTCATAAAATTAATTAGAGCAAACAAGGCGCGCTTTCTGCCATCGGGCAGGCCTTCCAAAATCAGCTTCATGCATGGAGGGAAAGCTTCCCTGGGCACTTTTTCTGTGAATTCAAATTTATTGCCGACTTCTTTTCGCGTTTCTTTCGCTTCAAGGCTGGCTTTCCAGTCCAAAGCCTGCATCAAAAGCTGAGAAGCTTCACCTGGTTTCACCTTAGCGGGATTCAGGAAGTCATCCGAGATTTCTTTTATGTTTTCAGGCTTTGCCCAGCTCACATCAAATTGTTTAAGGTCCTTTGGTTTAATCGGAATAGATACGAGCCATTTTTTTTCATTCAAGGAGTAGGGCATTCTGATCATGTGCCTCGAAGAAATTGCAACAATATCTATGCCCAGAACTGAAAATGGGTCAAGAACACTACCTTCAACGCTGCCCATTTTCAATATTTGTGAGATTTCTTCCTTTTTCTTTCCTGATTTTTCGACAATTTTTCTTAAGTCGCCTTCGTACTCATAAATTCTGTCGAGAAGATGTTGTTTGATGAATTCTTTCAAATACAGGACAATGGTTTGAGGAGTTTCTGGAAAAGCGAGTTTTTCATCAGATAAGGCTTCGGCAGGAATCCCGAGATGCCAGCCGCTTCCGCCAGAGAATTTTAAGGAAATACAATTTATATCATGCCACTTCAGCGCTTCAACTAACAAGTCAGCGCAAATTTTCGACCAGTCAACCAGCTTGCAATCAATGTCTATGACCAAATCCCAACTCGCACGCAAGTCATCCATTTCCCTTTTCGTAGTTTCAGAACTTAGTTTCAGGGGATTAGACCAGCGTTCTTCAGACGCGTGAAATGAAGTTGCGCCTTTTCTTACTTGATTTAACACATCAGATGGAAACTGTATGATGTCGGGTCTTTTGCCGAATTTGTCCTGGAATTGCACAGCCACCTCCCTGCCTTCAGCGTAGCGGGTAATTTCTTGTGCTACACCTGGCGTAGAATAATAGCGAATTATTTCACTGAGTCGCATCTTTATTTACAAAAGCGATTACAATTTAATCTTTTTGAAGACTCTTGATAGGTCTTTTAACGTGTAAGTGTTTACAACATCTTTTGCTTCAGCCCATCCCCGCCTCGCTGTCGCAACACCAAATAGCATGTAACGCATCTGATTTTGATCGTGAGCATCTGTATCTATGACAATTTTACAGCCGTTTTCAATAGCTTCTTTTACATCAGTATGGTTCAGGTCTAACCTTGATGGGCTCGCATCTACTTCCAATATTATGCCATTTTTGGCACAGAACTTGAAAACTTGTTTCTTATCAAAATCGATAGGCTCTCTGGTGTTGATCGATCTTGCTGTTGGGTGCGCATAGACGTCAACGTATTTGTTGCTAAGAGCTTTCAATATTCTTTTTGTCATTTGCTCCTTTGGCATCTTGAAATTTCTATGGATTGATACAACTACTATGTCTAATTTTTTCAAAATGTTGTCGGAGTAATCTAAACTCCCATCAGAATGGATGTAAACTTCAGAGCCGACAAGCACCTTAATGTCAGCGTACTTTTTTGCTGTTTTACGAACAGCCTCGATGTATTTCAATATCCTTTTTTCATCCATTCCTTTGGCTATGATATCTGATTTTGAGTGGTCCGTTAATGCGATGTATTTGTATCCAAGTTTTCTTGCGGATTCGATCATATCCTCAACAGTATTAGAACCATCAGACCAGTTTGTGTGCGTATGCAAATCGCCCTTTAGGTCACTCAACCGAACAAGCTTGGGCAGCTTGCCTTTGTAAGCAACCTCAATTTCCCCGAGATTTTCTCGCAATTCGGGCTCTATGTAAGGCAGACCTAATTTTTTGTAAACCTCTTCCTCTGTTCTTCCGGCAACAAGCCTGTTCGTTTTTCGGTCAAACAGCCCATATTCAGAAAGTTTGTAACCTTTCTTGATTGCGATCCCTCGCAACTTGACATTGTGGTCTACGTTTCCAGTAAAGTACTGTAGAGCTGCGCCAGCGCTCTTTTCTGGCAGGACTCTCACATCTGCCTGGATGCCATTTTTCAAAACAACAGTAGATTTTGTTTCACCTTTCGCTAAAACCCGTGAAACTTCAGACAGCGAAGTGAAGAAATTCATTATTTTCTTGGTTGTAGCTGGTTTATTGTCCCTAGGAATAACTAAGATATCTATATCGCCGATTGTTTCCTTCATTCTCCTTAAGGAACCGCCGGCGATAGCATCTTTAATTTCCTTCAGCTTTTTCAACTGACCAACAAGGAGCTGTGCGATTGGGAAAGCTTCTCCCAGTAGCATTCGGGATTTCCTTTTTTTGTGCAGCTCAATTCCTGCAAGAATATTTTCCTCAGATTTCGGTCCAAAACCGCGAAGTCTTGCAATTTTGTGTTCCTTGATAGCCTTTTCAAGGTCCGCGAGAGATTTTATTTTTAACTTTTGATACAATATTTTTGCTTTTTTAGGTCCGAGACTTTGAATTTCAATCAGTTCGTAAAATTCGGCAGGTATTTGTTTCCTTAGTTTTTCGTATTCCTTGATTTTGCCAGTATCAACGTATTCTGCAATTTTCTTACCGATGCGCTCGCCAATTCCAGGCAGATCTTCCAGGGCCTTTAAGCCGCCTTTCCTGTACAGGTCTTCAACGGGTTCCTGCAAGCTTTCTACCGAGCGGGCAGCTTTCCTGTAGGCAGCAGGCTTCCACTGCACACTTTTCATCTCAAGAATACCAGCTATCTCGTAAAATATCTTTGAAATCTCGAAGTTCAACATGGCCAACTAAAGAAGCAAGAAGCAGAATAAAAAGCTTAGGTTACAGCAAAAGATAAAAAACAATATGTTATTCTTAGTGCATGCCAGTAGACGCACTTTTGTTCATAAAACCAGTAAGGTCAGATGACAGAACGTTAAACAAGATAATTAACGCCGTACCAAGCGTAGGTTATGAGGCAAGCAGAACAGTATGGGATATTGCCGAGTCTTATGGCATAGATGGCAGAGAATATCCGCTATGCATTCCTTTGACGCGTAGCTCAAGCAAAGAAAGAGATTGGGCCATGTCTGGCGTGGATGATATAAATAATTACAAAGACACGTTAAAGAAAAAAATACCAGAGATACAAGACATAGAAATCCGATTTTTGTTTAATAAAGCAAAATACAAGAAACAAAAAGAAAAGGATCTTGAGGATGCCACAGAGGAATCACTTGATGAACTTACTTAAGTCGCTTCTCGGTTTTTTCATAAACTCTTCCGCCTTTTGAAACACTTCTTTATCTGACTTCGAAGTTAATCTTTCGATAGCTTGGTCAAAAGTAAGCCACTCGTAGTCTTTGTGTTCATACGAAACCTTTGCTTTTTCCTGCTCGGTTTCGCCCAAGAAATAGATAACATCTTTTGATACCAGTTTGCCTTCTCGTTTATAGAAAAAATGGACTTTTTCCTTGAAGCCGGGAATGACTTCCAAGTCCTCGATTCCGGCTTCTTCTTTAGTCTCGCGCCTGGCTGTTGCTAAATCATTCTCGCCTTTCTCAATCAGGCCCTTTGGGAAGCCCCGGCTCTCTCTGTATTTTTCGTTAGCGGGCTTGTGCAGAAGAAGATATTTTCTGATTCCATTTTCAATTCTAAAAATAATGAAGCCAGCTGATTTTTCAGTCTCGACCATGACAGTAATTGTCAGCAATCCTTTAAAATTTATCACTTACCAAAACTTAATGGCGACAATTGCCGACGTTGAGTCGCATTATGATTCTTGCATAAACAAATTCAGAACATTAGATGACCTGTTTAAAAATAAAGAAGCCTTAAACGAGGCTCTCGATTACTTGGAAAGTGATTTTAAGCCAAAGTTTGAGTTGGGCTTCCGTTTAGATCCTTTCAAACATCCATGTTGCCAGGACTGGCAAAATGGAATAATTAGAACGTATAATACCTCTAACTCTGCAGAGCTAAAAGGTTGCACGTATCATGAAACAACTCATGCCGTCTTGCTCGTGTATGAAATGGTGAAAGGTCCAGATAGAAATAAATTTTTTCTGACGCAGAATGAAAATTTGGTAATGAAACTTACGGACATAGCGCTACAAGACGACGCAAATGCGCTCTTTGAGACAAGATGGATACATCATAGAGTCAGTAGCGTAAGACCTTTGCGTGCCTTATATGGTGTGCCAATCGCGGTAGGTGTATTCACCGCTATTGCAGCCGTGGCGAAACTTATTCCGCCAATATGTGTATTGCCAGCATATCTAACTTCTCTCGCTGTCGGATACGGCCTGTACAGAGCTCATAAAAGCTCGGTTCGAGAAGAACTGCTCAAACTACCTGGTCCAAAATTCAAAAAGAAAATCTAAAAACCATTCTAACGCCAGTGTCTTTGCCTTTGGCCTTGATGCGGTCTTTGTCCGTGAGAAAATCTCCTTTGACCGCCAAATCTTGGCCTGTCTGCCCTAATGGCTTCAAATTGAAGTTTTTGGAAGTTTGGCATTTCAGCAACGTCGATTTCAAGTTCCCTATCAGCTAATACGTGTCTGAAGTTATCATGATCTTCGCTGCATAGCAAAGAAATGGCCCTTCCTGTTTCGCCAGCTCGCGCAGTACGGCCGATTCTGTGCACATACTCTTTTGATGTTCTTGGTATGTCATAATTGAAAATGTGTGTAACATTCCTTATATCCAGGCCTCTGGCAGCTACATCAGTTGCTACGAGACCTTTGACTTTATTCGCTTTAACCTCATCCATGATTTGGTTTCTTTTTGCCTGGGTCAAACCGCCGTGTATAGCCAAAAAGTTAAGGCCATGTTTTTGCAGGTTTTTAGCCACTATATCTACTCTGCGCCTAGTTGCGCAGAAAACAATTGTCAGTGTGGGATTTTCTTGTTTAAGCAGGTGTACAAGCAAGGAAAATTTGTCTCCACCGGGCACGTTGTAATAAACTTGCTTTAACTGGCTTTTTTCAAAATAACTTTCAGTTTCGACTTTTTGAGGGTCTATCATGTGATTCTGAGCTATGCACATAACCTCTGATGAAATCGTTGCACTGAATAATAGAGTCTGTCTCTGTTTGGGTACGTACCTTATGATTTTCTTGACATCATCTATGAAACCCATCTCAAGCATCTTATCTGCTTCGTCTAATACTAAAAAAGAAACATTGCGCAAATCTAGTGTGCGCCTGTTTAAGTGGTCTAAAATACGGCCAGGAGTACCGACAACTATGTCCGAATTGCATAAGTTCCTTATCTGCGGACCGATGGCAACTCCACCGTACACAGTTGTAATCCTTACTGGTTTGTATTTTGAGAATTTTATGAATTCTTTTGCGACTTGCTCGCATAATTCTCTAGTTGGCACTAAAACTAAAACCTGAATCTTGCCTTTGTGAGAAATCTTCTCTAAGATAGGCAAGCCAAAAGCAGCAGTCTTTCCGGATCCCGTAAGGGATTGTCCGAAAACATCCTTTCCGGCTTTTATCAGCGGTATTGTTGCCTTTTGTATGTCTGTTGGCTCTACATAGCCCATTTCTTCTATGGCCCTTACTAATTGGGGGTCTAAACCTAATTCTTTAAAGTTCATTTTCTATACTTCCTAATCAAGAAAACAGCAAACGAGTGCACAATCCATGGTTTTTTACACCCGGTTGCGCGGCCCTCAAATCTGAGGCACTAACATCGAGAACTGTACTCTCAATTTAATTCCCACTAAATTGTGAGTTTATAAGTTTATGGCTATAGTTTGCTCAAGACTCGCATGCCCTCTTCGAATTTCAATCTTTGTTTAGTAAAACGCATTGCAGCGGATGGATGCGGCAATTCTAAATAAGTGTAAGGAGCTTTGGGCGTTACACTTCTGGAAGCTGTCTTTCCCAATAGAACTATAATTTCTGGTTTTATTTTAGTAATTTCTTTTTCAAGAATTGGCAAATACGCTTTGACTTCTTTATCTGTCGGAGGTTTGTTGTCGGGAGCATATGACTTGACAACATTTGTGATGTAACAATCAGCACGTTTTACACCGATTTTCTCCAGCTGTTTGTCAAGAAATTTTCCAGCCCGGCCAACGAAAGGATGACCTGTTTCCAATTCTGTTTTTCCTGGGCGCTCCCCAATAAACATAAGCTTTGGGTGATTTCTGTTTCCATGTCCGGGGCAGTCTATTTTTAATGTGGCCATGGCTAAATAATGTAAAATAAGTTTAAATTGTTATCTCGCATAGTTTTGATATGTTCAAAGAAAAGTATGACTCCCTTAACAAATCATGGGCAGAAAACTGTAATCGCTTTTCTCTGCCAGTAAACCTAATAGAAATAAGAACAGTGCAGCTTCCTGCGGGCGTCACATCTTTGGATTTTGCTTTTGATCACTCTATTGGAAATTTACTGATATCAGAAGATTACTTGGAAAAAGGGTCGTTGGAGGAATTAGTATCGTATCTGCCACATGAATGTATGCATTATGAACAATGGAAGGAGGGTTTTAGCACGCAACTTTTGTCTAGCCCGCCAATAGTCGGGATCAACAAGTTCTGGTTGGAGTATGAGGAACGAGCGGCAGGCGAAATGGGCTTTGCGTTGTCACAAATTATACGAAATGCGCTGCTAGAATCAGATGCGAATAGGCGGCTGGCCGGCAGAAAATTGCTTTTAGATTACCTTAAACTTGATGTCATACCTAAAATACCTCAGGAAGTAAAATCATACGTAGAGATTTTTTATAAAAGCAAAAAAGTAACACCAAAAGAATGTCTTATGACGCTTAATTGGTTTGCAAATTTGTTTGCAGATTGTTTAAGATTGTATGCTCCTTGCAAAACAGAGGAAGAAAAATCAGCGGCTTCTGCAGCAATTTACAAAAGCTGGTATTTCGTTAAAAAACCAGAGATAGATTATACTTTGTATCTCGCATCAAAAGTTGAACCTAAAGAGTTAGAAATTTCTCGCACAATTAGGTGTCTTTTTGATGAACACTGGAACATTCGGAAAAAATTACCTTACGAAGAACTGATAGCTACAAAGAGCTTTGAGCCCGCGCACTAAAAAGACATTCGTATACTCAAGTAAACAAAACAAAAGCTTTTTATACTCGCTAATCTGGAGTTTAATCATGGCAAAAAGAGTTGGTTGCCTTCATCAGTAGGAATCTTTTTTCTAGCTCAAATAATATTTTAAGTGGTGATTGTCTTCATCTATCCAGATGTAAGAATATGGCGGCTGTGGTCTAGTGGTATGATTGGGGCCTGTGGAGCTCTAGAACCGAGTTCGATTCTCGGCAGCCGCCCCTTAGTTTTAGAGGTGAATTGAAATGAAAACAAATGAATTAGAAAAAAGAATAGAGAAAGGAGCCGAGAAGGGCGAACAAACGCGCGATTGCCTTCATTGATGCCGTAAATTTAGAGTGTATGGCTGAACTAATCGATGAAGGCCTATTGCCAGAGAATACAAATTTCTCAGAATGGGGTTGGCAAACATTGCGTGACAAATATGTAACATTGTTGAATTTGTATTTGCCATTAAAACCAAAAAAGGAAAAACAGACTTCTGAGACTTATGAAAGAGGAGTAAATTGGGGGCACTAATTGCCCTCAATTATTTTTATATACTCTAAACTCGAGGCGTACTTATGGCTAAGATTAATCTTGAAACCGTTAGGGGAATGAGGGATTTCCTTCCTGAAGATGAACTCCTCCGGCAAGAACTGCTAGAAAAAATCAAAAAAGTCCTCGAAACTTACGGTTTTTCCCCTTGGAATGCTCCAGTTTTGGAATATGAAGCCTTGCTGAAAGAAAAAAGCGTTGAAAGCAAATTGATATTCAAATTCAAAGATCAGGGCGGAAGAGACGTTGTAATGAGGCCTGAAAAGACGCCGTCTCTTGCAAGAATCATTGGTTCTAATCCAAATTTGCCGAAACCACTGAAACTCTATAATATAGATAGAGTCTGGCGCTATGACCGGCCTCAAAGAGGTCGTTATAGGGAGTTTACGCAATGCGATATCGATATTATTGGGGTTGCAAATTCGATGGCTGATGCTGAATTGCTGGCTTGCACGTCAGCTGTTTTGAGAGCAATCGGTTTAGAGAAGTTTACTTTCAGGATTAATTCAAGAGCTTTGATGAATGAATTATTGGAAAATGCAGGCGTATCAAAAAAACAAGTTAAAAGAACTCTTAGAATCATAGATAAAATTGACAAAATAGGTGCAGATGAAGTTGCAAAAGAGCTCCGAAAGCTGCTTTCGTCGGAGTCAGTTAACGACCTTATGACCTTAATGAAAGCTCGCGGAAGCTGGTATACAATTTCCAAAGCAATAAAGATTTGTGATAAAACTAGAGAACCCATCGAGCAATTTTTAGTGTGTTTGGAAGATTTTGGAATAAAAAATATTATTTTCGATTTAAGCTTAGTAAGAGGTTTGGATTACTACACGGGACTTGTTTTTGAGGTTGACGCCGGGGAAGACGTAGGAAGTGTTGCTGGCGGCGGCAGATACGATAAACTAATCGGAGTCTATTCAGGACAAGATGTTCCGGCAACTGGATTGGCAATAGGTTTTGAGAGACTTCTGGAAGTCTTGAATGCAAAGAAAGTCAAAACAAAAACGAAGGTTTACATAATTCCCATAAAAATTACAAGCAAAGCGGTTGAAATTGCTGAAAAATTCAGGAAAGCAGGCATAAACACTGATTTGGACCTTGCGGCCAGAGATTTGAGAAAGAATTTGGATTACGCAAACAAGATGGAGATTCCTTTTGTAGTGTTTGTTGGCGAGAAAGAGCTCTCACAGGGCAAAATCAAGCTCAGAAACATGCAAAATGGCTCAGAAGACCTGCTAAAAGTGGAAGAAGCAATTGAGAATCTGAAGAGGCACTAACCCAGTTTTATTATTTTAGAAATTGCGATAATCTCTATTAGCTAAATTTATAAAGTTGGATAGCTAACCATCCATTCGACAATGTCAGTTATAATGAACTTTAAGATTTGCGATAATTCAGAAGATTGCAACGGGATAGCGGTTTGTCCGACCAAGGCGTTTTACTGGGATGCAAAACGCAAAACAATAGCAGTTGATGATTCTAAATGCATTAGTTGCGGACTGTGCGAAAAGTCTTGTCCGGTTAACGCAATACGAGTTGCTAAAAACCAAAAAGAGTACGAGAAAATAAAACGGGAGATCGATAAAGATCCGCGGACGATTTCAGATTTATTTATTGACAGGTACGGCGCACAACCAATATCTGCAGCATTCTTAATTCCGCAAACCGACTTCGATGTTCAGATTCTTAAATCGACTAAATTGGCAGTCGTTGAACTATTCAAAAGGAATTCAATAAAGTGCTTACTTTACTCTATACCTATCAAAAACCTATTTAGAGGAGCCGATATAAAATACAGAAAGATAAACGCATGTGACAACTCTTTGCTCCAAAGCTTTAACATCCAAAAACTTCCAGCGTTGTTATTCTTTAAAGCTGGAAAGCTTATCGGTAAAATCGAAGGCTACTACGATTTGGATAAGGAAGCAGAGCTTGCAAAGGAAGTAAGCAAAATTATGTCTAAAGTAAAGTAAACCGCCTCTGGCAAATTTTTATTCAACAAATATGCCTGGCTTGCCAGGCTTTGCCTTACCAGCTTTGTTCTCTGGATCGTATTTGCTCTTATCGTTGACTGCAAATACCTGCACTTTTGCATTGAATTCTTTTGCTAAAAATTCCTGAGCTTGCTTGTGTCTCTCAAGCTCTGGCGGAATCACATACAAATAGATTGCTTTTATCGATGGTTTGTTTACGATCCTTAGAATATTTCTAATATCATCAGATAATTTTGACATTGCCGCTTCAGCCTGCTCAGCCTTCGCATCTATTTTCTTTTCATCAACTTTAGGCCAATCTGCTTCTGCGATAAAGCCTTTCTTGCCTAATTTCTGCCAAAGCTCTTCCGCTACGTGCGGCGCAAATGGAGCTAGTAATTTAAGCCAGGTTTCAAGTACCGTTTTTGCGGTTTTAGAATTATTTCCTCCGCGTCTTTCATACCAGCTTACATCTTTCAAAAATTCAAACAGTGCAAGGTCTACTGCCTTGCGAAGATCAAATTTATCCATAGCCTCTGTTGTCAGTTTTATTTTTGTGTTTAATTTGGAAATAAGCCAGTCATCAACACCGGATTTTTTGGTTCCCTTAAACTTTGAAAGGCTTTCAAACGTTGAAACCAGTCTTTCGACCTGCTTTCTGTAGCTCATTGCTGTGTCGTCATTCCACTCAGCATCTTCAAATGCTGAAACGCCGTGCGAATAATACAATCGCAAGCCGTCCACAGTGAATTTTTCTATGGCGCCAGGTATGGGTTGTGCTCCGCCTTTGGATTTAGAGATCTTGCCGCCCTCGCCAGTTATCCACCAGTTTACAAAAATGCCCTTTGGCCAGAATTTTTTGTCAAGAATTGCAACGTGATTCATAACAAAAGGCGGGAAATGGACTGTTTGGTGCTCTTTGCCTCCCAAGTTTACATCTAAGGGATAGAAATACTCAAATTCTTCCCTGATTTGTTTCCAAACAGGTTTTTTTGGCTTGCCTTTTCCCAGGAAAACATAATCAAAAAATTCTTCAGTCATTTCAGCAGGTTTGATTTTCTTAGAATTTGCAAATTTAGAAACAATGTAGTAAGCAGGATATAATGTAGAATCGGAGATAGGCTCTATGGTCCATTTTTCATCAAAAGGAAATTTAGTGCCCAGCCAGTTTCCCAATCTTACGCAGGCTCTGTCTTGGAACCAGTCTATTGCACCCGGCAGATTCCTGTAATACTCTGCTGGATAGACATTCATCGTTTTTGCATGCTCTTTTGATTTTTCCTTCCAGGCTTTGTCTGAATAGCGAATAAACCACTGGTCAGAAATTTTTTGGATGTAAACTTTTACACCACATCTGCAAACTACTTCTTCTGTTAAATCATAAAACACATCTGCGAGGCTTTGTTTCGTCAAATCAGCACCGATTTTTTCTTTCGCTTCCGCTACAGGCAGGCCAGCATACTTGCCGGCAGTTTTTCTCATTACGCCGGTATGGAATCCAACTTTGTAAATTTCAGCGGTTGCCTCTTCTAGGGCAGGGTCTGTTTGTGATTTTATGCCTAGTTTTTTGCAAATTTCTTCGGCAGGAAATTCTCCGTAACCTTTCGATTCGATGATTGGTATGGATTTTACGTTATCAAGTTGATATTTTTTAGATAATACCTTATTTTTCTTTAAATCTTCGAGTGCAATCCAGTCATAAGGCGCGTCTGATGGAACTGATGTCACGACACCAGTGCCAAAAGTCATGGAAACAAATTCCGCAGGTAATATCGGTATTTCCCTGTCTATTCCCGGAGCACGGACTTTCTTGCCTAATAACTCGGATGCAGAAATTTTGCCAATCACTTTTACATTAGATTTCTGTCTTGAAATTTTTTCTGCGAATTCGTGGCTGGCAATCCAGGTCTCATTGCCAACCTGAATTTTTTCGTATTCCGCAGTTGGATTGACCCAAAGATTTGTCTGACCAAAAACGGTTTCTGGCCTCAAGGTAGCTGCAACTAAATACGAATCACCAAATTTGAATTTTAAAATCGTAAATCCCACTTTTTCAGCCTGCCCACCTTTTGAAATATCAGTTTCACTAGGATCGACAGCAACAGGCCCGTGTACTGGACAAGCAGGTGCAAAATACTCACCTGTTCTTAACAAACCAAGTTGTTTTAATTTTCTGAATTGCCATTGTATGAACTTATTGTAATCTGGGAAAGTCGTAGCTGTAAATCTGCTCCAGTCCGAAATAAATCCGAATTTTTTCCAATTCTCAACGAATTTTTTGTTAAAGAAATCAACAACTTTGTATGGATCTGTAAGATGCTTTAGTTCTTCATCCGTTGTCCCATTTCTTTTCAGGTAATCAATCCAGTTTTTATCGCCTTTTTGTACTTTTTGTGAAAAAGCTATTGCAAGATTTCCTGAAGCGTGGACTCCGACAGGGAACAATACGCTGAAATTTTGCATTCGCTTGTATCTTGAAATTATATCGGTGTAAGCATAGCCTTTCATGTGGCCAACATGCAGGAATCCGGAGACACCAGGATATGCAAAAATCATAAAGAATTTTTCTTTTTTCTTGTCAACTTTGGCTTCACCTAGTTTTGCCTTTTCCCAGGCTTTTTGCCACTTTTGCTCTACTTTCTGAAAATCCATTATCTTTTGACTCCAACATACCACTTTGCAGGCCACTTTTTCTTTAGCATATAGATGCCTGATTTTAATTTCTTAAAAAGCTTGCTTGGCGGCTTATAATAGTACCCAAATAGGGCAAGTACTGCACCTTTGTTCATCTGTGCTGCGACTTTTTTCCAAAGCGCAGGCATTTCTTCTTCTTCGAAATAGCCAGATTCCGCAAACGAGTAAACGCTTGTAATTAAATCAAAGTTTTCTTTAAAGTTCATATCTCTGATGCTGGCCTTGACAAACCTGCAATTTTTTAGCAGAGGTTTTTTCTTTGCTTTTGCAAGCATGCCAGCCGAATAATCCAACAGAGTTAAATTTTTGTAACCAGCTTTTATCAGAACCTCAGAGGAAATGCCAGTGCCAGCTCCCAAATCAAGCACGTTCGCTGTTTTAGGTGCCTTTATTTTTTGGGCTAAAAATCTGGTTGCAGGTGCGTTGTTTTTCACAATCCGCACGTCATATATTTTTGAAAATTCATCATAAAATTTTTTTAGTTCTTCCTTAGTATAATCTGCTGGCAGGAAAATATCGTATTTTGGGCTAATCCAGAATCGGTAAATAACTCGTCTACCATTTACAAGCGTCAGTAAAAAGCCAGTGCTCTTTGGTATGCCCGTAGCTTTTATCCACGCGGGCCGGCCTTTGCTTGTTTTATCGTAAGTTATCTTTACCGGCGAGAAATCTTTTTTTCTGATGTAGATTCTGTGAACTTTGATATCAAATAGCGCCATAGAATTGTTTATAAAATGCAATTTAAATCTCTTACCAATGCCCCTGTAGCTCAGCCTGGACAGAGCGACAGCCTTCTAAGCTGTAGGCCGAGGGTTCGAATCCCTTCGGGGGCGTTTATACTTTGGTTAGGTTTATGGAACATTACGTGGCTGCAGCAAAGGGGAAAGCGAAGCTAGCCACACTTAACGCCTTGCGCACATTAAAGCCACAGGCAAGCGGGCAAGTTGTAATAAAACCAAATTTGGTTTATGACGTCAAAGCTAATGGTGTTACAACAGATGTTAGTGTAATAGAAGGGATTGTGCAATATTTTCACGGCAAAAATGATATAGTAATCGCAGAAGGTTCTTGCGATTGTAACACATTCGAATTATTTGACGAGTTTGGTTACTCCAAACTCGCTGATAAATATGGGATAAAGCTCGTTGATTTGAATAAAGATAAATTCCAAAAGGTTAAGCTTTATGACAAATCTTTGGGCGTTGCTAAGACTGTTCTTAATGCAGATTATTTAGTGTCTGCACCAGTGCTAAAAACACACGAATACATGACAATTTCTGTATGTGTAAAAAACCTAATGGGTTGTCTGGAAAGAAAACTTAGGGAAAAAGTTACTTTTGATTCGACTAAAGAAGACATACACTTGGAGCTTAGTGCTCTGCAGGATGTTGCAGAAATGTCGCACGAAGCAGGCCACAGAGAAAGAGTCTTCTTTCCGAAAGACAGGCTTAGCGATTATTGGTCTGCGCAAGGCAAATTTGAGCAAAGGCTAGTTGCTTTGTACAGAGCATTGGCGCCAAAGCTAGGCGTAATCGACGCTACAGTGGCCAGCGAAGGCAACGCTCCAATACACGGAATTCCTGTAAAAATGGGATTAGTTTTGGCTTCGGAAAATCTAATAGACGCTGATGCTGTTGCCGCTTATCTAATGGGCATAGACCCAAATACAATTGGCTATCTGAAATTAGCACAAAAGCAGGGCTTAGGTGAACTTAGCATAAATAAAATAGGCTCAAATGTCGATTTGAGCAAGCTAGTCCATAAATTCAAGTTGCCGCCATTTATTGATTACTTATACCGGAACAATTTGTATAAAAAGTCTAAGTGAAGCCATGCAAAGGTTTTTATGACTTTTTAGAGATGAAAACAAAAACTTTGAGGTGCAAAATGAATACTATATATAATAAAATATTATTAGTGCCAATAGTTCTGGTTCTAGGACTTCTGTGTTTGACAGGAGTTTCAGCTGCTTTGAGTTTCTCAGGTTTGCCTGACGTAACCTTTAACGAAGACGCAACAGCAACACTGAACCTTAACAACTATATGAGTGGCGCTAACGGAACTGTCACTTATACTTATTCCGGAAATACAAATGTAAAAGTTAGCATTGCAAGTGGCATTGCAACTTTCTCTGCAAATTCAAATGTTAATGTTCCTAACGGCGAGACAATAACATTTACAGCAACTGACCAAACACCTGAACAAAAGTCAGACAACATTGTTGTAAAAATAAGTGCCGTAAATGATGCACCGACTCTAACAATAGTAGACCAAATCAAAATAAAGATAGGTTTGGCATACAATCTTGCAGTTGTTGCAAGCGATCCTGATGTTGCCACAAACGGCGACGTTCTAACATTCAATTACACAACAGATTGGGAGACATTCTCAATGAGCAATGCAGGTCAGATTTCATTTACGCCAACAGACGACGATTTTGGAATTCATTCTGTAACAATAACAGTAAAAGATTCCGCGGGAGCATCAGTCTCAGAAACAGTCAAATTCATTGTAACAGAAGATACTGATGATGGTTCTTTGACAATAAGTGGCGTAGGCGTTGATGATGTAACAGGAGATGACGCCAGCACTGCTCCAGGCGATAATCTTGACATAGACTTTGACTTGAATAACAAAATTTCTCAGGATATGTCTAGCATAAGTGTCGAAGCATGGCTTGAAGATTCCGATGGCAATAGGCTCGGAGATAAATTCGAACCTGATGACACTTATGATATAAACTCAAAAGATTCGCAAGTGATAAAATTCAAAATGAGTGTTAGCCCTGAGGCCGAATCAAAGACTTATAATTTTATGATACAGGCATCAGGCGAAAATGAGGACGGCGACACAAAATCTGTACTCTATACTGAAGAAGTAAGGGTAACTCGAGAAACTCATGACATGTTCATAGAAGCAATCTCAGTTACACCAAACCCCGTAGAATGTGGCGGTCCAGCAGAATTCGCGGTACTGGTATGGAATGTAGGCAAGACAAGCGAAGATGATGTGCACGTCAAAATTTTGAATTCAGGTTTGGGCATAAACACAGATACTGGAAAATATGCCGTAGACAAATCTGGCAGCGATGCAGACGTTTCGATAATCGTTGATGTGAATATTCCAAGTTCTGCAAAGGCAGCTTATTACCCAATTGATTTCGTCGTATGGTACGACGGAGACAAATATTCAGACAAACAGACAGCGCTCTTGCAAGTTTCATGCGGGTCAACAACAGCTACAACTGACAATGAAACCACTGTGCCAGCAGGAACAGGAACAATTTCTCTGGCGCAATCTGCAGTTTCTGCAGATATCGGACAGGCAGTGAAATTCACTGCAGTATTGTCAAATACTGAGAGCACAGATGTAAATTATAAGTTAGCTATTACAGGTGCAGCTGACTGGGCAGAGGCAAGCGTTGAGCCTGCAGATGTTACATTAGCTCCTGGAACTTCAATTCCAGTTTACATATATTTGACACCAAAAGCAGGCAGCTATGGCAAGGAAGACGCAACTCTGACAATAACATCTGGCACAACAGTTGTTGCCAGCAAAACAGTGACTGTAAACTTGCCTGAAAAGCCAACAACAATAGTAACACCTGGAACAGGTATTGCAAATCCGCTAACAGTTAAATTAGGCAACATAACATTGGATACAAATGATCTTGTGTTGATAGCGTTTGTTGCAGCACTTGCGATGTTTGGACTTGGCCTGGCAATGAGATTCAAAGCTGGCAAAGCTGAAAAGAAGAAATAATTCTTTTCTTTTTTATTTAATTTTAAGGAGTCTCCTAGCCGTAAGGTTTTTAAAACTGAGTTTTTGCTATCTGCCAGTAATAATCAATATTGCAAAGAGGACAAAAAAATGGTAGAAAAAAGACAAAGAAAAGAATTACCACCTTTATGGTCTATAAAACAAAAAGATCCTAGAACGCAGGGTGCAGCTGTAGTATGTCTTGAACAAGCTTTCACAATTGCTGATGATTGTGTAAAGTATTTGAGTCTTAAAGGTTTAGCAGGAGAAGCTCCTGTAGCCATATTAAATCAGGCTATCGATAACTACGATGTTGTTATCAAAAATACGGAAAGTGCCCGAGATGACCTGGTAGCAGCAAACAAAAAAACAGGGGATAATTCATTCCAAAAAAACATAGAAGACCTGCAATCAAAAATTGATTTAATGAAAAATCGTTACGCAATACTTGTAAAGTCACAAGCCGCACTGGGCACAGATAAACTTGAAACCCAGCTGGCAGGTACCAAAGAACGCTTCTTGCAATACGCGTCACACGCATACGCAAAAACCGGCGCATTAGATGGCAATTACATAGTTGGCGACAAACCAATTGAAAATGCCAAAGATTTGACAGATAGAATTACAAAAGAATGGAAAAACTTACCTTCAAACAAAATTAGCGATGACGAGTTGAGGAACACGCTTAGTTCTGCAACAGGCAGAATGATCGGATTCTTGGAAAACTTTGTCGAATTCCCATACAGATTGAACGAGATGGAAGAAATATTGAAGTTGAGCCAAGAAGCTTTGGGCAAGGCAAAACCTGGTGCTCTCGTGCAATTCCAGACAGCGATGCGTGAGTACGAAAAAGCAATGGTAGTTGCTACAGAATTTGTAGCTGACTATTTCAAAGCACTCGCATTAACTGGCAGCGTACCGTTACATGGATACTATGCGGACTTTGCAGGCCTATTTACAGGAGATCTTGCAGAATTAAGAACGCAAAAGCCAGCCAAGCACACCACTGAGCACATATTATGTGCGGTTGCGCAGAATAAATACCGCAACAATCCAGTACTTGTAAATAAGATAATGGATGCTTACAGGGCAGCAAGAGCACGCATAACTGACAAATATACCGACGCAGCAAGCATCTCAGGCGCTGTCGAAGACGGCGGAGTCAAAGGAGAAACTGCACTCGCTGTGTTTGATCCAAACGTGGCTCGTAATGTATTCGCACAGCTGACAGAATCTATCGGCGACAGCGACAGTAAAGATTTAGATGAATTCCTAAAGGAGGACTAAATTTTTTTATTTTATTTTTTTAAATAAATAAATGGTTGGAGACAAAACGCAGAGCAACAAGCTTGAAGGAATCAGCAAAGAAGCTCTAGCCATTTTTTATGATTCAACTGGCACGGATGGCAGGAGTCCTCCTCAAGACCCCGAACAAGTAATTAATGCTTTCAAAGATACTTATCTAGAACTTGTTGAAAACGCTAGTTTCAAACCCGGCGAAATTGCCGATATGAGAAAAATAAAGGAAAATTTCAGAAAACTGTCAAAAATATATCACGGTGACGTGAACCATGACCCGGCTGCTGCAGAAATATATGGGAGAATAAATAGTGCTTACCGCATTCTTAGCGATCCCGACAAGAAGCGAATCATTGATAATGCACTTGAAGCTTACTGGAGCAGAAGCACAAACCCGCATGCCAGCGCAGTTGACGCAATGGGTGAGGAGCCAGTTGGCCAGCCAAAAGCACAACAGCCAGTTGTTTACACTCTTGAACAAATACAAGGCGCTAAAACTTATATCAGTCAATGCCTTGCATTAAACCAGACAGCCACTCAGATTAGAGAAGCACTCATCAAAGGTAGCTGGAAGCCAGATATGATAGATAGCTGGCTAGTAGAAGCGCAGTCAGCTAGAAATTTAGATGACCTGTTGGGCACTGGTGATAACAAAGATGGCACAGATGAATCAAACACTAATTTGACAGCACCAGAAAAGTACGTAACTTCTAGAAAGAGCGATGGCAAATCAGAAGTAGATGCACGGAATGAGTTAGAATCACTAAGTGGCTATATCGAAGGCAGATTTATTGCAGGTATATCTGCGGATAAAATCAAAAAAGAGTTAACTGATAAAAATTGGAATGCAGAATTAGTTGATTATTATGTAAGTCTATACGCTAAGATGCTACAAGATGCACCAAAACCAGCTCCAAGAAAAGTAAAGAAAATACCTCATGCCAAAGAGCCAAAAGAACAACCTAAACCCAAAGAAGAGCCAAAACCAAAAGAAGCTCCAAAACCAGCAGTAAAAGAAGGTACCTTAGATGACCTTTTCAAAGATATCAAGGCCGTAAAGGACAAAGGAACTCTAGTTTACGATGAAGATTACAGCATAGCCTACCACGATTTCTGGGTTAGAGATATAGATAGCACTAATCAGTATAATTTACAGCAAGTATTGACTCAGTTACATACCGCAAAGTTTGACAAAGACAAAGAAGGCGAAAATAAAGCCAGAGCTTTGCTCAAGAAATACCATTCAGCATTGCATGCTTACGAAAAAGAATTACAGCGCAAATTCACAGATAAAGAAACACCTCTTGATGAGAAATCTCAAATATTTGAGAAATTGAAAGCCTTGCAGCAAGGAAAGCAGGCTTTCGAGAAAGGAGAAGAAATTTCCAAGGAAAAACCAGTTGGTGACATTAACCTGTATAGCAAAGCCCAATATGCGGGACATGTTACTGCTGGCGGATTGACTGCAGCAGGTTTGTACCTTGCAGATAAATTTGATTGGCTGACCAAAATACCTTGGTATCTAAACAATGAAACGCCCTATCTTAATTGGATAGTAAGTCATCTAGATGGTGCTGTTGCTAATTTATCAACAGCTCCTTTCGGAATTATTCCAGGATTACCTAATGTTCCGATATTACCCGAAATCATTATCGGAGTAGGAATTGGCGCAGCTGTTGCATACCATCATGTCAAAAAGAAGGCAAAAGTAGTTGCTGATTTAGCCAAGAATGCTTGGCATACTATGTTCAAACATTCAGCTGAGCCTCCAGAGAAATCTGAAGATTCTGAGCCAGCACCAAGACAACGCATGAGACCTCCTCCAGCTTCTCTATTTGATGATGAAGATGGCGGTATTTCTCCGCTAGGTCCTACGCCTAAAAGTGAATGGGGCAATGATAAGTCTCGTCCACCAGTAGACAATAATTATGATGACGGCACTGGAGATCAATCAAATTTAGATGATAGATTACCTCCTATTCAAAATCATACACGAGCACGTCCTCCTTACATCCGACCAAAAGAACCTTTCTGGGGCTCTTGGAGGAAAACCACTCTTCAGCGCGCCGCAACCGCACCTATGACCCCTCCACCAGAAGATACATATGATGACACAGGGAATCAAACAAATTTAGAAGATAAATTACCTCCTCCTCAAGGTCCTCCAGCTAACGACAGTGGTTTTACAGATGTTCCCGAAGATGATGGTTTAGACGGGTTAGACAATCAAGCTCCTCCATCACAGCCACAGCGACCACAGAACTATGCAAATTATTCATTGAAATTTAAAGACCTGAAAACAAAGAAAGCGTATACACTATTCTTCAATTATACAATAGATGCTAATGGTCTTCCAATACGTACGGATGGAACGCTGGTTCCAGATAAATATGAGTGGATAGCACCAGAAGGTCATCCATTACTATTCAAAGATATTCATCAAAAGTTGATTAAGGCATATAATCAAGAATTTAAGCAACAGTAAGCCTTAAATTGGTTTGCTACCCAGAAGGTGTAAAAATGGTTCAAGACGGTTCTCATAAAAAAACAGAAGATCCAAAAGATCAAAAGATAAAAGTTATTCAGAAAAAAGTTGTAAAATCAACGCCACAACCAGGCCAACCCGAATTTTTTATTGAGCAGACAGATACAATTGTTGAAGGCAATCCAGTATTCAATGTCTATGAGGGCAAGGACGATAAAGGAAAATTTGCTGCCTGCGCCTATTTTAGAGATGGCCAATTATGGGAATATAGTACTAACCACAAAATTCAATTGTCTATGAATGCGGTGCATCGAATTCAGCAAGAACATGTAAAATACATAAATGAACACCCGATAGTTCCTGAAGCTCCTAGAGCTCCAGAACCAATAACTCCTGAAGCTCCTAAAGCATCACAAGCTCCTAAACCAACTAAGAGTCTTGATGAACTGATGGTTGAATTTGACAAAGATAGCAAACCAAGGACGCAGAGTGTTGAAAAAATAGGGGCGTCACAACCATCTCAACCTCCTAAAGCACAGGCTTCACCAACCCCGGTAAGAGACTTTATGGACTCTCAAACTCAGAAACCTGAAACTAAAGCACCACCAAAAGCGCCCGAAGCGCCTAAACCAATTGTTCCAACTGCACCTACATATGTTGCACCGCTAACAGTTCCTGAAGCTCCTAAAGCACCACAAGCTCCTAAACCAACTGAAGCTCCAAGACCAACCGTTCCAACCGCACCCACTTACGTTGCACCGCCAAAAGCTCCTGAAGTAAAACCAATAAAAGTTCCAGAAGCACAGACAGCACCTAAAGACAAAGACGATGTTCCGATAGTAGAACTTACTTCTGTTCCTCCTGCTGAAGAACCAAAAACAGCTGCGATAGCTGCTGAAGTTAAACTCGATCCTAAACAATTTGTGCAAGACAAAGATGGTATTATTTATTTGCACAGTTCTACATTTGAAGTTACAGATGTTGGAAATTACTGGCTGTTCAAGAAAGATAATAAGTTTTACAGACTTTCAGATATAGCTGGAGAGCCTAAAGAACTCAAAGCCGAGGCTGTCAGTGAAGCTGCATGCCGCTTGTACAACAACATGCAAGCAATTGTAAATAGTTACATTGAAATCATAGATGACGATAGAGACGACATAACAGCGTTGGATAAAGAGCTCGAAGTAGCAGAAAAACGTGTTGAAACTTTGGAATCGCTTGAAGAGCGAATTAATTCTGAAGTTCAGGCAAAAGAATCTGCTCAGAGTGCTCTGAAAGCATTGGGACTTGAGAAGGAAAATCTTGCAAAAGATATTAAGAATTACGAAACAACTATTGCTCAGCTAAATGAGCAAAAAGTTGACACAACAAAGTACGAACAGCAACTTGCAGTTTTGAAAAACCAAAACGTGCAATATGAAAAAACAATAGAGAATTTGAAAGTAACTGCTGAGACTGCAAGCAAGGCAGCAAAATCTTGGGAAGGGCAATACAACTCAATTCTCAAAGAAAAAGAAAGCACCGGACAAGCAGCACAGACTATGAAGGAAGCAATGCTCAGTGCAAATCGCAATGCGAGAGAAACCGTAGTTAACTATCAAGCCTTGCAACAAAAATATAGGGAAGCGGTGCAACAGAATGCGGATTTGCAGCAAAAACTTGAAGCCAAGCAATAGAAAGGTTTAAGAACATATTTGTTACTCAAAAGTAAGAAATACTCAACAGGTGAAAAATGGTAAAAATAAATGTTAATGGAAAAGACTTTGATGACACTTACGAAAGCGGAATTTTAATCGTAGATGGTGTCGAATATAATGAAGTTGATTTAAACTCTGCTACAGGAAATTATGTTTCTCTGGATGGAAAGAGTCAATTGTCAGCAACAGAATTTCAAAATCATGTTAATGCAATAACAGCAGCACAAACAGCATCTCCTTTGGACAGCATTCTCGGCACTGATGCAGATAAGCTAATAAAGAAAAATGGAACACCAAAAGCCGTTACTATGGTAAAGGCTCCGGACCCAACACCTGCTCCAGCACCAATAACTCCTGAAGCTCCTAAAGCACCACAAGCTCCTAAACCAATTGAAGCGCCTAAAGCTCCTCAACCACCTAAACCAGTAGCTTCAAACGAAGGCAATTTGGAAGATTTGTTAGGACCAGCAACTACAACGCAAACACCTGCTCCAACAACTAGCGCTCCAAAACCAATCTCACCATATGAAGTTCCAGCACAAGATGCTTACAGAGTTAAAGACGGTGCCGTACAAGCAAAATACGCTAAAGACACTAAAGTCTATTACTTGGGCAAAGAAGACATTGAAAAAGTTCTTGCCTCAGGCAAAATAACTCCAGAGCAAGCCACAGACTTGAAATTAACAATTCTTGCAAAAGAGCTTGAAACCTTGGATGCTAAACCAGCAACCGAGAAAAACCTGGCTTTCTTGAGAGAATACCAAACAAAACTTACTGAATACAATGCACTTAATGCACCAAAGAAAGCAAAAGCTGAATGGGATTTAGCACTTACAAACTTGGGCAAGGATTTGATGAGCATAGAAACAATAGTTTCAACAGCTTTAGCGAACCCAGCCGCAAACTACGACAAGGTTGCATACGATGCATTTGTAGTTGCATACCAGCAAGCTGATGGTGCATATCAGAATTTAATGAACACAGAAGCAGAAAACAGAGCTGGCAAACCAGCAATGAATGCTGCTCAGAAGATCTGGTCAAACGTACTGCTTGCAGCATACAGAGTATCACAAGGCAAAACAGGCGCAGCAATAGATGCCCAAAAAACAAACTTGTATAGCGCTGTTGCAAAAGTACTGAAAGCGGTAGGATACGCAGTGCCAGAAGGCAACTGGGCAAAAGAATCTGTACTGAAAGAAACAGTCGGTGCAGGTCACGTATTTGCCGGTGAAGCAGGCGTCCCTGCAAACACACTGTTAACTTTCTACAACAAGAACATTGGCAAATAAAGCCAATTTTCTTCTCTTTTTAAACTTCTTTAAGCAGAGAATTTGTTCTTAAAAGCCAAAAGCTTTATAACTGATTGTTGCTGAGAAGTAGTAACAATATGGCCAAGATTACAAATCCATTAGCCATAACAAACATGGCAGAAGTAGCTGCCATACCTAGTCCGGATGAGGATGAACGTCTTTATGAACTCATTGATAAGGACCTTCAGGCAGGCCCAATTAGCCCAATAAGCCCTAAGAGCCCTAAGCAAATTTGCCCTGTCAAGACATCTGATTTGGAAACTGTAATTGTCGAACCAATGTTCCCGCCTAAAACTACTCAACTACCTAAACCAGAAGAAGCACAAGTAAACTATTTCCAAAATGCGGCACACGGGGTTTTTCAAAACCTATCTAAAATTCTGGAAAGCAAAGAACCATTTGCTGAAATAAAACAAGATTCTGATTTTGAGTTTTTGCTATATAACTTGAGCCAGCAAGATAAGGCCTGGACACCAGAAAGGCTATGCGATGCACTAGATGGCTTGTACGAGTCTGGCGCCCTTGACGAGTTTATTCCGGCAGATAAACCAGGCAGATTGGAAAAGATTGCTGAAAAATATAGGAATAGCGGTCTTGCTAAAGCTCTGGCTAAAGCGTCTGGAAAGGTTTCTAAAATCAAAGACAGCTTTTTAGAAAAATATCCTAATCCTGATTTCATTACAAAGTATGTAAGAGAACTAAAAGGAATTTTAGCTGACAAAAAGCAGGCAAGAGAACTTTTGAAAATGCAGATGAAGAGTTCTGAGCAGAGTATCTGGAGTTCCTGGAAAAAGCAGGAAAGAGAACTCTTGAAAACAGATGGAGAGTCTTGGGCAGAGTATGTGGATTTCCTGGACATTTTGCATGATTTCGGTTACAAATCAGAAGCTGCCGTAAAAAGAGCATATGACACAAATCCGAATGATCCAAAATTGAAAGAACTTGAAAACTGCTTACTTCAATATAATCTATGCATAGGTGACTGGACTCGGAGTGATAATCCTCTAATTCGTTCAAAACAAATTCTTTGTGAAGCAAGTTTCAAAAATAAAAAGAAAGAGCCTAATAAAGAAACTCTGGAAGGTAGCCTTTTTGCAGAAAAAGTCGGAAAATCATTCCAAAAACTGTCAAGAGAATTTGGCGAATCAATATCTGGATTAGATGTCCTGACTAGTCGCGAATTTACAAGCTACAAATCTGAACTTTGTCCTGTTGAAGATAAAATTTATGGCGCTACTGGTTGCTTTGGTTCAGGCATCGAAGCTTTGTTTGTACCCAACTTAGAAAAACTTAAACAAACTATTAATTATATCTATTCGGGCGGCATAAAAAAGGATATCCGGGCAAGTTTAAATCATCTAGAGAATTGGGAATACAATCAATTAGAAAAAGAATTGCATGAAAATATTAAAAATTGTGAAAATAAAGAACCAGTTCCTTGCGAACTTTTGCTTGACAGAGAGACAGTCAAATCTGCGCACCAGTACCTAAAACAGTGTAAAAAAGAAGTTAAACAGAATATCAACGAGAAAAAAAGGCTTCTTGAACAGCAACGCCTTAAAGAAAACAGGAAATGGATTCTGGAAAATTGCGGACCACTAGCAAAAGAATATGTGCAAAGGTGGGAAGCTTACGAAGCTATTTTGGAAGCAAGGGAAGCTTCACTTGTTGAGGCTAGTGATTTGTTAGAAAAAGCAGGCATGAAAGCCGAAGGCACATACAAGAGATTTTCGAAATCTGACAAAAGTTGGACTGAATACTGCACTAATGCAATGAGTAAAATCTTCAAACCAATCCAAGATGAAGCGTTTTTGTTGCAAGAGGAATTGAACAAGCTCGAAGATAACGTAACAAGATATTACAAGGGCGTTCAGGAATATAATGCGCAAGTAGTTGCGACATTAGCGAACTTGAATCTAGTCAAAGATTCTGCAAAGGACAGAGAAAGATTTGCGAAAATTATGCTCGAAGACAGAGTGGAAGATGCCCAGCGCGCATTGAAAAAAGGTCTTGCTAAGAAAAAAGAGGAAGTCGCAGTTTATAATGATTCGATAGCGATTGCAAAACTAGCAAAGCTGGATGGCAAAGAAATTTCAGCAAAGAAAATAGAGAAGAGTTATGATACAGAAGCCTATCTTTCCGCTTTGAAGTTAGCTGAGAATCTCGAAATAGCTCGAAAAAATTTGCTCGATAAGAAGCCAGCATACGTTGCAGAAAATTTCCTCAAACAAATGTACGCTCTGAATAATTTGGGTGTTGATCAGATAGCAGATTTGGAGAATGCGTTGGAAGACGTCAAAGAGTCAGGAAGCAGAGGATGTACGCTTGTTTACAGTCCTGTAGGTTATAGAGGACTTGGCAAAACAATGGTGCCTACGATACCATTCGATTTGCCCTTTGATGCCCGCGTAGAAGCAGATGAAAAAGATTGTTTTTCCATTAAGTACAGAAAAACCAATGGTAAAACATTTACCTATAAAGTTGAAAACGGCGAGATTTACGCGAAAGGCGAAAAGATATGCGAGTCTTGCCTTGCAAAAAAAGGCATGACCAAACAGACATTAATAGACTATTGGAATGCCGATAAAACAAAGCTGAATAGCACCATTATTGCAAATAATGCTGTTTATGCCTTAGCTTTGGCTTACAAAAACAGCTAAATTCCAGTAGTAAAGTTTAAAAAGGTGTTTGTTACTCAAAAGTAAAGAATAATGATATAACACACATGTGTGAGGTGAAAAAGTAAAATGGCAATAACATTAAGACAAGTTTTGGCGGTAGCCGTACCAGTTGGCTTAGCTATATCTGCTACGGCGGGTGTAGTCTACAACATGGATCAAGGCACAATCGCTAAAGAAAAAGCGGATAAAGAAAAAGCGCAAAAAGATGCCCAATACTGGCACCATATGTACGATGATAATCCTAAGACTGCAGTTCTTGAGGACATAGTTGCGCATTTAAATGACCAGGTTCCTGTAGAAAAAACTACTGTAGCATTCAAAGCTCTTCAGGCCTATGTCTCACCAAAGAATTGGGACGTAGCTAATTTGAGCTTGGAAAAATCAAACATTTCTGTAAACATAAATAATGTTGGTGGAAGCACGGTTGACACGCATCTCGTATACAATAACGGTACGAGTATAAATCTGAGCTTCAACTTAACTCCTGACCAAACAAGAAATGCAGTTGCCGCTGCGCAGGGTTATGTTAACGGACAGACAAGACATGTTTTCATTGAACCACAGATAAACACAAACAGCTTGTCTGTTGAAAGACACGTTGACGTAAGCGACCAAGCAACTCTTGCAAACAAGGTTGGTCTCAGTGGCCAGAAGGTCACAAACGTTGTCGCAAAACTCAACAAAGAAGACGGACGTTTAAGTTACAGCTTTGTTGTCGATGGCAAAGAACAAGCCGCTGACAGAGCAAATGTGACTATAGCTCTTAACTATTTGGAAGACCACGACATGAATGCAAAAGGATTCACATCTCTTGTCGATGCACTCGACATGGGCACGCAAGTATGGCAAACAGCATTCAATGTCGGTCACTTAGCCGGACATGATCAAGGCTTTGGCCAAGGTTGGAATGCTTCTTTGAATAACACAGAAGATTACTTGCTTGGACAAATAGCAAAACTAACTGGCGAAAACAAATCAGTTGTTCTTGACAGAATAGCAGGAAAAGAAAATGCAACACTCGCTGATGTAAATGAAACTGCATTGTGGGGTGAAGCTTACTTCCAATCGTTCACGCAAGGTTTCAATGCGGGCGATAACAGTGGAAAAAGCGTTGCAGATTTCCTATACAAGAACTTTAACGGTTCTGAAATAAATGGAACAATCAAAGCAAAATTTGCAGACAAAAGCAATGATTTGTACAACGCATCTCAATGGAACAGAACAAACCTGTTGCTATTGACATACGACTTAGGATTTGGCAATGGAAACAACAGTGGAGTTTCATTCAGTGTTGACCAGCTTGAACAAATTCTTACAAATCACGGTACACCAAAAGATCTAAACAACAAAGATCCAGCTGCAGCCGGAAATGATTTCTGGACTACAGTATTCAACGACGCATACGCGAAGGGTGTAAACGAAACAATAACGCACGACAAAATTAACGGAATGAATGCAAGTCACTTTGCAAATATAGATGATGCAAACCAATTGACATCTGATGTCAACTGGTGGTTAAACACAGCACAAAACCACACAAAATGGGGCTACAATGCATGGGTTGCAGACCACAGCCAGAAGAACTATGATGCACTAATGAACTGGTCTAACAACGCAAGTGTAAATGCTTCATTGAAACAAGCAGTTATGAAAGCATATGCCTCAGGCCATGATATATATTTCATGGACACTAACGGCAATGGTTTAGCAGGCGGTTATATCGCTAACATGCAAAATGGAAAAGCTGTTGGCGGATGGATTGCTCCGCAAGAGCAAGTCGACAAAGGCCTAGGATATAAGCCAAAGTAAAGGTGAACTAAAATGATAGGAAAAAAACTAAATTTTGTATTGCTGGCGTTGATGTTAGTGCTCTCTGTTATAGGAGCAGCAATTCCCGCTAGCGCAATGGAATACCATACTTTGAGTGTTAAATCAAACGTGGTTCCAGATAAAATCGAAATAACAGGTAGCGACACAGTCACAGACACAAATTGTGGTTTGTCAACAGACATACCGTTGCAACACGGCACTTATACAGTAACAGTTAGCAAAGAAGGCTACACTAGTGAAACTGTTCCGGGTGTTGTTGTAAACGATTTGGACCTTAACGCAGACGGTAAAGTTGATGCAAAAGACATCACAAAAGTGCTTGTCACATTAGTGGCCATACCTGGTGGAAACCAAAACGGTGGAAACGGTAGCAACGGCGGATCTAACAACAACGGCGGATCAACCACATCAAGCGATGTGTACATAAAGCACTTTGACTTTGATGATAAGGTTGCTCCTGGCGACACTGTTACTTTCAACGTAGATGTCAAGAATTTAGATACTGACCCAGCAACTGATGCTGAAAATGTTCAGGTAACTGTAACAATACAAGGCATTGATGACGGCGACGATATCGATGTCTCATCTGACACATTCGACCTCGATGACGGCGACACAAAAAATGATGTCGATGGTCTCAGCCTGGTAATACCAGTAAATGCTGATGACAAATCATACAAGGTTGAAGCTAAAGTTGAATGGGAAACTAACGACAAAGACTTCAGTGCAGTGAAAACTGAAACACTCGTTGTTGAAAAGGAAAGCCACGCAGTCAAGATAACTGATGTTCAAATGGACTCAGACACAACTCAAGCTGGCGCACAAGGCCAGATTGCAGTAACTCTGGACAACATTGGAAAGAATGACGAAACAGTCAGATTCCAAGTAAAATCTGACCAGATCGGCATTAACGTAATGTCTGCACAGTTCGCATTGAAAGAAGGCAAGGAAACAACACAACAGGTTCCTTTCACAATAGCTGACAATGCAAAACCTGGAAAATACTTTGTGTATGTAACTGCCTACTACGGAAGCTTGACAACGCAAAGCTTTGTAACTTTGGAAGTAAAAGCACCTAGCACAGCTACACCTGCTGCAACAGGACCAGTTACTGTAACACCTGTTACTGTAACGACTGCTTCTGGAAATGAAGCAACACCTGCAACAGCTGGCGGAATAGTTGGCTGGATAATTGCTGCATTAGTGTTAATAGCAATTGTAGGAATGCTGGTCAAAGACGTACTTCCTGTAGTCACAGCAAAACCAACAATAATCAAGGCTAGCAAACGCTAAGCCTTTCTTCTTTTATTTTCTAATTTTCTTATTCTCTATTTATTGCTCAGTTATAACTTACCTATTAATACCTTGATTCTATAATACTACTCATGGCAAAGAGAAAAAAGAGAAGCACGAAAACCACGAAAACGAAAGCAAGCTATCTGGTGGCAGCGGTCATATTAGTACTAGCCTTCATATTCCTCGCAGGATATATGAATCCGCCAAAAGTGCCGGTAGTGCCGACAACAGAGCCAGTAATAACGCCTACAGATCCTGTTTTTGCAAAGATATGCACAGCTGATACAAATACCGAAAAGAACTTTTATTCTTGCACAGATAATGACATAGGTATAAAGTATGTGGACAGGCAGACATCTGCACCAACAACTTACTATGACAAGCTAGGCAGAAGAATACAGGATTGCGGTGGAACTGGAAGACCATTAGCAATTGGTTGTCTAAACCTACAGGCAGCTGGCAGCATTGCTTGCACACAAAAAGTTTCTTGCCCGTAAGGGCTTTTCTATTTTATTTAGTTCTGCGAATAGCTTAAATAAGGTAAACTTCGAAATCTTTGAGTTGGGGTGATAGTATAATCAGGTTAGTATTGCCGCCTCCAGAGCGGTATATCTCGGTTCAAATCCGGGTCACCCCACTTAAAATAGCTATTAGCAACACAATATTGTAAAGATTTAACACTAAAAAATATCAACTTAGTCGCTATAAGTCGATTTTAGCTTCTATATACGTCTTAAGGATAGTAGAAAGGTTTATAAAGGTTTTATTACTACAAAGTTAAGAAAATGAGACCTTCGAGGTGCAAAATGAATAACGTTGTAAAAACACTTTTAGCATTTCTAATAGCTGGCATTATATTGGCCACGCCAGTAGTTGCAACCGAGTCTAGCAAGTTCGCAATCTCAGATGTAAGTTTCGAAGACCCAGTTGCTCCAGGCCAAACTCTAACAGCAACTGTAACTTTGGATAACACAGCTTTGACCGATGATGTAAAAGATATCACTGTAAAAGCCTGGATCGAAGATTCAAATGGCGATTTAGTAGGTACAAAATTCTCTACAGATGTAGTAAAGCTTCGTCAAGATTGTGACAAAGATGTCACAGTCAACATAGCAGTTCCTTCTAACACTGAAGAGGACACATACACTCTTTGGGTAACTGCAGAAGGTAAATGGGTGGATGCAAAAGAGAAAGTAACAGCATCTTGGAACGGCCCTGTTGATGTCGAACAAGCAGAGCACGCTTTAGCAATTGAAAATGTAAAATTGAGTGCTAACACATTATCTGCGGGCGACTCAGTCGACGTAGCAATCACAGTATTAAACAACGGCCAGAACGATGAAAACGGCGTTGTAATTAAAGCTGCAATCACAGAATTAGGCGTTGAAAAATCTGTCAAGTTGATAAACACACTTGGCCAATACGCTGAAACCACACAATACATAACATTGCAATTACCAGAAAAAGTGCAAGACGGTTTGTATACAGTTAAGGTAACTGTTTACAATGACCAAGCCGGCACATCTGCAAATGCAGACTTTGTAGTTGAAAATGCAGTTGTTGCTCCTAAACCAACTGGCGCAATAACACAACCAGCAACTGGAGTACAAACAATAGAAGCTGGCAAAGGTGTTGTATTTTCAATGCAAATTGCAAACAATGCACAAACAGCAAAAACATTCAGCTTTACTGTTGGTGGAGCAAGCGACTGGACATCTAATGTCAGAGTCGACCCTGCTGTCATCAGCTTGGGAGCTGGCGAATCTGAAACAGTTCAGATACACATGATCCCAACACAAGCTGGCGAACATTCATTCACACTTTTTGTGAGTGATGGTGCAACAACTATTGCAGGCCAGCAAGTAAAGGTTGCTGTTACAGGCAATGCTTTAGGTACAGACACAGATGCAGGCCAGAGCTTAGTAGTCTTGCTTATCTTTGTCCTTGTTGCCGCATTCGCATACTGGAGATACCAGACAGGCGGATTTGAAGGCAGCACAAAGAAACTTAAGCAAATATACTACTAAGGTTTTTCTTTTTCATAACTTATTTTAATCTTTAGGTTCTTTCTAATTCATGCAAGTTACGAACATTACAAAAAATTTGAAATTTGAATGTGAACTTGCTGATAATCTTTGGCTCCAGACTAAGGGGCTATCTTTCTCGAAGCCCAGAAATATGCTGTTCAAATTCACAGTAAAGCAGAGATGGGAATTCTGGATGTTTGGAATGTCCTTTGACATCTGGCTAGCATATATTGACGAGGATGGCGGGGTTTTTCAGGTAGTTAAGGCAGAAAAAATGACTCTGAATCCAAAGACCTGGAAGACCTACAAGCCTTCAAGGCCTTGCCGTTATATTTTTGAATCACCTGAAAAGATAGCGGAAACAGGCGATATGTTGAAGTTTTAGTCCTGTTCTTTTGGATAAAATAAACTATATAAACTCCAATTGCTGCATAAGCTCCAGTGGTAAACAAATGGCAATAAATTGGAAAGCAATAGGTATTGCAATTGTAATGACTATAGTGGGAATGTTTATACCATTCCTATTGCCAGGCTTTATAGCCGCAGTGCTTGCCCCAACAAAGAACTACAAAGATGGCGCCATTATAGGTGGAGTTACCGGACTCATCCTGGGATTAATCCTTGGAGTTTTAACGCTCATAGGTTCTACAGTATTAGGAGCTGGTGCTCTAGGAAGCCTAAGTACGTTATTCGGTAGTTCAACAGGTGTGATCCTAGCGGTTTTATACATAATAATGGGCTTCATATTTGGAGCGATTGGCGGCCTGATTGGCGTAGCAGCAATTGGCAAGAAATAAAGACCTTTTCTTTTGTTTATTTTTATCTTATCCGTTTACTGCAATCATTAGGTTATAACAAATAAATCTTTATAAATTTCTTAGGGGTGAGTAGTTAAATTAAATCCTTACTTGGAGGTGTAAATTTGAAACGTGTAGTTATCCTAATTGTAATATTGTTAGGCTTAATGCCTATCGCTCTAGCTGCTAATTCTTTTTCTTTTGGTTCGGTGCAAAATGAGCAACAAACAGTTTGTGCCACAGATACAACATTATTTATCGTACCGGTGGTTAATGGAGATAAACAAGATAGTTTTACAGTCTCTCTTTCAGGAGATGCAGCCAAATGGGCTGTCGCAGCTCCTGCAGGCTTCGTTTTGGGACCTGGTGAGACTGAACAGATTTATGTTTATGTAACCCCGAGTTCTGGCGCACTTCCGGGCGACTATGATTTGAAAGTTACCGTAAATGGCCAATCTGCAGGACGGCAGGATAATGCTTTGAAAGTCAGTGTAGGAGACTGCCATTCGGCTTCTCTGACCGCACTTGAAGTTTCACAAGACGTCTGCGCAGATTCTGCAGTTACGTATAGTTTAACATTAGCAAACACTGGCAAGTACACTGAAAATTTCGCGCTTTCCACAACAGGACCGGCTTCTGCTTGGGCAACCCTTTCAGATACAGTTGTCAAGTTGAAAGCAGGCGAATCCAAGGAGATAGTAGCCACTATAAAACCTACAGCTGACCAGACCGGAACCTTTGACCTGACAATTACTGCAAAATCAGACTCAAATGCAGCAGCATCCGCAAAGGTAAAAGTAAATTCAAACAACTGCTATGAATTCGCGCTCACACCAGACAAGAATTTCATAGACTTTTGTGAGAATTCAGATGTAACTATGCCGTTGACGGTAAGAAATTCTGGCAAATCACCAAACACGTTTGATTTAGCGCTAAGTGGCCCGAGCTGGGCAAGCTTAGATCAGGCAAGCGTGGATGTTGCTTCAGGTTCTGAAAAGGTAGTTAACTTGAAACTTTTCCCAGGCTTCGGCGTGTCGGGAAAATCTGACATTAAGATAACTGCAACAGGAACACAAGGCGGAGTTCCTAATACACAAACCGTTACAGCAAATGTGAAAACCTGCTACTCAACAGATTTGAAAATTGCAGCAGAAACAGACACACTCTGCCCGTTCACATCTAAAATCTACGAAGTCTCACTTGTAAACACAGGAGAATTTGACGAATCTTATTCTTTAACTGTGAAGGGAGCGGACTGGGCAAGCATAGACAAGAACTTTGTTGAATTGAAAGCAGGCGAATCAGCAAAATTCAACTTGAAGATAGATCCAAAAGATGTGCCGGAAGGCAACTATGTGCTCACAGTAGGTGGAGTTTCACAGGGACCTTCAAAGACAAGCGCTTCAGATAATCTAGCAGTCGCGATAACACCAAAAGATGGCTGCTTTGGCGTCCAGACAACGGCTGCTTTGACCAAAGTCGAAGTAGCTCCTGGTGACGGCGCATTAGTCCCAATAATAATAGAGAACAAAGGAACACAGGAATCAACCTATAATATTGAGGTAAGCGGAACAGGTGCGGCATATGCACAATTGAATCCGGCAACCGTAACGATCGAGGGCAGGCAAGCTAAGACTGTTTACATGTACGTGGCGGTGCCAGAAGAAACAGCACAGAACGTGTACAAAGTAACTGTCGCTGCAAGACTGCAGGATGGCACAGTTTCAAGCTCATCAGAGGTTGAAGTTGATGTCATAGCTCCTGGCGTAGAGAATGTAAAGCCGGAAGCAGCTCAGCCATCGGGGTCAACAGGTGCAAGGGTACAGGAAAAATTAGGCACACTTAACTCTAGTTTAGACAGCTTGAGAGAAAAACTGCTCGCATTCTTTGACGGCTTGCGCGCAAAGTTTGCAAGTTTAATGCCGGGCAAAGAAGCAACACAGCCAGAAAATGAAACTCAGGCTCCAGAAGAGCAACAGCCAGAGGCGCAATTGCCTCCAGGGCAATTAGCTCTCGCTGAAGATGAGCCACAAACAATAGCTGTCGGCAATGAAACCCACAACATAACTGCAATCAGCGTCAGCGATGAGTCTGTTAGCTTGAAATTTGAATCAAAACCAGTCTTAATCTCGCTATTACCAGGACAATCTAAAGAAGTCGATATTGACGGTGATGGCATAAAGGACATCAAAGTTACGTATAATGGCATGGTAGATGGCAAGGCAGATGTAACTTACGAAGAAATACCCGTAGAAGAAGTTGCTGAAGCTCAACCCATTGCAGAAGTTCAAGAGAATGTAACTGAACCAACTGAGCCAGCTCAGACAGAACAGCCAGTAGCCAATGAAACAGAACTGGAAGAGCAAACAAACGAGACAGAACCAGTTGCAGAGCCTGAAGAGCAGGTGCAAACAGAGACTGAATCCAATTTGTCTGAAAGTGATCAAGCTTTGCTGTCTCCAGCACTGAAAGAAAAACTCACAGGAAAAGCTGCTGCAACACCATCTCAGCCAACAGTAAGTGCTTTGGACAGATTAAAACAAAGCTTTGGTAAATTAGTGGGCATAGGCGCTGGCTTAAGTCTCGACGGCGTGAAGACGTTTTTGACGCAAGAAACTTACATCTTCCCTAACTGGCTATGGATAGTTGCAATAATAATTGTATTAGTGGTGATAGGCTATTTCCTTAAAGAGGAAAAGTTGCCTGAAACCGAAGAGAAGATAGAAGAAAAACCAGAAGAGAAGAAAGCAGGCAAAGGCTTGTGGAAGAAATTCCAGGACTTTTTAGAGGAAGAAGACGAAGCGCCTCAGCAAGAGAAGAAAGTAGATGTCAAGGAAACCAAAAACAACAAGAAAGGCAAGAACGGCAAAGAGAAAGTCCTGATCGACGAAGACAAGCTAAATGAAGAAGACAAAGATGAAAATGAGGAGTAAACTCCTCTTTTATTTTTAATTTATGTTGTTTTGGAACGATTTTGAAATATGGGAAAAGCCGAATACTGGATTCTTGAATACAAACGAAATATAGGCGCCCTTTTTGAAGTAGGAATAGTTTATCACACAGGTTCTTGTCGTAACAGGCTTGCGGTCATAAAGACTCTGGACGAGACATTCGTTCGAATTGAGATGCCCTACACAGAAATGGCATATCAACTAATGGCTGTTGGTGACCAAACAGTCGAGATAAGAGCGCATGGATGCACCTGCCACGTGCTTGAAACAGATAAATTCAGGCTTATAAGCACGCGAAGGTTGCTAGGAATTTACGAGAGGATAAAAGAAATAGGAACTGTTCTCGAAAATGCAGACGGGCACAAAAAGTATCGGCAAGACGATATCGAAAGGGAAGCTAACAAACCATTTATGGACTCATTGGAAAAGAAACTTAAACTTTAATTTCTAAGAAATCTCTTGCAGCAACTGTATTCTTGAATTCTTTTCTTGCTTCCGCTAGTAATTCAGAGACATCTTTGTACCTCTGGCTGAAATGTGTGATTACAAGTAAAGTTGCGCCAGCTTTCTTGGCAAGCTTGCCAGCCTGCTGTGCTGTCATGTGACCTTTTTCTTTTGCATCAGATTCCAAGCTCTTTGCGAAAGTTGATTCACAAATCAATACATCCGAATCTTTTGCAAAGGTAGCAAGCTTTTCATCGTACATAGAATCAACAATATATGTTATTTTCTTTCCTTTCAGAACGTAAGTAGCGTCCTTTGCCTTGATTGTCTTGCCTTTCCACACAATATCTTTTCCTCTCTGCAACTCTCCAACCAAAGGATGTGCTGTCAAGCCGTATTTTTTCAGAAATTCGGTATTGATTTTCACTCTTGGCTTTTCAACAAATGCGAAAGCGAGACAAGGTATTGTATGCGTAGCTTTTGTTGCCAGTATTTCGAAATCTGGAGCATCAAAAATCCGCTTTATCTTGGCCTCAGATTTTATTTCAGAAACATTTACTTTGTAGCTGACATGAACCTCAAAGGATTTTGTCAGGTAATGGAATCGCTCTTTGGTTTTTTCAGGTCCGAATATTGCAAGTTCAGCTTTTCTGCCATTAAGTTCAAAACTTTGAAGCAAACCAGGAAGCCCCAGTACGTGGTCTCCGTGCCAGTGCGTCAAAAATATCTTTGAGATTTTAGTTGGACTGAGATCAGCAATTCTGATTTGCCTCTGTGTGTTTTCTCCACAGTCAAAAAGCAGGGCTTCAGGTCCTATATCTAAATACAGTGCAGAGTGATTTCTCTCTCTAGTCGGAAATGAGGAGGCTGTTCCTAAAAACACCGCTTTCATACTGTGATAAGTTTTTAAACCTCTAAAAACCTTTTCTTTATAGGAACACGCTCAGTCTGTCAGCTAAGCTGTCAGGCGCGTAGTTCTAGTAAAAATGGCAAAAAGAAAATCTAAAGAGAAACATCCAGAGGCACCTATCGAAGGGCCTTTAGAGGAAGCAGAAAAAGTAGAGGCAACTCAACAGACACCCCTAGAGCAAATTAAGCTAACAAAGCCAATAAGAGGACATCTTATCGGCAATAAAGTCGCTGTAACCGAAGATTTCCAGCTAGCACAGCCTTTCTATGACCGCTCTTCATTTGGAGAGATTCACGGAGTAAAAGAGCAGAGAATAGAATATGCTTTGGAAGAAGCTCTCTATCTGATGGAAAGAGGCAAGCTGAAAGTGTTTGATGGAAAAAAGGCTCTGAAATTCAAGGACTTTGTTCAGAAAGCTAACAAATCAGAGAAAAATTTCTGGACTCGCTATCAGGTTTATAGGGATATCAGGACTCGCGGATATATAACAAAAACAGCTCTCAAATTCGGAGCTGATTTCAGAGTTTATCCAAGAGGCATCAAACCTGGCCAGGATCATGCCAGATGGGTCTTATTTGCAACAGCAGAAGGCGATTCGTACACTTGGAGGCAGTTTGCTGCTATGAACAGAGTTGCTCACAGCACAAGAAAGAGCTTGCTTGTAGGAGTCGTAGATCAAGAAGGGGAGGTCTCCTATTGGGAGACGCGTTGGAAAAAACCCTAGACGTGCCAACGAAAGAATTTATTTTCTTCGATTGAACTTTTAACCTTACTTTCTTTTCGCATCCTCTTTAAATGGAAAAGCGTATGATTAAGTCCGAGTTGAATATTATTCGCTATGTCCATAGTACGTGAGTGGTTTACAGACTTTAGATAAGTCAAAATTAAAGTTTCTATTTCTTGAATAGATCTAGTTCTTTTTTTCCTATACCTTTTCGCAACCTGTGCCACCAAATTAAATTGCTTTTTTGGATGCGTAAAGCCTATTTTGTTAAGGAAGTCTTCATTGCTTCTTGAAGATACTTGTAAACAGTATTGATTTGATCCGCTTTCGTTTTTGTGGACAAGGATATTGCCGGATTTAATTCCAAACTCCAAAAATAGGGTTTTAATGCCTTCGATGATATTTTTGTTTATCATAGCAATAGTCACTTGAGCAGAACTGCTGCCTTCATCGTCAAACAAAGCCCTAAGCAAAGCAGACTTGCATTCCTGTGGCGCCGAAAATATATTTTTAGGCAAACTTTCCTTTATTGCAAATGGCACCTCTAAACAATAAGATAAAACCCTAGTAACAGCTTTTGGAAACGTTACTATTGGAACTGTTAATATTCTGTTCGAGGTTCTAACATCTCCAAATATTTGTAAATCTTGTATAAATTCCTCTCTAAGCTCTTTACACGTATTAGCATAGTAAGGCACATGTCTCTTGGTTGCGCTTCCGTCCCCTAAAACATGGCCAACAATTCTGTAAAGTGCCGGCGACTCTTTAATCGGTAATATGGGATTTACTATAGGAGTTCCAGCCCTCGGGCGATAAGCCAAAACAGATTTTTCTATTTCCCTCACTAAATTTCTAGTTAGATGGGGTTTAATTTGTTTGAAGAATTTAACTGGAATATATTGGATCCATTTTTTACCAAATCTATTGCTAAATCCCGTTTCATATTCTTTAATTGTGCTAGGGTCTAATCGCAGGATTCTAGCTAACGGTCTTCTACCACTAAGTTTAGAATAAAGATGAGCAAACAATTTTTCTTTAGTTTCAGTCGCTAATAAAATGTAAATGTCTTCAGGGAAATCCCAAATATGAAATGATTTCATATTCTAATTTATCGCCTTCTCAAATAAATACGTAATTTATTAGCCGGGAGTAAGAAATCAGGTGGAAGAAGCCTTAGCTTTTTGATTTAACTTGTTTTTAATGCGTTTTATTTCTGAAGCGTAGGATCTGGCATAATTCATAACCATGTCAAAATAAATGCCTCCAGATATTTTCCTGAATTCCTCAGCGACTTTCAGCTGGTCTAAATAAGCTTGCTCATAAACTGGCAACAAAACTTCATAAAGATCTTCATCGTGACCACCCAAGTCTTTTAATTCCCTCCGAAAGTAATGGTCCAGTAGAAATGCTGCACAATTACCCTATATTTTGAAATACCGATAATTTGCTGCTTAATGCTTTCTATTCTGGCAGCACGTAATTCTTTATCAGAGGGGCTTTTGGAGATCTTTAAGATAGCCTCTAGCATGCTTTTTTAAATACAGCAAAATCTTTTATACCTTGCCAACGAGAGTGAGGAATATGCTTGAAAACAAATATGATAAGCTAATGGAATTAGCCACAAGAAAAGCCATTTTCTTCCCAGCTTCCGAAATTTACAACGGACCCGCAGGCTTCTATGATTACGGCCCAATAGGTGCGGCTCTTAAAAGAAATGTAATCGAACTTTGGAGAAAGGAATTTGTTGAAAAAGACGGAATGTTAGAAATTGATGGGTCTCCAATAATGCCTCCCGCAGTATTTGAGGCTTCAGGGCACCTAACAAGTTTCCAAGATCCATTGACAGAATGCAAGAAATGCAAAAATATAATCCGAGCAGACAAACTTATTCAGGAAGTCACAGGGAAAATCGTTCCCGAGGCTATGAAACCAGAGGAATTTGATAAACTAATCAAGGCAAATAATATTCATTGCCCGAAATGCAAGGGCGAATTGATGTCCGTAAAGATGTTTAATCTGATGGTCAAGACTTTCTTTGGGCCCAAAGATAGCGAATTGATGTACTTCAGGCCTGAAACCTGCCAATCTATTTTTGTTGATTTCCAAAAAGTATTCAATTCAATGAGAGCAAGGCTTCCGATAGGGCTTGCGCAGGTCGGTTTAGCCAGCAGAAATGAAATTTCCCCGAGACAAGGTCTGTTCAGAATGAGGCAGTTCACGCAGATGGAAGCTGAAGTCTTCTTCAATCCGAAAAACGAAGCGGAGTTTGGAAAATATGACAAATACAAGAAATTCCAAGTGCGGTTAGCTCTTTTGGGAAAAGAAGACAAGATTATCACGATTTCTATAGAAGAAGCAATGAAGAAAAAATATTTCAAAAGCAAAGTAGAGGCTTACTATCTTGCATTGCTGATGCAACTCTACGAATCTTTTGGAATTAAAAAAGAAAATATGCGTTTACGCGAAATTGGGCCGGATGAAAAACCATTCTACGCAAAATCCGCTTGGGATTTTGAAATTTTAACGTCATTAGGCTGGACAGAAGTAGTTGCAAATCACTACAGAACAGACCATGATTTGATGTCACACAGCAAGGGAAGTAAGCAAGACCTTTCAGTCATCGATAATAACGAGAAAGTCTTACCCTGGGTGTGGGAAGATTCATTTGGTGTTGATAGAACCGTTTTTGCTATCTTGGATAGCGCTTACACTGAAGAAACTGTTGAAAAGGAAACAAGAATTGTTCTGAAATTAGATCCGAAGATAGCGCCGATACAAGTTGCTGTGTTTCCTTTAGTTAGCAAAGATAAGATTCCGGAGCTTGCGCAGAAAGTCTATGCAGAATTGAAATGCTGCTACAAATGTGTTTATGACGAGCCTGGCTCTATTGGAAAAAGATACAGGAGAATGGACGAAATCGGTACGCCTTTCTGCATAACGGTAGACTATGATTCACTTAAGAAGAAAGATGTTACGGTCAGAGTTAGAGACACGATGAAGCAGGAAAGAGTAAAAATTGACAAGCTTTGCGATTATTTATATGAGCAGTTTATGAAGTGCTAGTCCTCACAAGAGTCATCTATTGTTTTATTTTTTATAGCTTCGAGAATATTTTTTCTAATGTCCGCTAGACCTTGACACTCTTCGTTTAAACCGCCCGTGCGAATACAACAGTATATCTTACCTAAGGTATATTCGCCATTGGGCCATTTTGTTAACGTTACAAAAATGGGTTCTTTGCCCATATCTGTTTGTGCGAGCACAGATGATGTAATCTCGCATTCCGCTTTGTACGGGCATCCGTATCTTTTTTCCATTCAGTTCTTCACCAAGCTGTCTAAATATTTTTTAAATTCCTCAAAAGCCAGCTTTCTGTGCGATATCTTGTTCTTTTCAACTGGGCCCATTTCAGCAAAAGTTTGGTTGTAACCATTTGGCTGGAAAATAGGGTCCCATCCAAAGTTCATTGGACCTCTGGGCGCATCTACAATAATTCCATTCACTTTGCCCGTGAAACATTTGAATTCTTTTCCATTATAAAAGCCAATGCAAGCCTCAGCATAAGCCTCTCTTTCAGGAAAATCTTTCATCATTCTGCATATGTTCTCTATGCAAACTTGTTTGCTGACTTCCTTGCTAGGCTGTATGAACCACTTGATTAAAGCACCAGGTAGGCCGTACCATGCTTTGATGTGCAAGCCCGTGTCTTCAACGAAAACAGGTTTCTGTACTTGCTTGTAAGCTTCCATGACTTTCTGTTCTACAACCTCTTTGGTGGCTATAGCCTGTATTTCAGGGGTGTCGATGTTTATGCTCTGAACGTTCATCTGCAATATCTGCCTGGCTTCGTTCAGTTTGTTTTGGTTTGATGTTACAAAGTATATTTCCATTTCAGTTTCCCTCTAGTTTAATTTCCTTGCTTATAGTTTCTACGAAATCAGTTACTGATTTCTCCACATCGTCAGCTGACAGGACAGCCTTAATCCGCTCAGCAAAATCCTCAGATAACAAATAATGTTTCTTTTCTAGATTCAGCTTACCTTTCTCTGCAATCCATTTGTCTAGAAGCAGATCATTCAAATAATGTCCAATATGGTGGCCAAATTCATGGCAAACTGTTTTCAAGCAGTTGTATGATGGTCTAACAAAACATATCTCTGATTTGTTACGCCTGTACCAAGCGGGTGATGTTTTCTCCCGCAGATATTCCCCATCATTGGCCAAAGCAACATTAGGCACTTTTAGGTTAGGCCAATATTTTTGAAATAGCTCTGTCATCAATGTAACTTGTTCAGTTATAGTCTCTAATCTTTGTTTAATTTGATCTGGGCTAGGATTTATAGTAGAGTTACTTTCATAGCAGTCTAGACTATGCTTACGCGCATAATTTATTGGCGCATCACATATACTTTTTGTCATTTTATTTTCCGCCCAAAAGAGGTATGTCATAAGGATCAAATTCTTTGACTTTCTTTTTTCCGCTATGAACGTTGATTTTGTTCCCATCCCATTCCAAGACTTGGGTTTCTCTTCCTTCAATTTGTTTACCTTCAACAAAGTAAAAAGAAGCTCTAACCATGTGCGGATCATGTGATGATCCATGATTAAATATTTCTTTCAGGTCATATTCATCGATTTTTCCTGATTTTTCCAAGGCAATTATTGTGGGGATTTTATAGAAAATATCCGTTGCATTGGCTGGATTTTTCTTCAAGATTTCTTGTATCATATCAAAATCCTTCTTTTCAAGCAACAGCATATTAGCGACAACGACTGGTCTAGCAGCAGGATCTGTCCTGAAAAAATAATGTGATATCAGGAAGTATGGGCCTTTTGCTATTACTGGTTTTTCATAGAAAAACACCTTATTGTAAGTATAGTCAGGTGTGATCTCTTCCGCAAGCTCCTTAGTATTGAAGGGTGGATTTTTACTTGTTATTTTTTTATCACCATTGACTATGCAGTGAGGCATCGTTAAGTAAATCTCAACTTCAAGCGAATCGGGGGCTTCACCAAAACCACCATACTCAGTCCGATCAAATCTTGTAAAAAAGTTAAATTTTGCTCTATTTGCTAACATACTCTTTATTTTTTCAGTAAGATTGCTTTGTAAATCAATCTTGGTGTTTAAGTTATCTAAAATATTGTTTTCCATTTCAGTTGCCCTCTGTATCCTCTATTAAATGCTTGAAATTAGAATCTACCCTAGTTATTTCAAACTCAAGATTACTTGAGGCCACAACCCCGCGGTGTGCTATGGTGTTAGTTTCATAAAAACTTTCTTTCCAGTTTTTTGCACCATCTGCATCTTCGTCCGGAAAAACATTATCTGCATCTAATACGGCTTTGACTACCATTGGTCTTCCGCCATAAATCTCAACTGCTAATGCGTATTCCATTAATGCTATTGTTCTAGTGGTGAAATAAACCAGGTCACGCTGGGATTCAGGATTGCCGGTTAATATAGAAGTGGATTTTCTTTGGGGATTGTCCTTTCTTGGAACCAGCCCATTGCGAGCTATTGAATCTTTTAACGCGGAAGTTGTGCCATGATATGCAATTATAGTCTTGACCTCGTTTATGTCTGGTATGCATTCGTCAAGATATCTCTTCCATTCTGGACGCGCCCGTATTCTTGGTCTTAATACTGCATCAGGGGCTAGGCCTAGATAAGCCTTGAAACCTTCCCTAAGTTCTTCCAGATCAATTTTTTCCATGTTATTCTATCACCTTTATCTGCAGCTGCACAACCGTGTCTGGCTTGAGCATCTGCTGGAGCATTTTAGGTATGATTATGATGGCTTGCTTGCCATGCTTTGCTATCTTTTTGGTAATCATGAAGGTTTTCATTTTGTCAAAATGCTCCCCCAATCAAACTCAACATCAAATACTTGTTCTGATTTATCTGATAAGCCCATTAATTTCGCAGCTAAAGCATAATCGAAGATATCCTCAGCACATTTAGCTGCTCTAAAATAAAAGTGGCTAGCATCATAATCTTGTTCACAAAGCGTACTTATGACGTTGCGTACAACATTTGGCGTATCAGTTCTATTTTCACTTGATTCGCCTTCTTTTGCAGCACGAATATACAGTTCAATTGCAGCCTTATAGAAATTTTCTACACGTTTGTGGTCTACCGCTTCTTCGGCCGCGAGCACAGCATCTATTTCTGCTGTGTGTGCTCTTTCCGCGCACGTACGAGTTTCGTCATTTATTATTTGTTCGTAAAGATTGAATGAACGCGCGAAATCATTAGCACATCTAGCTAAAAATGCTGCATCTTCTAAGTTTCCATTTTTCTCTTGTCTCAAGCTTTCTTTAGCAAATTCCTTTTTGCTTGGTTCTGGCTTCTTTTTGCAATACTCGTTTAGGTCAAAGTTATATTTTCTAACATGCTCTTGATATTCTCTAGTGCGAATCATCCCAGCAGAGTATGCGCCAAGTGCTCCCGCACAAGCCTTCAGGCCCTTGATTTCAACTATCTTATCCATTATGCGATCTGCATCAACCCAATACAGTTTACCATCTTTGGCCATATCGCCTAAAACACACGCAATTTCTTTAGGATCTAATTTGCCGTTTTTAATCAAAGATTCTAAATCTTCTGTATTAGTGGCGTTTATCATTTTCCTGACGATCGTTGAGGTTTTCATTGCTTTGCGCCCCCCAGTCTAGCTTTTATTCTTTGGAGCAAACCACCATTTGGCTTTGAAGCATATTGGCTAACTAATTTCCTTACTGTTTTATCTGGAAGTTGAATCAGAGCAGGATAAGTTTCTAGCAAGCCAACATAACCCTTAGAATCGTAAAGCTTCTTTGCTAAACTATAACCTATTTTGTGTGCGTGTACGCTGTTTATGTGATTTTTTGCAACTAATTCTTGGGCATCACACATTTCTATGTCTGCTTCAGCACACAAATCCTTTATTGCAATAGTCTCATGTATGTCTTCTATTTCATTTCTAAATTCTTCTGCTTCCTCTATTGCCTTGCTCAAACCATTAGATTTGACAAGCATTTCCTTAAGATTGCGTTTCCTTGGTTCAGCTAGTTTAGATATGTTAATTAAATCATAAGCAGGACCGCAGTTTTCTTTTGTTATTGGAATATCAGAATAAGACATCCTAATCATCTTCAGGACTCTTTCTTCTTCAGTAATGTCATTCAATATGGATTGACCTGGTTTCTTATCCAGAGGGCGCGCAATAAACGTTGAATATTTAATCATGGCCGCCATCAGAATTTTATTAGTTGCTTTAAGATCTTCAAGTATGACGTCTTCATCAGCTAAGGTAGTATCTTCTGCTTTGCCTACTTCTAATCTTGCTAATCCGCCGAAGAATTCTTGTACATCTGTTGAAGAATTTTTTACACAATAATTTCTGACGAAATGTGCTAACTCTTCAGACCAGAAGTCTATTCTACCCAAGAACGTAATATCACTTACATAAAATTGATTAGTTTCACCATTGTATCCGTTAGATTCTCCCATCGAATCTATTACAATTTCTTTTGGCTTCGCATCTTTTATTTCTTCAAAAGATATATTATACAAATTTGCTACGCTAGCCAAGACTATGTCAATTGTCTTGTTCAATTCATCATTAATCTTATCCTCTAGATTAATCGTAGTTTTCATTGCGCGGCCTCCTTGGCAAGCTCGCTTTTGACATATGCGAGCTCTTCTTTGTCTTGGAAAATGTCATCGAGATTTTGCCCTAATTCATTCCGGATAAATCTGGCATATTCCACAGAAAATGGATAGCCCTGTGTGTCCTCGATTTCTCTAAGCGGAGCAGATAGGTAAGTCTTAACCTTACCAAAAATCTCATCCATGCTCATGCCATTCTTGCAAACTCTGGCTATAGCGTAAGATAATTCTGGACTTGGCCAAAATATTGTTAAGAGTCCGTCTTTGTGACTTAAACAAGGCAAGTATTTTTTTTCATCAAAAAAGAAATCTACGGCAAAGCCCAAACCTTCGTTAAATGCTCTTACTAATTCGCTATTTTTTTCTTTGCAATAAGGCATAATTTCTTCTTCAAACTTTTTGTGTACAGTTTCGTGCAGTAATGTTCCAGCACGTTTTTCTATCACAAATTGATTATTATTGTAAGTTATTGTTATTTTTCCGTTCTCTGGTGAAAACTTTCCTTGAACAATTTCTTCACGGTTTTCTGCTACGTATCTTGGTCTTACCGTGATGTCATCAAGTGATAAATTGTAAGTCAGACCTATTTCTTTGGCGAGCTCATTTGCCTTGCCAACCAGGGCTTCCAAATCCTGCTTTGTTACTTCGGAAGGTGTCATTGCTCAGCTCCTTCATCTCTATCTAGATCATCGTCTTGCATGCCGAGAGCCTCTTTGATTAGAGAACAGAGTTTGCTTTCTTCCGCAATTATTTCTTTATCCAATCCCTCACAATTCGTAGGATAAGTTCTACAAAATTCCGGTCTATCTGGAGAATTGTATATATTGCACAAGTACTTTCCATCTTTTTCTATTAATTCCTTACATGGAATATTGATACTGATTTTCCATAAATTCTCGTTTATTTTAGCAACAGATATTTTATCTGTATCAAGCAATGACGCTCGCATTGCCTGGTCTTTTGAATTAGTGTATCGCCACCAAGCCTTGCAGCAATTAGCGCATTTTTGACAAACTTCTGAATTCTGAGAGTGGTCAGTTTCAGATGGTGTCATTTTGCGTCCTCCAGCTCGAGCTCATATTTTGCCCTGTGTCTTTTCTGCATATACTTCCACAAAGAGGCTATTTGCTTGCTATGCTCTTTGCCTTCGTAATATTTTATCGTAACTGTGTAGAATTTATCTACAACTTCAGGGTCAAGGCCCTTATAGAACGAGAACATCAGCGCATCTTCGGGCGTAACTTTATCTAATATCGATTCTATGCCATCAAGTTTGCCCTCTTTAAGACGATTGAGCAATTCTTGCTTTGCCTGCTCTGCTTCAGCTATGAAAGTTGTCATTTCAGTACCTCGGCTCCCGGATTATTGCGCTGCCTTCGAATTTCATCTTCCATTTTCTTGGTATGTCCTGGCCAGTTGCCTTTCTAATGGCGTCTTTGTCAAGCATCTCGATTAGCTTTTCCAATTTCTTTTCAGGCAGTTCGAGCTTTGCATCTTTATCTTTTGAAAATCCAACTACTCCGCATTTGTGCACTCTTAATTTGTCGAGGTAAAGTGCTTCAAACTTATATTGGTCAGCATTATCTCCCAGGTCTTCGACCAATTTCCTTGCTTTCTTCTCGCCAATGTAAAAGATAAATGGGCCAAATAATCTTGAAAGAAATGGTACTGTGTATGCTGCATAAAATGGTACCACATAACCAAGCCCATTTTCTGTTTCTACTGCGCCGCAGAAGTATTCAGCTTCCATTTGATTCCATCTCCCTTATTATTTTGTATAACTTATCAGTGAGCTTGAAGTTGCGGTCCAAGAAATCGAAATCCTCGCTCTTGCAGTTTATTTTATTTTCCGGGGCATTCTGTTTTTGCAGATCAAGCATCTCATTAAAAGCGTCCAGTGCACTGTCTGCACTTTCTTTTACCCAGCTATAAAAAGTGTATCCGCACGGATCATTTGGAATGAAATAGGTTTTCCTGAGATAATCTACTGCGCTTTCACCGGCAAGACCATAGTGTGTTATAAACAACCGCATTTTCCTATTTTTCAGGGCCTCGCCAGCAGCATAGAGATTATCTTCAATTTTTTGTGCTTTATCCTCGCCCTGCAATTCGCAGACACGATTCAATTTTTTGATTGCAGATTTTATATCCAGGTTATCCAAATCCTCTTCAGCTTCGCCCTGCAAGAAATCTGCCTTTGCCTGAACATAATTATCCTTTGCCAGGGATATAACATCCTCAACACTGACATTTTCTGGGAATTTCACTCTTTTAAAAAACTTCAAACATATGTTGAACAGAGTGTCGACTGATTCAAGAGTGATTGCCTTTCTGTGTGAATTTAATTTTGAATACACCTCTATAAACCTCTGCCCGATGTAAGGCAGGTGGCCAAGATCTTTTGTGTTTACAATATCGTTGGCAACGTAATTCAAAATTATGGTGTCTACATCTTTCTTGGCAGCTTCATCGTTTCTCGCAAAAACCTCATCTAGCTTAGCGATTACTTTCTCTGCACTGTCGATTTTGTATTCCAGCGAGTCTGTCATTTAGCACCAGAACTTTCGGGTTTGTTTTGCGCGTATATCTCCTGAGCTTTGCTGCAAACATACTTTGGTATCATCGGCGGTGCTCCACTACCTTGCTGATAGCCAACATTTGCGGTGACCAAGATTTTATTGTTCTGATAGTCGCAGGTTTTACCATCAGCAGCATCTCTGCGGCAAACCCTTACTGTTTCACCGCTCGCTGTTTTACGAAATCTTACTTCGTCACACCTTTCCTCTAATTCAGGTTTCTTTTCAGGAGATTTTTCGAATCTCACTTCAATTGTTTCTTTAAGCTGAAGGCTTGAGCCCAGTCTTGAAGGTCCGCGTTCCATTTTTAGCTGGCCTCCTTAATGTCCACGCAAGAATCTGGTTGCTTCTGGAATATCGCAGTCAAATAATCCTTTTTCGTGCTTCTGTGCAAAGAAAGTGCTTTGTCTTTTGCTTCGCTAACACTTCCCACGCTGCCTTTGTGTTGTGCATAGCCTGAGTTTGCTAATATTCTCAGCAATGTGCTCATTGCTTTGTTGATGTCTTTGGTTTCATCGCTAAAGTCTTGCGAATAGCCTTGTGAGAATAACCAGTATGGGTTAAAGTCGTCAGGAAGATTAGCGTTAAGAATAGCAACAAGAGAATTATCTCCAACTTTATAGATCTGTACCTCTGCAATATACATTTCCGTATGCAAAGGTTGTTCTCCAGGTTCTGCAGCTAATGGATTGTCTAATATGAGCTGAACATATTGTTTGTCTGCTGGCTTCCAGAGTTTTCCATGAATGTGTGTTCTCTTGTCAGCATAATCTCCAACTATATTTCCTTTGCCTACAGGCAAAATTGGAACTCTTGTCTTCTCTCTGGTATCAGGATATGCCATTTTAGCCAGCCTCCCCTTTTTTCATGCCCCAGTGTTCATCGAGAAGTCCAAGTACTATGTCTTTCACAGCAGTAATGCTTTCCAGAGTTTTCTTGTCATTACCATCGTTACATATGGCATCCAATCTGTCATCCAGATCATTTGCCAAAGTTTTGAGCTCGTCAGGTGATTTAGATTTTAATCTGTTATAGACTTGCTGAGGTAATGCAGCCAAATTGCGGAGTCTATCAATAGCACTGGCTTTATAGAAAGAGTCTATGGCTCTTGCATAGTCGCCGCTCTTTTCAAGTTCCAGGCCCAATTTATACCATTCTTTTTCAAGATAATCCATTTTAGCCACCCACCGATCTGCCTTTGGCTTGCAAATAGGCTTCAGCTTCTTCCAAGCCAGAATGTACGGGCGCTTTGGCTTTGCTTCGCAGGAAGCTGTCTGCAAATCTTATAGGATCAAAAATCTGGATTACTTTCTGGTAAGTAGTTCTAATTAAACTTGGAATGTATTCGTTCAAAATATGTTTGTCGTGAGTTACCAAAACATCAACGTGTTTATCAGTTGCTAAAATGTGAAGCAAACCTTTGTCAGTTTTGCTAGCTCCATTGCTGACAGCGTTAATGACGTCGTCAATATTTTTTACATTGATGCGCGTAATATAATTGCCGTAGTTTGCGATCTCTGCTGGCAGGCCAGCAACTTCTCTAATTACGTCGCCTGTTGTATAGAATGCAAATCTTGGATTTTCTGAAAGATAATTTTCTTCTGCTGCTTCCAATATTTTTTTACAAACTTGCGAGCCTTTAGAAGCACTAATGAAGACGTTTGCATCTAGCAAAATGCCTATTAGGCCTTCATCAGCTTTCCTCGGTTGAAGTTTTACGATGGATAACATTTTACAACCCCTCTGACAATTCATTTCCGTAAGCATCCCACATCGTGGTTAGTATTCGATAGAATCTGTTATCTTTCGGAAAATAGACAGTTGCCAGATTTTTGAAATAATGTAATTCGTTGAGTTTCTCTTCACGAACGTTCGGGTCTTCACTCTTTAGGCCCTTGAACAAGTCCTTAATCAGGCAGCCGATACCCTTTTCCATTTCAGCCAAAGAATCTGGTTGGGGCTTGCCTAGCCACTTTACTGTTTCACCAGTATAATGATAGACTCTAGTTTCATCTAGCTGCGGTTTTTCCGCAACTATTGATTCTAATTGTTTTGTTTCAGTTGGCATTTTAGTTCCTTTATTACAATATGGATAGTTAGTCTATATTGTATGTATTTTCTATACATTAACTACAATATTGCATATATAAAGCTTTCGGCGAGAAAACGCCCCTAATAGGCTTTATAAAGTGGTTTTATGTTTGCAATATGCTAAAAGAAATCAGAAGTACTTTTTGAGCTCTGGAATGCGTTTCTGCAATAGGCCTATTTGGTCCTCCGGAACAACGTAAACCATCTCGTCTTCGGTTAATGGCAAGCTTTTATGCACTGTAACCACATCATATTTGCAGCTCTCATCCAAATCCAGATTAATGGGTATGTAGAGCAGGCTACTGGTGATGATAGCAACTCTGGGTGCAAGAGCGTTTGAGTAGACTTTAGACACTTTGCAGATATTTGGCGCACGAACAAAGTTCTGCGCAACCTTCAGTTTGATTGCACCGGCTTCTTTCAAAATATCTTCCAGCTCTTTTTCCATAGCAAGGGCTAAAAATTAAGTTTTAAAAAATTGCCGAGGCGCAACGGTTTTCGATATGTTTATAAACCAAATTTTTAACTCGCAATTATGGCAGCAACAGGCAAAGAAATTGAGCATGCAGAAAGTGTTCAGAAATTGATGCTCAATCAGAAAAACATCAGAAATATCGGAATTGTTGCGCATATTCATCACGGTAAAACATGCCTTACAGATAACTTGGCTGCAGAAGCAGGCATGATGTCAAAAGAGCTAGTTGGCGAACGCATGCTCACATGGATTGACAAGCAGGAACACGAGCGTTTGATGACTATCTATGGTGCAACAGTCACGATGGGCCACGTATGCGAAGGCGAAGAGTATCTTGTTAATCTATTAGACACCCCGGGCCACGTTGACTTTGGTGCAGATGTTACACAGGCTTTGCGAGCAGTAGATGGCGCAGTCGTATTAGCCTGCGCAGTCGAAGGCATGATGCCTCAGACAGAAACAGTTTTGTTCCAGGCGCTGGCCGAAAAAGTAAAGCCAATTCTATTCATCAATAAAGTTGACAGGGCAATAAAGGAATTGAAATTAACCCCCGAAGCCCTGCAGAAAAGATTGACCGACTTGGTCAATGAAATCAACGTTTTTATTCTGAAAAATTGTGATCCCGAATTCAAAGAAAAATGGAAACTGTCAGTCGAACAAGGAACTGTTGCATTCGGTTCTGCATTAAGAAAGTGGGCAATTTCAGTGCCAGCTATGAAGAAATTTGGAATAACGTTCAAAGACATAATTGAACTCTGCTCGCAAGACAGAGATGAAGAGCTCGCAAAAAGAGCTCCGGCACACGTAGTTATTTTGGATATGGTAGCAAAGCACTTGCCATCTCCGGTTGAAGCACAAAAATACAGGATGGCAAGATTGTGGCGCGGCGATGTGGATTCAGAAATAGGAAAAAGCCTAATTAATTGCGATCCAAACGGCGATTTGGCAGTAGGTGTGACAAAAGTTGTTTACGACCCGCATGCAGGCATGATCGCGACAGGGAGAATTTTCTCTGGAAAAATCTCTGAAGGCCAAATCGTTCGCTTGATGAAAGCAAGGCATGACTCAAAAGTCCAGCAGTTAAGCACTTTCATAGCGGCAAGAAGAATTCCAATACGAAGTTCTGTTGCAGGAAACGTAGTTGGGCTTGTTGGATTGTCAGATATTGCAGTTGGAGAAACTCTCTGTGAGTCTGGAAAAGAGATAGAACCGTTCGAATCCATCAAACACATATTTGAACCTGTGGTTACAAAGGCAATTGAGCCAAGGGACCCGCAGGACTTGCCAAAACTCATTGACTTTTTGAAAATCTTAGCTGCAGAAGATCCTACTCTTAAAATAAAGATAAGCCCGGATACCGGGGAAACCTTAGTCTCCGGACTCGGGGAATTGCATTTGGATGCAAAGGTCGAAAGAAAGATCAGAGAAAAAGGTATTGACATAATTGTTTCTCCGCCGGTCGTAGTTTATACAGAGACAGTAACAAAGAAGTCTGAAGTAACAAGAGGCAAATCTCCAAACAGGCACAACGAGATTTATGTTACCGTAGAGCCGCTGGAAGAAGGCGTTTATCAGGCAATTAAATCAGGAAAAATCCTGGAGGGCAAGATAAAGAAAAGGAAAGTTGAGCTGATTGATGCCCTTAATGCCGCAGGAATGGACAGGGACGAGGCAAAACAGGTTGTTGAAATCTACAATGGAAATGTTCTTGTTGAAGCAACAAGAGGTGTAGTGCACATTGGTGAAATCCTTGAAATGGCCATGGAAGCATTTGAAGAAATCATGGACCAGGGACCAATTGCAAAAGAGCCGTGTTATGGTTTGAAAGTAAGTATCACTGATACAAAACTTCACGAAGATTCAATTCACAGAGGACCCGGACAAATGATTCCTTGTATGAGACAGGCCGTTGCCAATGCAATGCTGCTCGTAGGCGATGTTTTGTACGAACCGGTGCAAACAACGAGAATTGACACACCAATGGAATACCTGACCGAAGTTTCGAAGCTTGTTGTTGGAAGGCGCGGTACGATGATAGAAACGAATCAGCAGGGAACCCGCTATGTCGTAATTGGAGAAATACCAGTCAATGAAATGTTTGGCTTTGAAGCTATTTTGAAATCAGCCACAGCAGGCAGAGGTTTCCAGTCTCTGGTAGATGTCAGATATAAGAAATTGCCAGCGGAGCTGCAATTGCAGACAATCCAGCGCATCAGGGAAAGAAAAGGCATGCCAAAAGAGCTGCCCAAGCCCATTTTTGACTAAGGGTTTTACTTCTAGAGTCTTCGAAAGCTTTATATATATCTTTGCAATATAGTAATAATATGGGCAACAAAACTGCGCTTGAAGACATTGTGAGAAACCCTAAGGCAGAGATAGTGCTCGAAAAGGGCAAAGCTGCGCTATACATAGGCAGCGGCCCACGTGTTGAAAATGTATCTCACATTTCTGGATTAGTTGATGCTAGCACATACATTTTATCAGACCTTGAGTTTAAATCAAACGAACAAGTTGATGTTGCTGGTAAAACAGTGTTAACAACCAGTAAAGATGGTTTTGAAGTCTTGAAAGCTGACCCTACTATAAACTTTATAATAATAGATCAGGCAGTTTCTTATAAAGAAAAATATAATGCAATTCCTAACGGAACGTATGTTATGTTAAACTATCTTTTTCCAGTTTCACATATATCCGCGAAATACATAGGGTTAGAACCGAGCAGAGCAGAGGGTATTTTTGTTAAGCAAAGAGACGCTAGCCCTAGTGATTTTGAGATTTTTTATAAAATACGCGCAGCTGAGACTCTCAGGACATCCATTAAAGCAATAAAAAATTTCCAAGGCATGGAAAAAGCAACCGCCAACTTAAAGGTCGAGCTCAAAGAATCCGTAGATGCGATTACAGAGCTCAGCGCTGAAGAAAAGGCGTATTTATTAAGAGCTGTTTAGAGCTAGTTCTATATAGTTAATCGCTACAGGTCGATTTTAATAGCGTAACCTTTAAAAAAGTAGTAAATAAATTGAAAACCGAACAAAAATGGCAGACAAGAAACCACACATCAATTTAGTAGTTATAGGTCACGTAGACCATGGTAAAAGCACAACCGTAGGTAGAATTCTCTTCAATTCTGGCAGAATCACAACCCAGGAAATGGAGAAATTGAAACAGGAAGCCATCGAAAAGGGCAAGCCAGGTTTTGAATTCGCCTTTGTAATGGACAGAGTTAAAGAAGAGCGTGAACGTGGTGTAACCATAGACCTGTCTTACCAGGAGTTCCCGACCAACAGATATTACTTTACAATAATCGATGCGCCTGGCCACAAAGACTTTATCAAAAACATGATTACAGGCACATCACAGGCAGACGCTGCTATGCTTGTCGTTTCTGCAAACGCCGGTGAAGGCGTAATGGAGCAGACAAAAGAGCACGTATTCCTGGCAAAAACTCTTGGAGTCCCACAATTGATTGTAGCCATCAACAAGATGGATATGGCAAAATGGGAAGAGAAACGTTATTTGGAAGTCAAAGCAGAGCTTGAAAAATTGCTCAGAGGTGTAGGTTACGATATAACAAAGATACACTTCATACCAATATCCGCGCAAGTGGGCGAAAACATAGAAAAGCCATCTGCACTGATGCCTTGGTACAAAGGCCCAACGTTGCTGGCAGCTTTCGATACATTATCGCCGCCAGAAAAGCCAACACAACTGCCTTTGAGAATGCCAATCCAGGATGTCTACACAATAACTGGAATTGGAACAGTACCAGTCGGCAGAATTGAAACGGGTATCTTGAAAGTCAATGACAAAATAATCGTAATGCCTGCTGGCAAGCTAGGTGAAGTAAAATCTATTGAAATGCACCATGAAACTTTGCCACAAGCAGAGCCTGGCGACAATGTCGGTATCAACATAAGAGGTCTTGGAAAAGAGGACATGAGACGTGGTGATGTCTTAGGGCATCCTAACTCACCGCCAACAGTTGCAAAAGAATTCACAGCAAGAATTGTGATATTAAACCACCCAACTGTTATCACAGCGGGTTACTGTCCGGTATTCCACGTGCACACAGCACAAGTCTCTTGTAAGATCAAGGAAATCAAGAGAAAAATAGACCCAAAGACAGGCCAGACTTCACAAGACAAGCCAGACTTCATCAAGACTGGTGACGTAGCTGAAGTGGTCGTTGAACCATTACAGCCATTGTGCATAGAAAAACAGGCGGACAATCCAAAGCTTGCAAAGTTTGCTGTCCGTGATATGGGCAGAACTGTAGCTGCAGGCATGTGCATAGACCTGGTCAAGAAGTAAGCTTCTTGACTTTATTTTTAATTTTTAATAATTATTCTCTTACAACAAACTTTTTAAAGCAATTTTTTGACTCAGAAATGTCGATTGTCGCAGAACGGTTATCGACGAGGCCAAAAAATGCCAAAGGCCAGGATTAAATTATACAGCACAGACATAAAGAAGTTGAACGACATAGTCAATCAAATCCTGGAAATTGCTAAAAGAGTCGGTGTTTCTTACGCAGGCCCCATTAATTTACCTACAAAAAAGCTAGTCGTATCTACGAGAAAATCTCCTGATGGAGAAGGTTCCGAAACCTACGATAGATGGGAAATGCGAATCCACAAAAGGCTGATAGACTTGGCAGCAGATGAAAGAGCCTTGCATCTTGTCATGAGAGTTCCGATACCTCAAGACGTTAACATAGAAATACAAGTTATAGATTCTTAAAACTTGTAATTGTTTTCTACACAACATAATTCTTTATAAATAATAGTCATTTTCTAAACTTCCTTCAAACTTAGACAACTTGGGGGGTAGTATGGCTTTATCAGAGGAAAATGTTTCTGAGACAGAACTGGCTAAAATCGCCTTAACACAAAACCAGGAAAAAGTCATCAGAGACAAATATCTGAAAAGCGATGCCAGCCCGGAAGCCTGGCTCCACAGAGTTGCAAAAAATATTGCGCTCGCTGAGATTCTCCATAATTCAAAAATAAATAAAGAGCGAGTTTTTGAAGGTGTAAGTAATTCGAGAGAAAAAGTCGAAACTTTGCCCGGAGAATTTTCCGAATTGATTTTGCTGCACAAAGGCCTCGATTCCTATAACAAGCGAGATGTGAATTTCAAAAAATTCATTGCGAATCTTTACAAGCTGGCAGAAGAAGACGAAACTGCTTCAGAGCTCGTTTCAAACTGGGAAAGGAAATTCTACAATCTGCTTGCAAATTTCTATTTCCTGCCAAATTCTCCGACGTTGATGAACGCAGGAAGAGAACTGCAACAGTTAAGCGGATGTTATGTTCTGCCAATAGAAGACTCAATCGAGGGCTGGATGGAGACTGTGAAAAACACCGCGATTATTCACAAAACGGGTGGCGGAACAGGTTTCTCAGCATCTCGAGTCAGGCCCGCAGGCGACGCGGTAAAATCAACAAGGGGAATTTCTTCAGGACCGTTATCTCCGTTCATAATGATTAACACAGTAACCGAGCAAATCAAGCAGGGCGGGACAAGGCGTGGCGCAAATATGGGTATTCTCTCAGTATATCATCCCGATATTGAGAGCTTTATTGTGGTAAAGCGCACACCGGGAATGCTAGAGAATTTTAACATCTCAGTCGCAATTGATGAAAAATTCATGTCAGCTGTTGAAGCAAATGAAGAAATAGAATTAGTGAATCCGAGGACAAAAGCGGTAACAAAAAAGCTTCATGCGAAAGAGCTTTTTGACACTATGTGCAAAAATGCCTGGGAAACGGGTGATCCTGGCTTTGTTGTTATGGATAGGATCAACGCATCAAATTCAAATCCGACACCTTACCTGGGGGAAATAGAATCAACAAATCCTTGCGGCGAACAGCCATTGCTGCCTTATGAATCTTGTAATCTCGGTTCAATTAATCTGTCAAAGTTAGTTAAAAATAATGAAGTCGACTGGGATGGCTTAGCCGAAACAATAAAACTCAGTGTCAGGTTTTTGGATAATGTTATTGATGTAAACAATTATCCATTGCAGGAAATTGAAATAATAACAAAAGGAAACAGAAGAATTGGCTTTGGCGTAATGGGTTGGGCAGAAATGCTGGTACAGCTTGGTATTCCTTACGATTCTGATGAAGCTGTAAGGATGGCTGAGAAAGTAATGAAATTCTTTAACGATACAGCATTGCACGCCTCTGAACAATTAGCAGAAGAGCGTGGCGCTTTCCCGAATTTTAAAGATTCTATTTATGACGAAAGGGGCAAATATTTCAGAATGAAGGCAAAGCCGCGTAACTGCGCAAGAACCACTATCGCCCCCACAGGCACGATCGCAATTGCGGCTGGTCTGCAAGGTTCCGGAATAGAACCTTTCTTCTCCATAGCTTATGTCCGATATAATGCAAAAGGAATCGATGCCCTGAAAGATGGCAGAAAGCCAGAGGAGGATAATACATTCTTCGAGTACAATAATTTATTTGGAAAGATTGCTGAACAGCACGGTTACTTTGGCATGCAACCAAAGGAACTTTGGCTTAAGATTGCTGACAATCACGGTTCAGTGCGCGGAATAAAGGAAATACCAGAGCACCTGCAGAAAATATTTGCCTGTGCGCACGACGTTTTATCTGATTATCACATATTGCATCAGGCAGCTTTCCAGAGATATACTGATAACGCAGTCAGCAAGACAATAAATCTTCCGAACTCGGCAACGGTTGAAGATATAGAGAGGGCGTATTGGTTTGCATTCAAGCAGGGAGTAAAAGGAATAACAATTTACAGAGACGGAAGCAAGGCTTTCCAGGTCTTATCCTCTGTGAAAAAAGAATCCAAACAGGAAACACTTTCAGGGGAAAAAACAGCAACAACGCAAAAACCACAGGATATTATAGCTCCAAGACCACGGCCAGAAGTACTAACTGGAGTTACTTACAAAATAAAAACGGGTTATGGCAGTCTTTATGTTACGATAAATAATGATGAGAAAGGCAAGCCATTCGAAGTATTTGCGACAACAGGAAAGACTGGCGGAGTTTTAGCAGCAAAATCAGAGGCTATATGCAGGTTAATTTCATTAGCACTAAGGGCAGGAGTTGAAGTTGAGAAAATAGTGGATCAGTTAGAGGGCATCAGGGGCCCGATGCCAACATTTTCAAAATTCGGAGTTGTTTTCTCGATTCCGGATGCAATCGCAAAGATATTGAAATTGCATACGAATGCGGGCCAGACTGAGCTGGCTGAATTTGCAAAGCCAGAAGCAGGTCAGCAGAGCCTGCAAGCAAAATCAGCGACTAATGGAAACAGGTCTGTTGCAGACATAGGAGTTCTTCCGGAATGCCCTGACTGCCACAATATCTTGGAGTTTGGAGAAGGCTGCGCTATTTGTCATTTCTGCGGTTATAGTAAGTGTGGCTGACAGTAGATTTATAAATAAAAATTAAATTTTAGTTACATGACTAGTATCACGCAAATACCAATGATGCTTTTGTTATGCTTCTTAGGCAGCTTCTGCGGTCTAATCGGCGGAGTACTTTTGCTCTGGCGAGAAAGTTGGGCACGAAAACTTTCTCATTTTTTCATATCTTTTGCAGTTGGCGCTTTACTAGGCTCTGCTTTGTTTGATTTAATACCCGAAGCAGCAGGGTTGAGCAAGTATGCTTTTCTTTATGTCCTGGTAGGCATAGTTGTTTTTTCAATAACAGAAAGAGCGTTAGTTTGGCATCATCACCACCATAACCACGATCGTGAACATCACTTGAAGAAGCCTCCAGCACATTACATTCCTCTGCTGATGATAGGTGATACCATACATAACTTCATAGATGGTGTGATAATAGCAGCAACTTATTTGTTTAGTGCGCCACTCGGTTTTATAACAACGCTCGCAGTATTTTTGCATGAAATGCCCCAGGAAATTGGTGATTTTAGCATAATGTTGCACGCGAGGTACCCGAAAAATAAAATATTCTGGTATAACTTTTGTTCGGCATCAGCGACTTTTGTCGGCGCATTCGCAGTATTCTTTTCTTCTTATCTGCTTCAGGCAAAACTTTACCCGTTGCTGGGATTTGCAGCAGGCGGATTTATTTACATAGCTACCGCAGATTTAATGCCTGAATTAAAACATGAAGCAACAGGGCTGAAAGAAATAGTCATGCAAACATCAATCATGATTCTAGGAATTGCAGTCATGGTGGTGTTAAGTGCATACTTTGGTGTATGAAAAAATTACTTGGGCTTGATGTAAGGGTAACCTTATTTGGTTTAGTCAGCCTATTGACAGATATAAGCTCTGAAATGATTTTTTCTGTGTTCTCAGTATTTTTCACAGTAATATTGGGCGCGTCTGTTGTTCTTTTGGGCCTTTTGGAGGGTCTTGCAGACCTCGCTTCGACATCGCTGGATTATTTTTCAGGATTCATTTCTGACAAAACTGGAAAAAGAAAAAAATATGCCATTTCTGGTTACGGGCTTTCTGTTTTCGCAAAAGCCATAATGGTCTTCCTCGCAACTGTAACATCTGCGTTCAGCTTTAGAGTGATAGATAGACTGGGCAAGTCTATCAGAGGTCCGCCGTCATCAGCATGGCTTAGCTCAGTGGTGGAAAAGAAAAAGCGAGGTTATGCTTTTGGATTGCATCAAGCCATGGATCAGGCAGGCGCAGTCTTAGGTCCCCTGTTGGCTTATGCGTTGCTATCTTATTTTGGTCAGACCCTGCCTTCATTCGCAACACTGTTCAAAATAGCATTTGTACCGGCAGCAATAGCTCTGATTATTCTTCTCTTTGTAAAAGATAAACCTGTCCGACCAAAAAAACGGGCGCGGCTATTCAAATCTTATGGCGAATTCAGCAAAGCTATGAAGCATTACCTGTCCGCAGCAGGAATTTTTTCTTTGGCTTATTTCAGTTTCGGATTCCTTTTGCTGAAAGCCTATGTTGTCGGATTTGACATAAAGGATATCATATTGCTTTACGCATTATACAACGTATCAGCACTAATATCTTCTGTTCCCGTAGGAAAACTTGGCGATTATTTCGGCAGAAGCAAGTTGATTTTGGCTTCCTACGTGTTGTATTTCGTAATGAGCGTTGGATTTGTTGTTGCAAATACAAAATTTGCAGTAGCTGCCCTGTTTGTTGTTTTCGGGTTGTTTTATGCAATAGATGAAAGCCAGACAAAAGCATACATAAGTGATCTAGAGAAATCACGCAGAGCTACGGCAATCGGGTTTTATAATTTCATAACGGGTCTGATTTATCTGCCAGCATCAGTGGTTGCAGGCTATCTCTGGAAGATTAATCCAAACTATGCATTCATGTTTGCAGCAGTCTTCTCGCTTGCAGCAATTGTTTTCTTTGTTTCAAGGAGAAAAACCAAATGATCTTAGAAGAAAAGAAAAAACTATTCCTGAAGGTATTTTTAGCTGCAAAGAAGAAGCACTATTTGCAAGGGAAAAGGCTGGCCGCTGAAGGCTGGACTGAGGCTTGGCAAACTCTCATAGCAACGGTAATGTCTGCCCAAAGCCGCGATACAACTACCATTCCAATAGCTGAAGAGTTGTTCAAGAGATATCCAACACTGCTTAAGCTGGCTCGTGCCAGATACTCTGATGTTCTTAAAATATTCAAATCTCTTAACTACAACAAAACCAAAGCAAAACACGTGATCGAAGCTGCGAAATTCATAATGTCTGAATTTAAGGGAAAGCTTCCAGATAAGATGGAGCAACTAACGAGGATTCCGGGCGTAGGCAGAAAGACTGCAAACATAGTGATTCTTGAAGTTCACAAAAAGCCGGCAATCGCTGTTGACACTCACGTTCACAGACTGTCAAATGTTCTGGGTTTAGTAAAAACAAAAACTCCTGAGCAGACCGAGCGGGAATTAAAAAAAATCGTGCCCAAAAAATATTGGACGGCCGTCAATTACATTTTCGTACGCTGGGGTCAAGATGTGCCTGGTCGGGATAAAAACAAGCTACTCAAAAGTCTCCAAAAAACTTAAAACCGCCGGCGACATTAGATTAAGTAATGGCCATTATCAGACAAGTCCGTAAAAGAGACGGCAGCTATGTTGATTTCCAGCCACATAAGATTACAGATTCCATTCACAAAGCGCTTTTTGATGCAAAAATTTCCGATGGCAAGCGCGCAGCAGCATTGACAAAAGAAGTTGTGAAAATTCTTGAAAGCAAACCTGATGCGATACCCGATGTTGAGCAGATACAGGATATAATCGAACTTGTATTGTCGAAATGGAACAGAAAAGTTGCCAACCTTTACAGAGAATTCAGACTGAAAAAAACTGAAGCGAGGAAGTTAAGAGAAAAATTGGGTCTGACAGAAAAATTAACGTACAATGCTTTGACTGTTCTGGAAAGAAGGTATCTGCTAAGAGATGAAAATGGAAGAATAATCGAGACACCTGGCCAGCTTTTCAGGCGAGTTGCAAAAGCAATCGCAGCTGTTGAAGCAAAACATGGCGGTAATGTGAAAAAATCAGAAGAAGAATTTTACAGATTGATGTCAAGTCTGGAATTTCTGCCGAATTCGCCAACTTTGTTTAATGCAGGAGCTCCTTTGAGACAATTAAGTGCCTGCTTTGTCCTTCCAGTTGAAGACTCTCTTGATGCAATATTCAAATCTGTCAGAGACATGGCTATGATTGAACAGAGCGGTGGCGGAGTTGGCTTTTCATTCTCACGTTTGCGACCTGAAGGAGATGTAGTAAGAAGCACAGGAGGAGTTGCTTCAGGACCGGTTTCTTTCATGAGGATTTTTGACACGGCAACAGATGTCATAAAAGCAGGCGGGAAAAGACGCGGGGCTTTGATGGGCATACTAAATGCGGACCATCCAGATATTGTGAGATTCATAACGGCAAAGCAAACACCCGGATTCCTGTCTAATTTCAATATCTCTGTTGCAGTCACGGACAAATTTATGGAGGCGGTTCATAAAAACAAAGAGTATGAATTGATTAATCCGCGCAACAAAAAGGTCGTAAGAAAATTACACGCTAAATTTATCTGGGATTTAATCATAGAAAACGCGTGGAAAACTGGCGATCCAGGAGTTATTTTCATTGATGAAATCAACAGGAAAAATCCGACTGCACACATCGGTTTAATCGAAAGCACAAATCCCTGTGGCGAGCAGCCGTTACATCCTTATGAGTCGTGTAATCTCGGTTCTATTAATTTAACAAAGATGATAAAAGGCAAAGATGTTGATTGGAATAAATTCGAGAAAACAATAAAATTAGCTATAAGATTCTTGGATGATGTTATCGATGCTAATAAGCATCCAATACCTGCGATAGAAAAAGTGGTCTCCTCAAACAGGAGAATAGGTCTTGGTTTAATGGGTTTTGCAGACATGTTGATTTTGCTTGGCATTCCTTACGATTCTGAAAAAGCAATAAGGCTAGCAGAGAAACTAATGGTCTTTATTTACAAGGTCAGCCATGAAACTTCGCAGCAATTGGGAAAAGAAAGAGGTTCTTTCCCGAATTTCAAAGGCAGCCTGTGGCAGAAGAAAGGCTACAAATCCATGCGCAACGCAACAACTACCACTATTGCTCCGACAGGCACCCTATCTATTATTGCGGGCGTTAGCTCAGGCATAGAACCACTTTTCGCAGTAAGTTTTGTAAGAAATGTGCTCGAAGGCAGGCATTTGTTAGAATCAAACTGGATTTTTGAAAAAATGTCAAAGGAAAAAGGGCTTTACAGCGCAGGTCTTATGATGAAGATCGCAAAGAACGGCTCTGTACAGAAGATAAAAGAAGTGCCAGCTGACTTGCGCAGATTATTTGTTACGGCTTTGGACATAAAATCCGAATGGCACGTAAGAATGCAGGCAGCTTTCCAGAAATACACTGATAATGCTGTTAGCAAGACCATAAACTTCCTAGCAGAAGCCACTTCCGCAGACGTAAAGAAGGCTTACGAGCTTGCTTACAAGCTAAAATGCAAGGGTATCACGATTTACAGGTATGGAAGCAAGCCAGAGCAGGTGCTTTACATCGGCGATAACATGATGCACGCAGAAGCAGAGTATTCCGGTGGCTGTCCGACTTCGGTTTGCCCAGCACCGTAATAGTATATTTTTAACAATATTGAAAACATTTATAAAGCTTGATGGAACCAATGGGCGATGTTAAGAGTAAAACGATTTGAAAATTCGGCTGAAGGAACAAAATTAGAGAAACTTCTACAAGAGGCTAGCTTGAAGATTGCACCCGATAAAAATATAGCAGGCTATATTTTCAAAGATGTTGCGAGCGCAGAAATGTTTTTAGCAGATAAAATTGGTCACACTAAAACATTCTATCTTTTGTTGGGTGGTACGCCAGCACTAATACTTCCAGCCATCAAAAATAATCTAGAGCAAACCACATTAATTGCCTGCATAGATGAATTTGAGCAATATACAAATGCAAAGGATGTTGCATTAGCTTTTACAGCCGCACACGAAATGGGGCATGTTCATGATGAAGAACTTTATAGCATTGCAAATGATTTAGCAAAAAAATATGACAACTCTTTTATGCAAGCTGCACCAACAGCACTATCGCCTTACGAAAGTTCAGCTGGTGAAATTATAATAAATACGGTGCTGGAATGCAGGGCTGACAAGCGAGCAATAGATGCGGGCTACGGTAAAGAGTATATTGACTTTTTAGAAAAAATAAGTCCAGAAATGTTTTCGCCACACCTGATTTTCACTTTCAAAATGCTTGAAGACGCAGGCTATGTAGCACAGGCAAAAGAATTGCAAAAAAAGTTTTGGTCTTCAACTAAACAGCAGTTCAAACCCGATTTGGTGGAAAAAATTTATGCGGCGGGCGCACACCTGGATAATGAAGAACTCGCTAAAGTTTTGCTTTCTTACGTAGAATCGACTCACGTAAGCCAGGCCAATGCGCCCTAACAGCAGCCCTCACTTCTAGTACTTTTTTATGCGGTCCTCCACCGCGCGGATCTATTATTGGAAAACCCAGCACAGCTATATTGGCACCTACGGCGACGCCAGTTCCCGCCAAAGCGTGTCCTAACAAAGCCATATTTTCCTCAGCAGAACTTCTGTACTCTACGTCTTGTTCAGCCAATACCTGATTTCCATAGACGAGAGTAATAATTCGTGGACCTCTCACAGTCATGTAATGAACTCGAAATTGACATTTTCTAGGGTCGATGTCATTAAACAATAAAGCCTCGCCAATTCTAATTGCGATGCTAGCAATATAATTTATTTGAAAAAAACCCTTGTATTTAGCAATCGCCCTAAAACGAGTCTGAATTCTACCTAAGCGCGCCATTCTCGCCCGTAATGGTTAGAGCTATTTATGCTTTTTGAAAAAGAAAATCCCTTAGCAAGTTTTATATTCTTTTTAAGAGCTCTATGATTGGAGAGGTGCTCGCTAGCAATGGCTATATTCAAGTGTCAGGTCTGCGGTTTTGAATACGAAGAGGAGAAAGGCTATTCTGACAAGAAAATAAAGCCTGGCACGAAATTTGAGGAGTTGCCTGAAAAATGGAAGTGTATTTGTGGCGCTCCAAAGAAGAAATTCAAGAAAACCAAGGATTCGCTAGAGCAGGTAATCGAAATCTTAAAAAAATACAAGGAGGGCACGCCACCAGGCGAGGTTGAAATGGAATGAGCCGTGAATTGACAATTCTCTACGCATCAAAGAAACCGGACATAAAAAGAAGGCTCGAGGAGTTCAAGCAGGTTTGGTGGCAGCCAGAACATAAAATTTTTGCGGAATTAGTTTTCTGTCTATGTACTCCGCAGTCGAAAGCGTCTATCTGTAATTCTGCTGTAAAGAAATTAGAGGAACAGAACCTGCTTTTAACAGGAGCTGAAAAGCAGATAGCTGAAGTCTTATCTAAAACAGGAGTTCGCTTTTCTAACAACAAAGCAAGCTACGTTGTCAAAGCCCGCGAATACTTTATGAAAGACGGCCAGATAAAAATAAAACCTAAAATCAACACAGATGACATCAGAGGTCTTAGAGAGTGGCTTGCTGAGAACATACCCGGTCTGGGCATGAAGGAAGCTTCCCACTTTCTAAGAAATATTGGTTTCGGCCAGGACGTAGCAATCTTGGACAGGCATATTTTGCGCAGTCTCGTGGACTACGGCGTTGTAAAAGAGATTCCAAATACGCTCACAAAGCAAAAATATCTGGAAATAGAGCAGAAGATGCGCGAATTCTCAAAAAAAGCAAGCATTTCTATGGACGAGCTTGATATGCTTTTCTGGTCCGAATATGGCTCATTGCCAATAGAAGAGATGAAATAATTATTCTAGAATTGTGTCTAGCGCTTTGGATAGTTTTTCACCGTTCTCAGTCACTTTATATTTTCCATTTAACAAACCCGCATCCATAAGTGGCTTGTAGAAAGAGTTGAAGTCAGGCCAGTTGGGATTTAGGGTAACCTGTGGAGTACCGAAAGGGTTACAGAGCATGTTATAGAACGGGTTACAGAGTTGGTTATAGAGTTTGTCATAGAATTCTTTTACGTTTGATGCAAGTTTAACAGACTCTTTAATGGCGGGTGGAATGCCAGCTGTAAGCATGTAGTCAAAACCGCAGACGTGTTTTAGATAAGCATCTTCTGCGCTACGACCTTTAGCAACGTCAACAAAAGCAGCAAGCGCTTTTGGATTGCTTAATGCACTGTTTGCTCTTGCAATGTCTTCAAGTATCATGAGAAATGGCTAATGAGGTGATTTAAAAGTCTAATGGGCCGAGGAGGATTCGAACCTCCGGCCTCGACCTTGTAAGGGTCGCGTCATAACCACTAGACTACCGGCCCATAAACGAACTTAAAGAAACTCATTTAAAAAGTTAGCCAAAGATAGAACCCATGCCTTCTACGGCGCCTTCTTCAGCGGATTCGAATTTTTTCTTTACTTCTTCGAACTCTTTGCCTTTCAGCGCTTTTGCACCGGCATCTACTAATATCTTTTCGTGTTTCTTGAAAAACTCGTCAGAAGCGCTTATGTACAGATAGCTGACGCTTTTAGAAATACCCAAACTCGCTGCATCCTGAAATTTGTAGCCTTGCAGCTTGAATTCGTTAGCTATCCACTTGCCTGTTTTTGGATCTTTTTTATCTTCAGCTTCAAGCACCTTTTTTACGGCGCCCGCATTAGCAACTTCGTATATTTTTGCTACCATTTTACACCTCAACTATGAGTGCCAACAAATCTGTGAGGATTTGTGGCCCATCTGGACCTTGTTCAAATATGCCCCCGGCAGGAGTTGAACCTGCAACCTACAGTTTACAAAACTGTCGCTCTGCCAGGTTGAGCTACAGAGGCATACTCTGACAGACTTTTATTGGTTTTTAAATATTTACGCGCGTGTAGTTAATCAGCCTTTTATACTAAAAACCGACCTTATGTTTATGCAACGCTATGAGAACATAATTTATATCATAATAATAGCTGCCCTTAGCACGGTTGCAGCCTTTGTGCTTCCCGGATTTTTTGCTATAGAAGATGTTAGTTTGTACCTTACAGTCACAGGTTTAATCTATGGTTTGTTTGCAGCTTTCGCAATAGGTGTTTCTTGGGATAGGTACAGCAAAGTCGTTGAAAATCTACACGATGAGATAAGCTCCGAAACAAACATGCATTTGCTACTCAAGCACATATCTGATAGAAAGATTGCTCTAAAAATGGATGAGCAAATTCTGAACTACCTTTCCAATATTATGGAAATTCCTTGGAACAAATATTTTGAGTCTGAAAATGTACATAAAAAATTCAGGAAGATGTTTGATATTTTTGGCAGAATGGAACTCAAAACTGAAAAAGACTCAGAGCTCTTCGATGACATAGGCGATGAGTTAGAAAGCGCTAGCAAAGCAAGAAATCAGCAAATTGTACTTTCATCAACACCTCTATCTGCAAGCATATGGAGTCTTTTGCTTTTATTATCGGGCGCAGTCGTAGTAGGAGTATATTTAGTTGCGTTTTCTTCTCCAATCCTAGGTATGTTTACTAAGATAATAATGAGTTTGTCTTCATTTGCAATTTTGCTTGTATTACACCAAATAGATTCCCTGCAACTGGCAGAAGAGAAAGTGGACGCCTTGCCAAACAAAGCAATAGAAATTATACAGAAGGAAATTAATCGCTAGTGTTTTGTTAAAAGACTTCGGAACTCAGAGATTATGTTTTGGTAACCTTCTTTCTCAACAATCTGCCAGGCTTCATAATAACCGGGAGTTTTGTAATGCTTTGTTCTTTCTATTTCTTTTCTCAAAGTTTTTTCTCCAAAATATTTCAGAAGTATGTGCTTGTGCATTGCTAAAAGCAGAACGTGGGTTCTTGTATTCCAAATTTCTTTTTTGTATTTGTCCCGCATTTTAAAAAATGCTCTCAGAAATTTCTTGCTTCCATGCTGTTGTATGAATAGTTGGTGAATCAGCTCGTGAGTTAGTGTGTGTATAAAATAACTGTCTTTCACTCGGTGTTCAGCATTTTTGCCATAAAAAACACCTATCGTCAAAGGATCTGAAAATGGAATCCAAAAATGATGTGTCGTAACATAGCACTTTATCTTCGGTTCAGACCATTTTACGCCCGAAATTTTTGATAGCTCGGCTAGAATTTTCTTCTCAAGCTTTCTCCATTTAGGGTCTATCTTCTTAATGAAGCCAGCAACTTTCCGATGATTCCTCTCGAAGTCATATTTGCTTTTCCAGAAATTTTCTACTATAATTTTATCATAAATAAAAGAATAGACAACTCAACTTTCGGAATCATTCTGCTGATTTCCTGCCAGGACCTTTCTTGCCCCATCTTTCTAAGTCAATGTTCTGATTGCAGAAATCACAAGTAAATGTAAATACATCTTTGGTCTTTTTCTTGCCGTTAATCTCGATGCGTTTTTTCTCTCTGGCAAATGGCTGTTGTTTTTCTCCGGATTTGCCACAGTGAGGACAAGTATATTCGATATTTGCTAAGTCCTCGTTTTCAAAGCGCCAGACTGTTACTTTGCCCTTATCTCCGAGAGCTCTTCGAGTGAAGTAAGCTAACTTATCGTTTTGACCTGGTTTTCTTAACGCCATATGTTCAACTTATATTGAAATTATGGCAGTCTTTTTAAACTCTACCGTATACTACAGAATATAATGGTTGATGAGAAATTTGTTGTATTTTCAATGAAAGAAGAGAAGGCTAAGGAAATAGCAAGGGTTATACAAAGCAAAAAGGCAAAAGCTATACTAGATTTGCTTGCTGAAGGCCGTAGAACTCCTTCAGAAATATCAAAAGAACTAAGTTTTCCTATGTCTACTGTTCAATTTAATTTAGATTTATTGAGAGCTGCTGGCTTGATCAAAGCAACAGCTAAAAGGTATAGTAAAAAAGGCAGGGAAATAAAATATTACGAACCCGCTAAAAAAGTTATCGTACTAGCTCCGGAAACTGCAAAACAAGGCATAATTGAAATGCTTGGCGATAAAGTTATACTTCCAATAATCACAATTATTTCCCTAGCAACAGGTTTGCTATTTGGATTTAAAAAAATTGTACAAACAACTGCTACCGAATTTGCAGGCGCGCCAGCAATGGAAGGCGCAAAAACTTTATCGTTGTTAGAAGTGGGCCCTTCTGCAAGCTTTGATTTGGGCGTTGTTATTTTAATCACAGCACTTGTTTTTGGAATCTTGGCAGGAATTTATCTTGCTTACAAATCTAGGAAATAAGCATAATTTCAATTTAGATTGAAACTTACTTCTGGGTATATATACGACTTGTTTTCTATAGTATACAGGTGAAAAATATGAAAAACCATGAAATAATCGCAGTTTTGACTGCAATCGCACTTATGTTTATCATATGCGCAAGTGCAGTTCCACAAACCAACACGGTTTGGGTACAGCCGGGCTGGGGGAATTTTCAGCCGGTTCCTATAATGTTGAGAGATATAGGAATTTACGATGCAAAGCCAGGTGACATAATTTACAGCAGCTACGGACCGGCCTATGTCGCGATTGATTCGCAAAGTGCACTGTATTTAGACTTTAATGTAATGCCCGTAGGGCAAATAGAAGTTAACGTTGACGAGCCACTACCAGACTCTTACGTTAGCAACCCCTATGTTGGGGCGCTAATTGAATATCCTCCGAAGGCTTATTATCATATCGTGGGTCAGGTCGATGAAAACATAATGAATATAATCGCGCCACACGAACAGCCACACAAACAACTAGTCACGGTACTAGTGACTACGCGAGCAGAACCCGGTAAGTCTATTGTCAATATGCAGTTCAAAATCTGGGCTTACCTTGGTGTCGACCAAGAAGCAATGAGAATTATCTGGAAGCAAGCTTACGGAAGAACAGATGTTGATTGGAGTTTTATCCTGCCAACCTTGCAAATGTATGATGAAATGGGAAAACAAATACAAACAAACATACTCGAAACAAATCCCAATGTGTGGCACATAAACTTCACACCCCATGGCTATTCGAGCATGGCTATTGGTGCGTGGAATTTAGGTAATCATGATGCTGCGCTTAACGTGCAACTTGGAACAAAATTTGACAATGCAGGCGGAACTAATCAAAATCTCGGAGCCGGCGAACCAGTAATGGTTTACGTTCCAGCGGGTACGTCTAAAATGTTCGAATTAAAGACATACTGTTTGAATGCGCACAAAGGCGTCCCAACAATGAGTGACGCGCTGAATCCCGTAGGAGTTGTTCCTGACGATGTTAAAGAAACAATGGAACAAGCATTCGCAGCCGGAACAGTGTCAACTGGCGAATCCCAAAGTGCAATCTGGCAACAGACTGGCTAAGTTTCTTTTTTTAGAAATGCGGGGAGTAGGATTTGAACCTACGAAGGCACTAAGCCAACGGATCTTAAGTCCGTCGCCTTTGACCGCTTGGCTATCCCCGCACAATTACAGAACTTCAGCAATACCTTTTAAATTTTATTAGAAGCGAGGATCTGTCTCCTCTGCGAAATGTTGGTTTGTGGAGGACAAAACCCAAATCTCTTCCAGACTTCTATTTTAGTAAGATGTTTAGGATTTCGGAACCCAATCTCTGTGAGCCAACGGGTTACGTCTGCCTTTCGGTATATCTTAATTTTCATAAGAGGTTTTTCATTCGGTCTTAGTTTATAAGGTCCCGAGAGTTTAGGGTGGAAGCCCAAATTTTGTAAACCTTTGTAAGCTTGTTTAACTAGAAATAAAGAGGTCAAATTAATATATATTCTTGGGACTTTATTTGTAGACTTAACCATGCTGTAATTCTTTTCAAAGCAAATTGAGCCGTCTGTATCGAATAGCCCTCTAAGTACTCTGCGCAAATATATTTTATTATTTAGTATTGTTTTTGGAATACTTATATTTTCTTTAGAACCAGGCTTAATACTGAACAGCGATGCAAAACTTTCGACAATTTCTTGTTTAAAACAGTAGAATCCATAAACGCCTACTTTGGGATAAGCTTTGCCTTTAACAGCATAGTTTGAATTGCAGAATTCTTTGTTGAATAGAGGTATAACATAACTTTCGTGATACTCGCGTTCTTCCGATATGTCACCCGCGATCGTAAGTTCGCAATATCTCTTATTCTTGCTAAAGCAACCATCACCCAAAAACATCCCAAATAGTTCACATTTATTTTTATTAAGATCCATAAAGATAGTAGTAGATTTGTATATAATAATCTATGTGCGGAGAGGAGGATTCGAACCTCCGAAGGCACTAAGCCACAAGACTCTGAATCTTGCACGTTTAACCGCTTCGCTATCTCCGCGCCTTAATTTAAGTTTAATGCTCCCGACGAGATTTGAACTCGTGTCCAGGGATCGAGAATCCCTTATCCTTGACCGGGCTAGACTACGGGAGCTTGATAAAAAAGACTTTGTTTGATTTAAAAAGATTAGCGGCAACATATAATTTATATAATTGCCTTATGATTTCTTAATATGGGAGAGTTATACCAGCTTCTTTATCCGATGAGGGTTGTGCTTATTACGAGCAAGCACGGTGAAAAAGAAAACGTGATGACGGCCGCATGGTGCTACCCTCTGTCTGTTGATCCTCCATTGTTTGGTGTTTCGGTAAGTAGAAAGAGATTTTCATATGGTCTAATTTCAAAAGGGAAGGCATTTGGGATAAATCTCGTTGATAAGAGCATGCAAAAAGCAATCTTAGGAGCGGGAAATACGAGCGGAATGGATGTAGATAAGTTTGTCAAATTTAACCTTAAGAAAGAATACGGCAAGTTAGGAATTCCTTTATTGAAAGACTCGCCGATTAGTGCTGAGTGTAAACTAATAAAAGAAATAGACATAGGTGACCACGTTCTCTTTGTGGGCGAAATAGTAAATACTGTGAAAAGGCGCATGTCAAAAGGTTTATACGATATAGGAAAAGAAGAAGACGAGTTTATTGAAATCTGAGTTAGCGGGTTCTGTTGATGACGTAATCTGCCAGGCTTGATAAAAATTCTCTGTTCAATAGGTTGGTATTGGTCTGTAGCACCCTTTGCGCTTTTGTAACGTAACTTTCCGCCATTTCCTGACAGTTAGCTAGCGCACCAGAGTCCGTAAGAATCGCAATTACTTTTTGAGTATCTTCGGCAGTTAGAGGTTTGCCCATGTAGCCCTTAACCGCGTCTATTTGCTCTTCATTTCCGCAGGTTAGGAGCATGGCTACAGGCATAGTTAGCTTTCCTTCAGTTATGTCATTCTTTGCTTTTTTCAAGGAATCCGGTGAAAGTACTCCCATCATGTCATCTTTAATCTGGAAAGCTAGTCCGACAGCAAGTCCATAGTCTGTTAGCGCTGCGATTTGGCTATTTGTTGCTCCGGCAAGCTTGGCACCAATTCTTAGCGGGCCTGCATGAGTGTACCATGCGGTTTTATATTTGTGTATTTGCTGAACGTATTCGACGGGATTTTGCACAGGTCCGTGTTTTGACATCTCATCGAGTCGCTGGCCAAAACCAGTCTTTAGTTCAATGTCTATTAATTCCTCAAGAGCAGCGCATTTCCGCTCTGGTGAAAAGTTTGAGTTAAGAATTGGCTTTTTTGCGAGCGCACAGCAAATATCTCCATCTAATATTGCTAAATTTTCCCCACCACGAATTGCTTGGGCCGTGGGCAAGCCCGAATCTCCAAGCTTTTTTTGGTATACTATGTGTAGTGTGTCCTTGTTGCGCCTGATTCTGTCCTAGTCCATGATATCATCATGAATTAGGAAATAGGCATGCAAAATTTCTAGCGAACATGCAGCATCTACAACGCCTTCGCCACGGTCTCCCTTAATGGCATCATAACCCGCAATGAGCGATATTGGTCTGATTCTTTTACCTTTATTTAGGCATGCATTTCTTATGTTAACAATTGACTCATTATTGGCGGCAGCTTTAATTTCTTTTTTGAAAAACCCGTCTAGTGCCTGCTCAACTTTATCCTTGAGAATGTCATATTCTTCTTTGAAATCCATATCAGTTGTTGCGGTAAAAAGAATATTAAGACTTTCGGGAAAGGCGGGCGTTGAAGGATTTGAACCCTCGACCTATCGGTCCGAAGCCGATCGCTCTATCCAAACTGAGCTAAACGCCCGTTCAAAAGACTTAATTCTTAATTTAAAAAGATTGGTCAAGAATTTTGATAGCCTCTAACCAAGCGTTTGCAGTGCCTTGCGGGTTATAGCCTCCGCCGCCCAGCATTAAAAGTCTACCAGTGCATTTCTCATGTGCTAACTTATGAAGTGCTTTTGCAGCATAACCATGGCTTTTTATTGTGTAAGAAAGTGCTGTCAGAGGGTCTTCGTCTAGACCATCGGCGCCCGCCTGCCAAATTATGAAATCAATGCTGAATTTAGATAGGAATTCAATTACCTTATCAAAAGCAGTTCTGAATTCTTCGTCCCCTGAGCCTGGCGCCAAAGGCAAATTTAACTTTGTTCCTTCAGCGGAACTCTTACCTGTTTCATATTCAAAGCCAGTTCCAGGATAAAGCGTAAGCGGATGCTGGTGAATATCTGCAATTATGACTTCAGGCACATTTTCAAAAGCATAAAAAACACCATCTCCGTGATGCGCATCCGTGTCTATGTAAGCAACTTTCAGATTTTTATTCAGCAGATATTTGATTGCTATCGCAGCATCATTGAAAATACAAAAGCCTCCGGCACGATCTTCACGAGCGTGGTGCAAGCCTCCAGTTGGATTAAAGCCATGCTCGTATTTTTTTGCTAGAATATCTTTTGTAAGTTGCAGCGTTGTACCTGCGGACCAGCAAGCAGCTTCATAACAGCCTTTGAAAGCTGGCGTATCCCCATAATCCAGATAATCTTCGCCTGTTTTCGACATTTGCTTAACAAAGTCGATATATTTTTTAGTGTGAAACAACTCCAGTTCAGACTCTCTAGCCAGCGCAGGCTTTATCGTGACAATTTCTTTTGGTAGGCCTTCGTAAAACGGAGTCAGCCTTTCATTGTTAAACGGATGATTAGGAAAACTATAAAGAAAAAGCTCTTGACCTTTAGCTACGACAAGCCTCATAGTTTAAATCTTATTTTTAGCGTTTCGTATTTGTATCGTCCGACCATAAAATGCAAGTGAGGCTCTTTTATGTTTGCCAGCCATCCAGTTGCTCCACTGAAGCCTATTACCTGTCCCACCTTTATTTTGTCTCCAATTTTCACTTGTGCACCATTCTTTTTGATGTGCCCGTAGTATGAGTATTCGTCGCCTTCGTGTCGAATCTCGATAAAATTCTCGTATTTTTCGTATTTCCTGCTAGACCCGCCTATGTTCGAATCCGCTTTTACATCAATGACAAGGCCATCAGCCGCAGCCTTTATTGGCGTGCCTATGGGTACTACATAATCAATAGCATTTTTGTAAATTCTGTGTGTGCGAGATCTTCTAATGTAGATTTTTTCTACTTTGTCTTTGTCAATGGGGTAATAATAACTTGTCTTTGTTTTGGCACCGCTTTCTTTTATTGTAATAAGATGTCGCGGTCTCATGGAGTCAGCCTTTCCATGGTTCTCGGGAAAGGAATAGCATCCTTAATTGACTCTAAACCGCAAATCCATTGCACAAATCTATCCATGCCCATTCCGAAACCGGCATGTGGAACTGCGCCATATCTGCGCGTGTCAAAATACCATTCATAATCTTTGGGGTCTTCACCTTTGGATTTCAGAGCTTTTTTCATAGCTTCGATATCCAAATCTCTTACAGACGCGCCAATCAATTCGAAACCTGTTCCGGGCACAAGAACATCTAAGCATAATGCGACTTTCTTGTCTTTTGGATCGCTTGGCTTATAGAATGCCATAGCCTCTTTTGGGTAATGCGTTACAATTACGGGCTTGTCATAGTGTGTTGTAAGCTGTTTTTCTTCTGGCGTGCGCAGGTCCTTGCCCCAGGAAACTTTCATTCCATCTTTTTCCAAAATTCTTAGAGCTTCAGTGTATGTAACACGAGGGAACGGCGGCTTAATTTTTTCAAATTGTTTCGGGTCTCGGCCTAGCAATTTCAGTTCCTTAGCGCAGTCTTTTGCGACTTTTTGACATATATACGAAATCAATTCTTCACAGACTTTTGCTAGCCCGTCTAGGTCCATCCATGCAGCTTCCATTTCACCATGCCAGAATTCCATCAAGTGCCTTGATGTTTTTGATTTTTCTGCTCTGAAAGATGGAGCTATAGTGAATATCTTTTCCAGAGCAGGTAACAAAGCTTCTGCATAAAACTGCCAAGTCTGTGCCAGTCTCACTTTCTTGCCAAAGTAATCAACTTCAAATAACTCTAAACCGGATTCTGATGTTTTAGTAAAGAACGGTGCGTGCGTTTCGTAGTATCCTTTTTGCAAAAAGAATTCTCTGAACGCAGTAAACACTTTGCTGCGTATTTTCCAAACCTGCTGTAGCTTTTGCATGCGGACAGAAAGATGCCTAACATCAAGCAAGAACTCTTCAGACAAGTCTTTTGCAATTGGGAACCTTTCGGCAAGTCCTACTATTTTCAGGTCTGTGACTTGCAGTTCAAAGCCTGTTGGTGCTCTCTTGTCTTCTCTGATTGTACCCTCCAGTTCACAGGAGCTTTCTATCGTTATTTTCTCAGCTCCCTTCCAGGCTTTGCTATCTTTCTTGACGATTGCCTGTATCAAATCCGAGCTGTCCCTAAGCGTCAGGAAGATTATCTCTTTCTGGTCTCGTTTTCTGTAAACCCAGCCCCTTATGGCTACTTGTTTACCTTCTAACTTCGTATCTAGAACTTGCTCTATTGGTTTAAATTCCATATCTATCCCCCCTTTTAGGAATTAATAAAACTAGCGCCTGGGGAAGGATTTGAACCTTCGACCTATCGCTTAACAGGCGATCGCTCCACCAGGCTAAGCTACCCGGGCAAAACTCAATAAATTTGGCTATTCCGAAAACCAACTCGAAAAATAGAACTGCCTAGAATTAAGGTCCTAACAATTCCGGCTGACCATCTCGGTTGCCATAAAGTTACTAGTGTGTTCAAGTATATAAAGGTTTCTAAACTGTTTACTCGAGCAAACAATTATGTTTAAAATAATGGCTCTATTTGTTTACTCTATGAAACAAGTGAAAAAGCCGAAATATTTGTATCACGGAAGTTCAAAGAAATTGCAAGGAAATATACTCATCCCTAAAAAAGCAGGGGGTTTAGGAAAGAAGAAGGACCAGCAAATTGGCATATACGCTACCGATAATAAAACTGCTGCCATTGCGATGGGTTTAATTTCCGGAACAGGCGGTTCAACATTAAAATCTCATGGAAAGAAAGTTGAAGGTGTTGTGTACGGCAGTTTACCTAAAAGTAAATTTTTCTACCTATGTATTTTACCGTCCAATAATTTTACTAAAGTGGATTCTTGGCAGTGGGTTTCTTATAAATCGATAAAACCAATTAAGGTGGAAAAATTAAAAGTTAAAGATTATGCGCATCTTGTAAGAAAAGCCACAAAAGAAGAAAAAGAAAAGTGGGAACTGTACAGAAGCAAACTAAGAATGAAAGGTGAATCATGAAACTTATTGCTCAAGGCGCTGAAGCGAAAATCTATCACTCTGATGGCAAAATCATCAAAGAGCGAGTCAAAAAGAGCTATAGAATAGCTGAGATTGACTCTAAATTGCGCAGGGAGCGCACAAGGGCAGAAGCTAAGCTAATTAGGTCGCTTGAAAGGGCAGGAGTTCCGGTTCCTGCAGTTTTGAAAGAAGATGACAAGGCAATGATTCTTGAGTTGGAATTTATAGACGGGGAAAAAGTCAGAGATTATCTAGAAAGGACAGAGGATGCAAAACTCTGCAAGCAGATAGGCGAATTAACAGCAAAAATGCATTCAGCAAATGTTGTTCATGGCGATTTAACAACTTCAAATCTTATTTTGAAAGATAAGGTATATTTGATAGACTTAGGTTTGGGAGATTTTTCTGAAAGAGTTGAAGACAAAGCGGTTGACCTGCACCTGTTCAAGGAATGTTTAGTAAGCAAGCACCACAAAATCTGGGAAGCCAGCTGGAAAAGTTTTGTCCAAGGCTACAAAGACCCAAAAGTTCTTGACAGATTAAAAATCGTAGAATCGAGAGGCAGGTATAAGCAAGCCAAGGTCTTCTAAACTCCGAGTATCTGGGAAATATAGTCTTCTGCAATCTTTTCGCTCGCAAAAACTGTTACGTTTATTCCCCTAAAAACAGGTATGTCTTCGTTTCTGACGTACTCAATGATAAACTCCATAGGTTTGACGTCATAGATTTTTTTGCCTTCGTACTTAAATGAAGTAGATCCGCCCACACTAACGAACTCTATTTCTTGGATAGTTTTCCCAACGGGCAAGGTTACAGTGCCATTGATTTTGATTTGATAATTACGACTATCTTTTTGTAGTTTTATTTGGTCTGTGAGATGGTCGGGTTCTATGCTCTTTATCTGTCCATAAGGTCCTGCTTCGGCTTCTTTAATTGTGATTATTCCTTTTTGTTCTATCAGTTTAATGAGCCCGTCCAAGCTTTCTACTTTCATATACGTCCCTTAATCAAAAGTCTTTTAAACCAAATACCTTAGGCAAGTTTAGGATAAGTTGGTTTCGACTAGCTTATACCGGTACGTTCTGGTATTTGTGAGTCGATTTTCAGATATGGCACGAATGCACGCAAGGAGACGGGGAAAAGCAGGCTCAAAAAAGCCATTGCTAGCTCCTATTCCGGGCTGGGTTCAGTACAAATCTGAAGAAATAGAAGCTCTGGTTGCAAAGCTCGGCAAGCAAGGTTTGCCTTCGAGCCAGATAGGACTTATACTCAGAGATAGTTATGGAGTTCCAGACGTTGAAAAAATTACGGGCAAAAAAATAACTCAGATTATGGAAGAAAAGAAGTTAGCATCAAAATTGCCCGAGGATTTGCAAAACCTAGTCAGGCAAACAGTCAAGATCAAAAAACACATGGAATTTCACAAAAAAGACATGGCTTCAAAGCGAGGTTTGCAGCTAACGCAGGCAAAGATAAACAGATTAGGTAAATATTACAAGAGAGCGGGCAGGATAGCCAAAGATTGGAAGCTTGAAACAGAGGTAATGGGCTAATGGTCACAAAAGCCACGGTCACAAAAGCAAAGAAAAAGTGGTTCACGGTCTTAGCACCTGAATATTTCAAAAACAAGGAAATTGTTGATATAACTGCATTTGAGCCTCAGCAATTAGTGGGACGACCAGTTGAAGTCAACGTCATGATGCTAACGGGTTCGCCAAAAGACCAGCAAAGGAAACTTATATTTAGGGTAACAGGAACGCAAGGCGAAAAGGCGATAACAGAGCCTTGGCGCTACGCTTTGGTTGATAGCTTCATACAGCGTTCATCCAGACGTTATAAAGAAAGATTTGTTCACGTTCTCAATGTTCAAACAAAAGACAACAAAAATGTAATTATAAAGTGGGTTGCAATGGGTGTCAAGAAACTGCATCACCCTGTGCGAGCAGAGTTAATGGTAAAATTAACAGCACAAACTAAAGACAAGATTGGAAAAATACCGTGTGGAGAGCTGTTTACGCCATTAGCATTAGATAAATTATCTGCAGACATAAAGAAAGAGCTCAGATTGATTTTCCCATTGGATAAATTGCTTGTTTGGAAATTAGCGGTTATCTAAGTCTTATAACATCAAGATTTCTTGGAGCCATAGTTTCTATTTTGAAGGTTTTGTGCAGGCTTGAAGCGGCGTCAAGTGTTTTGGAATTCTCTCCATGAACAATTATGGCTTTCCTTGGCCGTGGTTTGACTTTCTGCACAAAGGTCATCAACTCTTCTCGGTCGGAATGTCCTGAGAGTCCAAATATTGTGTGTAACTCCAATTTGATTTTTACAAGCACGTCATCAATTTGAATTTCTTTTTCTCCCTTCTGAACTTTGCTACCCAGAGAACCCTCGCCCTGATAGCTTGTAAATACAAGTGAATTTTTCGGGTTATCTGCGAGCTCTTTCAAATATTGAACAGATGGTCCGCCAGTCAGCATTCCCGATGTTGCTATTATTACGCAAGGCGGTCCTTCGATAACTTGTCTGCGTTCTTTTGAAGAACCCACTTGCTTGAATATCGGAGATAAGAATGGATCCTTGTCTTCGTAAAATATTTGTTCCCTGACATCTTTATTCAAAAATCTAGGATATGCATTATGTATGGCCGTAATATCCCATACCATTCCATCAACCCATACGGGGAAGTCGATCTTTTCGTCACGCGAGAATTTTTCGAGAAGAAGCATCATTTCTTGGGAACGACCAACTCCCAGAGATGGAATCAGAACTTTACCTTTGCGCTGTATTGTCTCCTTGACGATCTTAACTAATTGCTGTTCGCAATCTTCTCTTGATGGCATGATATCTTCAGCGAGGCCATATGTGCTTTCAAGCATCAAAGTTTCCAATCTGGGGAAAACCATTTGACAGCCGTCAAATAGCATAGACCTCTTCACTTTAAAGTCGCCAGTGTACATGAAATTGTGCCAGCCTTCGCCGATGTGGCAATGTATGAACGCTGAGCCAAGGACGTGGCCGGCATTGTATAAAGTGATGCGAACATCAGGCGTTATGTCTGTAACTTCACCATACTCTAGAGTTATTGTGTGTTTTATTGCTTCTTTGATATCTGCACTAGAGTACAACGGCTGTTTTGCGCTCGCCTGGCTGACTTCTATGCAATCCAACATCAGAAGAGCCATAACATCTCTCGTAGGTTCTGTACAATAGACCGGGCCGCGGTAACCCATCTTAAACAAATACGGAAGGAAACCAGAGTGGTCCAAGTGCGCATGTGAAATTATGACTGCATCTAAGTCTTCTATGTGGAATTCTGGTGCGTTCAAATAAGGAAACTGATATTTTCCCTGCGCAGCAACATTGATTCCGCAATCAAGCAGAACTTTTGATTCTGGAGTTTGTAGCAGGAAACAGGAACGCCCGACTTGCCTGCCAGCGCCAAGTATGGAGATACGCGCCCACATCTCGTCGCCGGGAGCCATTCTCTTTTGTTCATAAATTCTCTTGCCGACGCCGTCCAGGAATTTTCGCCTGTATTCAGAGTCAGTAAATAGAACATTTCTGATATTTGTTGTAATTTTTGATGGAATTATTGATTCGCGCCTGACAAAAGTTGTCCAAAAACTCTCATCTTTGATTTTCTTCAGGTTTTCGCCGTCCTTGCCTATTGCCAAGCCGGGTTTTTTGGCTTCTATTGTTACAAGACTTCTAGCTGGCTCGAAAAGAATCTGCGTTACTTCGGCTTCCTTTGGGATTACTTCAGTTACTAGGTTGCGAGCTTTCTCGGTATCCATTCGAATTGTCACATCAGCCCGCAAATCAATTCTTTTTTTGAATTCATCAACCAGGGCGCGGATTATATCTCCGCCTTGCAGGAAGAAAGTTTTATTCTTTGTATAAAGAACTATGTTGGCGCCCTCGAACACTGTTGAAGTTATATGTGCGTCTTTAGGAACTTTCAATAATATTTCATCCAGTACAGACATAGCTCACTCTCTATCCACAATCTTTGTTAGAAGGGTTTTGTTCATTCTAGTTTTGGCTTTAATACCGCATTTACTTTTTCTTTCTCTAATTTTCTGTAACCTTTTTTGTCTATTATGATAACCTCAACGCCTTCGCCAGTGCCAGCATCTCTCTTCAATGCCGAAGCCAGGGCTTTGATTGCTAGCTCAGCGCCTTGTTCAGTTGTCATGTTTTCCTTGTAGCTGTCTTCCAAGACACCGAAAGCCATTGGACTTCCGCTGCCGGTAGAGTAGTACATATCCTCTTTGATTATGCTTCCACCCATATCTATAGTATAGAGGGCGTATTCGTTATTTTCATCTATTCCGCCCATAATTAGCTGAACAACATAGGGCATGTATGATTTTGCTCTTTCAAAAACGATTGTCGCCAGTAAGTTTGAAGCAGCAGTCAGGCTTGGCTCAACTCCAGTATTGTATCTGTAGAGGTCCATCTCTGCCCGCAAGAGCCTCGCTAGCACTTGTCCATCTGACGCAAATCCTGCAATTGTCAGGGCGATATTATCAGTGATCTTGAATATTTTTTCTACATTCTTGTTTGCAATTAAGTAGCCCATTGTGGCTCGCTTATCAGCGGCCATTACAACCGCGTCTTTACAAACTATTCCTACAGTTGTTGTTCCTTTCCTTTGCTGATTTTCTTCCATTAGAATCCCTCAGATTTGTGAGAACTGATATTCATTCGATATTGTTGATTTTTAAATGTTTTTGTTGGAAGCTCAGTAAGACTTGGCTATGTAGACTATGTGTTTTGCTGGCTTGCCGCAGACAACGCACTTGCCAGTTGCTTTCTCTTGCTTGCCAAACAGTGTCCCGCGGACTTTCGCAGCAGCTTCTTCCTGCAGCCTATCTGCACATTTCTGTCCATCAAAATCTATTGAGCAGAAAGGTGCTTTTACAATTCCTCTTTTTGTTTCTAGTATTTTCTTTACGTCTGCAAAAGTTTTTGCTTCGTGAATGGAGTCTTTCAAATCAGTTTCAGCTTTCTTTGTTATGTTTTTCAACAATTCAGCAGCATACTCCCCGATTTTCTTGTCCAGGTCTTTCTCTGAAATAATTTCTTTCTTTTTTGTGTCCCGTCTCACCAAAGTCAATTTCTTTTCTTTGACTTCTCTAGGTCCGACTTCAATCCTGATAGGGACACCTTTCATCTCCCATTCGTTGAATTTCCAGCCCGCAGTGTTCTCAGAATCATCGTACGTTACTCTGTAACCTTTTCCTTTCAGTTCTTTTTCTAATTGCTTGCATTTCTTCTCAACATCTGCAGATTTCTTCTCAAAAATTATTGGAATTATTACGACTTGTATTGGTGCAACTTCAAATGGCAAAACTAATCCGTAGTTGTCTCCGTGTATGCCGATAAGGCCAGCCATTATTCTGATCAAACCAGGGCCGAGTGTTGTCTGCCAGCCAAACTGTTTCTTTTCGTGCTGGTCTATGAAACTTATTCCATACGCCTTCGAAAAGTTTTGCCCAAAATCGTGAGTTGATGCTATTGTGTTGACCTTACCATCAACAATCGTTTCGGCGCCATAAGTATCGACACCACCAGCAAATTTGTCCCACTGCGGTCTTCGCACAAAAATAAATGGTAATCCGAGTTTCTTGTGTGCAACATTCTCGATATAGGCTGTATCTCTTTCAATTTGCTTGAGCGCCTCTTCGTGTGTCGCAAAAACATCATGGCATTCAAAGAAATTGAATTCCCTGCCGCGCAAGAAAGGTCTTGTGGTTGATTCAAACCTGAATACAGTTATCCTGGATTGATAGCGCTTGAAAGGAAGCTGGTTCCAGCTTCTTATCCAGATAGAATACATTGGAAATATTTGTGATTCGCCGGTAGGTCTTAAGTAGAATTTTTCATCCAGCTTTCTGCCTCCGCCTTCAGTAACCCAGTATAATTCCGGAGCAAAGCCCTTTACATGCTCTTTTTCTCGTTTTATGTACGCTTCTGGGACAATCGTAGGCAAAAGCATTGGTTCGTGGCCATCTGATTCTACCTCTTTCTCGAGCATAGCTTCAAAGGCACGCATGATTTTGACAGCCCATGGAGTCTCAACAATGGCTCCCTGTATACCATATCTCATATCTGCAAGGTTTGCACCGGCTTCAGAAACTATTTCAGTATACCATTCCGAGAAGTCTTTTTCCTTATTATGCTTAAGGGCCATGTATATACTGCTCTGAATAAACCTATTTAAATTATTTTATCATCGTAAAGTCATGTTAAAAGTAGCTGTCCTCTCAGATCCGCATCTTGGTTTCGGTATTGGTACGGAAAGGGAGAACGACGCGTTCAACAATTTTGAGCAGGCCCTTAGGGCAGCCATCAAGGAAGAGCCGCAGCCGCATGTGGTCTTGCTATGCGGCGACATATTTCATGATAAGATACCAAGACAGGAAGTTCTGGGTAAAGCCATAGAGCTATTCGCAAAAGCCAACAAGCAATTGAAGACGCGGCCGCAGATTTTGAAGCGGGTCAAAGGCGGAAACACGGAAATTATCAAAGATTTTATTCCGCCAATAATTGCGATCTGGGGTACGCATGAAAAAAGGCATTCCGAAAGCACAAATCCTGTCCAGATTTTAGAGAAAGCAGGCTTGCTTTACTGCCTGCATGCGGAATCTATTCTTGTTGAATGTGGTTATGATAAAATTGGCATACATGGCCTTTCTGGCGTGCCAGAGCCTTATGCAAGAGAAGCTCTAAAATCCTGGAATCCCAAGCCTTTCACAGAATGCAATAATATTCTGATGTTGCATCAGAACATAAAAGAGGCCATGCCTCCAGTGGATTACGCCTTAGAATTCGCAGATTTACCAAAGGATTTCATAACTCTATGCGGTCATATTCACAATACATCGAGATTTGAACATCCCGCATCAAAAAAACCAATAATCATTGTTGGGTCTACAGTTTCAACACAGCTTCAAAAAGCTGAAGCCGAAACTCCTAAAGGATATTACGTATTTGAATTTGGAAGAGAGCGCTATGACATTAAATTTGTTCCAATCAGAACGAGGCCATTTTTCTACGAGACACTAACTATAAAGTACCAAAAACCAGTCGAGGTTTTGTTTGAAATCAATAATAAGATTTCAGAAATTTTGAAGAGCCAAATTTTTATAGAAGGCGAGAAGCCAATCATTAGAATCAAACTAGGAGGCTCTTTGGCAGAAGGATTTAAGCTGGAAGACCTGAATTTGGGTAGAGTTTTATCTGAGTACGAGCAAAAAGTCATACTCTCTGTTGACAAATCTTCGCTGGAAGCGATTGATTCTGCCCAGCATTCAAAAATTTTGGAGGACCTCAGAGATAGGAAATTGTCGATAGATGATATTGGAATGGGTATTTTGGCAAAAAACCTAAAGTTAAATGTAAATCCGGAAAAATTGAGTGCAATTTTCAATTTGCTGGCTGAAGAAGAGTTAGAGCAAGCCGAAAATGCGATTGAAGGTAAGTTCGAATCTAGGACAGAACCCCAAGAAACATACGTAACTCCAGAGCAACCTTTTTCCCAAAACGTTGACGAAAAAAGTGGGTCTTCGCTTTGCTCCGAGCCCACCGTAGAACCTGAAACGGAAGTGCAGCAGTCTGTGGCTCAAGAGCAAGCTCAACCACAAATGCCAGCAGCTCCGGCAAGAAGCGTTCCGGACCCAACAACTTTGCATCTCGCGGAATCAGGATTATCAATGTTAGGTACGGGTAGCGGAGTCAGGTCGTCTCCTAGACCCACGACTTCAAGACCTGCAGCAGCTCCGGTACAGCAAGCTCCTGCAAGAAGAGGAGCTGACCCTGAAACAAAACGTCTGGCCGAATCAGGATTATCAATACTGGGTAGCTCAGACCATAAAGCAAAGCCAGTCATCAGAGTGAAAGAAGCACCTGGTGCAAATACCATACAAAAAATTGCCGGACAGCCGCACGCAAAGCCCGTCGGGCAGGCACCGCCGCCAAGAAGATGGAGGCTTGGGGATGATGATGAAATCATAGTTGCAAAGAAGAGCACATTTAATTTGAAGAAATTTTTGAACAAGGATTATTAATGATACAGAAAATAAGGCTGCAGAACTGGAAATCTCATACGGAGACAGAACTTTCTTTCACCCCGGGCGCCAACGTCATAATAGGGCCAATGGGTGCCGGCAAGTCATCAGTGTTGCAAGCAATTTCATTCGCACTGTTTGGAACATTTTCAGAATTGAAAAGAAAAGAACTGAAGATTTCTGATATCGTAAAAAGAGATTCAGAAATAAAAAATGCAGGAGTAGAACTTGAACTTGCAATAGGCAACGAAATTCTGCAAATTAAAAGAGTAATAGAAGACGGCAATACGAAAGAAGCCACGATCCGAAATAAAGAAGGAAAGCTTTTGGCAGGCACAAATCCTGCACAGGTTAATGCTTACTTGAAAGATGTTCTGAGATTAGATGAGGATATATTTTTGCGTACAATCTATGCAAAACAAAACGAAATTGATCTGTTCTTGCAACTCGCTCCAATAGAAAGAAAGACAAGAATGGATGAGCTGATGTGCATTGACAAATTCGAAAACGCAAGGAGAAACTGCGTAAAATTGCTGAATCAGATTGATACTAAGAAAACCTTGCAGGAAGATTTTGCCAAGAATTTCAAGATTGAAGATCTGGAAAGAGAAATTGAAGAGCTGAAGAAAGCCTGCACCGATTTGCAGGCAGAAAAAGAGAGTTTGAAGGTAAAAGTTGCCGAAATCGAAAAGGAAAAATTTGAGCTCGACTCTAAAATCAAAACTCAGAGGAAAAATATTGATGAAGTCAGCAGATTCGAAGAAAAAAAGAAAGTTCTCGAAACACAAATGAGTGAATTAAAAGAGAAATTAGGGTCTATCACATTAGACGAGGACTTGCAGTCAGTCACTTACAGATTACGCGAAGTCAAAACAAAGATTTCTGAGCTACAAAGGTCAAAAGTTAATCTAAAGGAAGACATAGAAAAACACCAGAAGAATGCTATGGAGCTAGAAAAGCGCCTCGGCATGTTAGAGCACAAAGCCGCAGAGCTTGCAGACGCTTTGGCAGAAACTGGAAAACTTCACATAGACTTGGAAGCTCTTGAAAGAGAAGGCAAGCTCGTTTTGCTGGAAAGCAAATTAAAGTCTGTTGAAGAAAATTTGAGGAGAACCGTAGACCAGAGAGCTGAAGTGCTTGGTGAAATAACCGTATTAAAGAAGCATCTCGCAGAACTTGAATCAACCGTAAATATCTGTCCTATTTGTTCTGCAGAGCTCTCACAAGTCAAAAAAGCAGAGCTAATTTTGCAGAGAAATCAAAAAATAATAGAGTCTGAGGTCAGAGTAAAAGATCTGCAAACAGCAGAAGACGAACTGAAAACCGAAATTAACCGCACAGAAGAAGTCTATGACAGGCAGAAAGACGTTTTGAAGCGAATCGAGCAATTAGGCGGATTGCTGCGCGAAGAAAGGGAAATTGCAATTCAATTGTCAGAAGCAAAAGGCAAGAAAGAGACTTTTGCTGAAATCATAGCACAGATGCAGCAGCGTCTGGATACCGCCGACTCTGAAATTATAAGTCTGGATTCTGAATTAGCGCAATTAACAGAGAAGAGACACCTCTGTGAACTTAAAGAAAAAGAAAACGAAATTCATAAGGAACTAGAAAGAATAGGCAAAGAACTGGAAACAAAAGCAATTGTGCCGGGAGAAATTGATAGTTTAGACGCAAAATTCCAAGACGCAATCAAAAATGCACAGGAATTGGAATCAAAAGCAAGCTCAAATGATTACATAATTGAAGAAAAACAGAAAAGATTGAAAGACTTCGAAGAAAAAAGAGGCAAAATTTTTGAAATAAAGGAAAAGATTAAGATTTTCGAGGATAAAATTGAATTCCTGAGCCAATTCAAGAACGCCTTGCTCATAGCACAGGAAAATCTGCGCAGAGAACTGATTACGGCAGTAAATGAAGTGATGTCAAATCTCTGGATGCAATTATATCCGTATGACAAGTGGTCTTCAATCAGATTGGATGCGTCCGAAAGTGACTATCTGCTGCAGATGAGAGAAAAAGAAGGAGACTGGATTTCAGTAGCGGGCTTTGCATCGGGCGGAGAAAGGATGCTTGCCTGTTTAGTATTGAGATTGGCTTTTGCAAAAGTTCTGGCACAAAACATGAACATCCTGATTTTAGACGAACCAACTCACAATCTGGACGACAAAGCAATAAACACTTTGGTTGAAGTAATTCAAAACAGATTGTCGGGCTTCTTGGACCAATTGTTTATTGTCACTCATGACGAAAAGCTGGCTGAAGCAGGTGACAACATAATAAGAATAAAATAAAATATAGCTTTACGCGTACATTTCTTTCGGCGCGTCGCCTTTTATAGGACCAAACCGCTTTTGGAATCCCATATAGAGATTATGTAGTCCTATTTGTGCTTCTACGTATTTTTCGGTATTCACTGCATAAGCACCAGATACGCCTTCAGAAAGAGATTCCAACAGCTCTTCTTCCGTTCTTGCTTGTGCCAATGGTCCTTTAGTGAAGTACCAGTCTAATTTGGTGTAAGCACTTCTTGGATCATCATTTGACAAATCTTCACGTACGTCTTGCATGATTCGTACTAATTCCGGAATTGTTTCTGAATCTCTTCGCGAGAAATCTATGCTGTTTGTAAACTCGCGGCCGTCCTCGATTAATTCTTGCAAGGTACTGGCAGTTTGTATATCTCCTATTTCTTGATGTCTGCTTGTTGTGTCCATGTTGTTACCTCGTGTTGTCTAAATGACTGAAATCTCCACCATTTTTAAACCTTACGATATCCGATAGTTCTATGAGATGAACTATCACAATTTAGAATATGTATCTAAGAATTTGAAAAAAAGAAGAATAAAGAGCTTAAACGCTCTTCAATTTGTCTGCTATTTCAGCGATAACTTCAGGCTCTTTTGGTAAAGAGAGTGAGTCTCTGAATCGCTTTCCGCCATCAGGAGTGTAAAAACCCTTTGAGATGGAAACAAATTCGTTTTCGCCTTCATCTGTTTTTGCAATTTTTCGCGCAACCTCAATAAATGAGTTGCGACCAAATTTTATTTCTTCTGCTTTTATTGTTTGGAATTCTACTCTTGCCATTTTCATTTTCTCCGTTTGTTTTCCTATTTGCGAACGGCCAGAAATCTGCGAACCTTTATGGGTTGCGTGTTTTCTAGGTGCATTTCGCTAACTCAGTAAGCTGAATGCAACTTTTTAAGGTTTTTCCTACAGAAATTCTTTACCGTCTGCCAATTTACCATTGCCAAGCTTCTTTTCCCACAAGATTGCATAATCCTCGAGCTTTGTGCCGTGGCTTTCTTTTGACTTTCTTTTCCTGATTTTGATGAAAACAGGGTAATTTACAGCTTCTCCTATAATCAGGGCTTCGCCGACTTTCAAGCTTGAAATTACGTCGAGTGTGCTAGAAGATATGGCCTCAGCCGATTTCTTGATGTGATCTAGATCATAAGGATTTGTAACCTTTAATATCATTTGAGTGTTGCATTGAGATAAAGCGGTTGTTGACAGCTGTACTGGACGCTGAGAAATCAAGCAGATATTTGCATAGAATTTTCTTCCTTCCCTCGCCAGAGTTTCAATGATTCCCCGGCTAATCGCATTTTCAGATTTTGTGCCTTCGGGGCAGAAGTTGTGTGCCTCTTCAATTATTTCTAGATACGGGGGCACAAGTCCTTTTCTCCTCAAGCTAAACAATCTCCTGGAAATATAGGAAACAATTAATTGTTTTCTTCTCATATCCAAGACGTCTCTGAAGTTAATGATTGTAGCGTGTCCCTGTTGCAGTAAATTGTCAAAATTTGGATAATCAGAATCCGAAAAGACATCAATTGCTTTTAATTCCGAAAGCCATGCTAAGAGTGCATTCATTGTTGGCTCAGACAAGTTTGTATGCAATTTGACAGCATCCATGATGTCGGCAATGTCAAAAACTCCTTCTTTTTTCAGGGCATACATTATTTTCCCTAACTCCCGGACTTGAACAGGAGTCATTGATGGAATCAATTGTGCGAATAATTTTTCAGAAACGTTTGATACGGAAATTTTGACGTCCGCAGCATTAATGACCTCAACTTTATCTTTAAATTCATCAGCAAGGCTGGCGTATTCGCCATGGTTATCCACAATTAAAATTCCAATCCTGCCCTGCTTTTCAGTTCTATTCAGCAGTTCTTCAATCAAAACAGCGACCGCATAGGATTTTCCAGCTCCCGAAATTGCCAAGACAGCCATATGCTTTTGTATCATTCTTGTCAAGTTTACTTTTGCCCGAAGATTATGTTGCTGGACTTCGCCCAAATCCAGGCCTTTTTCCTGGTCCAAGCCAAGAAATCTGTTCAGCAGATCGGTTTCCACTTCAGTTACATCAATGCCGGGGCTCGGAGGGAATGAAGGCCGGTTTAGCATTCCGTCAGAGGTGTAGGTACCAAGTAATTTTGCATCAGCAATCGTGTATTCCCATTCTTTTACCGGAAATGCTGTGAAAATATCTGAGCTCTTGTTGTATTCTCTGACAGAGCCAGCAGATTCAAAATATCTGTTAGTTTTCATTATGTTAGAAACAGTAGCAATAGCTGTCCCTTCATCTGTTTTTACAGAAACAAACTGGCCTCTCTTTACACCGCTTTCAGTACCAATTACAAAAGAAAATCCAGATACAGAGGGGCCTTCTTCTGTCGTTATAACAGTTCCTAGCTTAACAGTCATGCAAAATCCTCAGTCGCGGGCTATAAAATAATTTATTCACTGGAGTATTGATTAGGTTTAAAAAACTAACATCTGCATCTGGAACATGGTTGACTACGTCATTCCGCTTGGAAGTTCAGCTCGAAAGCCAACATTCAGAAGCATGACTTTAGTGAAGCACCCATTACAAGCTTTTATTCGCAATTATCTGAAACAGCAGGTTTTTGTAAAATTCACCCCAGCTTTGGATAAAATTATCATTAAAGGGTATGATGGTCCCATAGATAGGCTGCAAGAAGCTCTTTCAAGAGGCAGAAAAAAATGCCACGCAGACCAGTCTGTTAATTTAGATTTGGATAAGATGAAGAGCGAAAAGGAACCGCTCATACTTCCCGCAGAGACGCCTGAGGAAGTTCAAATCGAAATAGAGACTCTTGAAAGCCTGCTGACCGCCCAGCAATTATATGTTGATACTGTTGAACAGGAAAAATCTGGCTTGATCAAATCTTATGATGAGCAAAAATCGATCGTTGATAAAGAGTATCAAGAACAACTAAATAGTATTAAAGCAAGTTTCATAGAGGAAAAAGCTAATCTGGACTGGGTTTTGGCCGAGACACAAAGACAGAGCCGCAGTCTCGCCAGTGATAAAGCTAACTTAGAGGAAAAGAACAACGACTTGCTAAATACCCTGGCAGGCTTTAGCCGAACCCGTTCTGACCCAATTTCCGCTTTGCATTCTGCATTAAATGAACAATCTATTGCTGTAAAACGCCTTGACAAGCTTTTGAGCAATTGCTCAGTTAAAACTATTGCAGAAATATTGGCAATTGGTACATTGGGCCGGGAAGAGTATGTCAACAAAGAGCTCGGAACTAATCTCACAGCTGAAACTCTGGAAAGCTTGACCGAAAAGCCAACAATTTTTGAAAGCACGACAGACTATGCAGAGTTGCGTGCCAAATATGATGCTGCTGTTGGAAACAAGAAGCTTATTGACGCGTTCAAGACAATTGATGAAGCGCCGCCAGGCATCAGGGATTACATATCTCAAATTAACAAGGAACAAGTGGACAAAGACATTAGCAATTACGAGATTGCAAGGTCAGAGCATGAAAGAAATGTTGATTTGTTCGATAAGGTCAGAGATAGGGTGACTATCTGGAGAACTTGCAACCACGCAGTTGAAGGTATTCGCACATCCAAATGGTCCATACCTTTAGCGGTCACAAATTACAAGTCTAACGGAGAATACAAGCTTATCTTCGCTGCTCCTTCAGGTGAGCCAGGCGGAATCATAAATAATTTGCTTGCAGACCTAATTAAGTCCACCGTCAAGAGCCTGGATGTGCAGATTGTTGATGACAAGGGTTTGAAGCAGTATACTGTTAACTTGCCAAAAGAAAAAGATGGCATTCCAATATCAGATATTGCAGTAGCACAATTCGGAACTGTTGAAGAGCTTAAAAATGCATATGCAAAATCTGATTTGGCTTTCATCGCATCATTGGAAGTTACAGAATTGAACAGGTCTCACGTGAAACCTAAAACGGCCTCAGCTCCCGGCGCAGCTCAAAAAGTGTAGGGTTTCTTCCTAACTTTTCTGTTATTGCAGCTTTGAAATGCTCAATCTCGACTTCCGTTAGCTTTGCTCTGGCGTCAGCTTCTATCAAAACATTGGGATATGCGTAAGTTCTGTTTTGTTTTGAAATGGTGTAAATTATTGCAGAAATTTTTTCAGCTGTTTCCTGTAGTTTTTCAGGATCCGAAAAGAAATCAATTCTTAGTGGTCTGTCAAACTCAACTGCTTTGATATACAAAGCAAAGATTTTCCTAGCGTAAGATTCCAGGTCTTTCAGAATTGGAAGGTCTGAACTTTGCGAGTAATCCATTGGCATAGTTCTTTCCCCGATTCCGAGAAAATAATACAGAAATAAAGTGTCCGTAGTATTTAGCAGAACATCTCTGCTGGAAAACATTTTTGCTGACAAATCCGTTGGTATTTCAGACTGCAATAATAGGGGTATCGCTTCATCCAAAAGAATTCTGCAGTAACGCTTGCCCCGGCTGTCTTCGACAGCGCCACAGAGCAAAATGTTCTTCTCTTCGCATGATTTGTATAGTTGAGTGTATAACTGGACAACCTCTCTGTAAGTTTTGTGGACTTGAGAGGTCCTCTCTGGCAGGTTCGACGGATACAAAACAATTGAACCATCTCTTATCAGAATATCCGGATTGAATTTCTCAATTGCTTCCAAACAGGTTTTCAATTCAACTTCTTCCCTTTTCAAACTTGCAAGCAAATTAAACTCCAATTCAGTATATTCAGGACCAACAACAACAGAATCGGGAACTGGTTTCTGATTTGGCAAGTAACTCGTTGCTTTCAGTTTTCCTTTTTCATATTCAAAGCACACAGCAACAGCTCTTCTCAGTATTATGCCTGCGCCATGATATTCCTTTTTCAGAAATCCGCCGTCAACGCCACAAATCTTTATCTTATCAAGATTTTCTGTAGTTATGTGTGCCTTTAGCCTGCTGATGCCGAGCTTGTCTGTTTCCTGCAAACATAAAGAGAGGGTTTCACGCTTCTTGGCAATCTCAGCAAGCTTTTGTGCAATATCCGTCAGCAAAGAGTCCATCGTGTAACATTTTTAAACTCCTAATAAATAGATTTGTCTACTGAGGTGGTCAAGTTCACAAAGCCTAAATTTTACATAACAACACCAATCTATTATGTTAATGATGTGCCCCACATAGGACATGCATACACAACAATAGCAGCAGACATACTGGCGCGGTGGAAGCGAAGTTCTGGCTACGATGTTTTCTTCCTTACAGGTACTGATGAGCACGGCCTAAAAATACAGCGGGCGGCAGAGCGTGCCTGTGAAAAACCAAAACAGTTTGTTGATGCGCTGGTGAAGAAATGGCGCGCAATTTTTGACAAATTAAACATCTCTTATGATGATTGGGTTAGAACAACAGACCCGAAGCATGAAAAAACAGTGCAGGAGATCATAAAAAAAATCAACTCCAACGGGGACATTTACCGCGGGAAGTACAAGGGCGAGTATTGCGTAGGTTGCGAAAAGTACCTTGTAGAAGATGAGATAGTCGGAGGCCTGTGCAAAATACACAAAAAGCCAGTTGAACATCTGGAAGAAGAAACATATTTCTTCAAGATGTCCAAGTATGCTGGCAAGCTAGCAGAGCTGTACAAGAAAAATCCACAGCTGATACAGCCGAAAGGCAAGTTGGAAGAAATTCGCCACAGAATTTTAACAGAAGGCCTCAAAGACCTTTCAATAACGAGGACAATGTTTGATTGGGGCGTTCCCTTTCCGTTAGATAAAAAATATGTTGTTTATGTATGGATTGATGCACTTACTAATTACATTTCGGCGCTTGGATGGCCGCAAGGTGAGAAATTCAAGAAATTCTGGCCAGCTGACGTGCACCTGATGGCAAAGGATATACTTTGGTTCCACACAGTGCTGTGGCATTCGATGCTGCTGTCTGCAGGAATAGAATTGCCAAAAGTGGTTTTTGCTCACGGTTGGTGGACTGTTGAAGGCGAGAAAATGTCCAAGTCTTTGGGTAACGTGGTGGACCCTGTCAAAATGATTGACAGCTATGGCGCGGACAGCTTCAGATATTATATTTTCAGGGAAATTCCATTTGGCGAGGATGGAGATTTCTCAGAACGAGCTCTGATAACTAGAATAAACACTGACTTGGCAAATTCTCTCGGAAACCTTGTCTCGAGAACATTAACGCTGATTGAAAAATTCTCAAAAGGCAAAATTCCTAAGCCAGGAAAACAAAATGTGGAAGAACTGGATTTGAACATAGCTTTTGATGACAAATTCAGGCACGCTTCAGCACATCTGGAGAAATTCGAATTCCATCACGCTTTAGACAAAATTTGGGAATTTATCGCGGCTGCCAATAAATATGTTAATGACGAAAAGCCCTGGGAACTTGCTAAAACCAAAGGAGAGCATTTGCCTACCGTACTGTATAATTGTGCAGAAGCCCTGCGAATTATTTCTGCGTTGATATGTCCTTTTATGCCTGAAACAGCAGAGAAAATAGCAGAGCAACTTGGGATTAAGGAAGTTCCGAAACTGACTGGCTTAAAATGGGGCGGATTAAAACCGGGGATAAAAGTTAAGAAAGGCAAAATACTATTTGAAAAGATTGAGGAGACAGAAATGGCCAAACACGAGAAAAAACAAGATTTTCCGCAACTACACATAAGAGTCGGAAAAATTCTTGAAGTTGAAGATTTCAAAGAAGCAAAAAAGCCAATGTACAAAGTCAAAGCGGATTTTGGTCCTGCTGGTGTGAAGTGGACCTTCGCAGGCCTGAAGCCGTATTTCTCAAAAGCACAATTAAAAGGCAAATTAATCTTAGGTTTGCTGAATTTGGCTCCAAAGAAGATTGCAGATTTTGAATCTCAATTCCTGACTCTCGCAGCAGTTCACTCTGCAAAAGAAAAAGAACACGTTGAACTTCTGACAGTTAAGAAATCTAAAGCTGGCGATTTGGTTTATGTGGAAGGCGAAAAGCCAGAGATAAAATCAATAAAACAGATCACAATGGAAGATTTTATCAAAGTTGGAATTAAGCCGGATAACAAAGGAAGAGTCTTGCATTTTGGCAAGCCACTGAAGACAGACAAAGAAGAAATCAAAGTAGGCAGGCATAAGGAAGCGATAATTCGGTAATACTAACTTTTATAAATTGTTTTTTTGAGAGTTTAATATGCGCCAGTAGTCTAGTCTGGTAGGACATAACCTTGCCAAGGTTAGGACTCGAGTTCAAATCTCGGCTGGCGCATCTGTGGGGCTGTAGTCTAACTTGGTTAGGACTCGCGCTTTGGGAGCGTGCGATCCAGGTTCAAATCCTGGCAGCCTCACTTGTTTCTGTAACCACTTGAGCAAAATCAACCAGTTTTAAATATGAAGGCAAGCTAACTATATTATTCCACTTGGAGGAGAGATGGTAAAGCAAAACATTAGGACTCATGAAGCAATAGGATTGTTGCTAGTGTTCGTAGGTGCGACCTGGTTAGGATTTGCGCTGTACGCAACATTGTTGGCAGCAAATAGGTTATTGCTAGCTCAAGTTCCATTGATATCAGGGAAGGAACTATTTGTCTTCCCAATATTTTACGGCCTTGGCGCCTTGATATGGACGCTAGGACACATAGAGCTCAGAGAAGCTTTACCCGGAAAAGGGAGGTACAGATAATGGCTAAAAGAAGAGAACAACTATTAGGGGAAATTCGAGGAGTCGTAGCCCGCGAGCGTGAAGCTGAAGTTGAATACGGTATGAAGGAATTCATACAAGGTTTGCTAGTAGGCTTTATAATCGGCTTTTTGATTGCATCACAGCTTCTCTAAATTTATTTCTTTTTACTAGAATTCTGAATTTGATTACAGCACACTGAATTTGGTACTTTTTAAGAACTTATAGTGCCTTAGTTTTGGTATGGCAGAAGATGAGAAATATTCTGAAGAAAATCTAATCATTTATGTTAAACAGATCAAGGCAAAAGAAGAAGCAATAAATCAAAGAGAGGCGAGATTAAAGCAAATGGAGGAATCGTCCTCTGGGTACAAAGCAGAACAAAGAGTCAAAACCCTTGAAGAAGAGCTTGGTAAAACACAGGCAGTGCTTGATGCAAGAAACAAAATTATTGAGGCTATAAGGGATACGGTGGGTTTGAAAGATGTGCTTGTTCTTGAAGATCAACTCAAGGCCAAGGAAGCCGAATTGAATAGCAGAGAGATGGAGTTGGCCAAGCACGAAGCATTATCTTCGGCAGATTACAGAAAACTTGCAGAAATTGAATTCAAAGAAGAGAGAGCAAGAACAGGCAACGTAAAACTTGATGATTTATTGTATGGTGGAATTCCATTTGGCAAAAATATAATCCTGATGGGCCCCCCATTTATTGGCAAAGAAACGCTTGCAAATCAATTTTTGCTTGAAGGCCTAATAAAAGGAATACCTGCTGTCGTAATAACTACCGATAGTTCACCAAGAGATATCATGGATGAACTGAAGTATATTGCCCCGAATGCTGATGAGTATCTCAGGAATAGAACGTTGGTTTTCATAGATGCATATTCAAAGACACTGGGCTTAGACCAACCCGATAATCCGGCCATAAAATATGTGGATGGCCCAACAGATTATGCAAATATTAGTAAAAAACTTTCAGACATAGCGGACGATTTCAAAGATCGCTCGCCACATTTCAGAATGGTTGTGCGTTCGGTTTCGTCGATGATGAGCCTTAGCGATTCAAGAGATTCGTATAGATTTCTGCAACACAGGACAGGGAAAACTAAGCACTGCAAAAATGTTTCACTGTATCTGATAGACAAAGGAATGCATAACGACGCGGAGATACAGACGATTGGGCACTTGATGGACGGCGCGATTGAAGTTAAAACAGATGGAACAAAAACATATCTGCACGTTGACGACATTTGCGATGTTCAGTCAAGAAACTGGATAAAATACAATTATTCAAAACGCGGGTTGCATATAGAGTCCTTTAATTTAGACCATATCAAATAAAGAATTTTCTGAAAGTTAACTTTAATAATCATTCAAATAGCTTCAATTATACGGGTCCGTAACTCAGCCTGGTTAGAGTGCCAACCTCTTATCGCGAAAAGTTCCTTTTGCGGGACTGTCTGCGACAGTAAGTTGGACGTCGAGGGTTCAAATCCCTTCGGGCCCGCTTTCCACAAAACTTAAAACCCGAAAACTCTTTCTAAATACCTAGGTGAAGGCTACATGACAATCAATCTAGAATACAGTTATAGGATTTCAGACGAAGCAAAAGAATTCAGGAAAAAATTGCACAAAGCTCTCGAGCAAAAGCAGAAATTAGATGCAGGGCACATAATACCCGTCTTAGACACGCTTTTCGAATTGCATGAGATAACGGGAAAAAAATTAGACGAAATGATGGAGCGGCTAGTGGACCTTGAGGATGAGGTTAGAAAAAAACCACGCCATCATGCGGGTAAAGCTTCCAAGAAAAGGAAGTAAGACTTTTTAACTGACTTTTTCAGATTCTTTTTAAGGGCTGGTAGTCCAATCCGGTAGAACGCTCGCATGGCATGCGAGAGGCTTCGGGTTCAAATCCCGACCAGTCCATTGGCGAGGTAGTTCAACCTGGTAGAACGCGAGTTTCATAAGCTCGATGTCGCCGGTTCAAATCCGGCCCTCGCCATTAGGTTTTTATGCTATTTGTATGTGATTAAATTATGAATTTAGAAAAATTTAATCTAAGCGAGAAAACTTGGCAAGGCACGAAATGGCTTTCACGCAAGACTGCAAAGTTATTCAGGGATTCCGCATTTCTCGCAAGACCTTTACGCAAAAAGGAGAAATTTCAGTTGTCAAAATTAGGATATTATCTGAATGAAAAAGATGTTTCGCGTTTAACGAATTTAGTTAAACAGGGCAAAGTACAGGTAAGAATCGTACGTTTTGGCTGGTCTTTTTTGATTTCAGGAAAAGACCTCCTGCCAAGAATTCTTTTTGTCAAACCTGAAAAAAGAAAGTTCAATCCAGATATGGACGTTGAGGCAAAAGACCAAATTTGGGTTGAAGAGCAGGACAAAAAAATCCGCCAGGCATTTTTTGAAAGCAGTTTTAAAGAATTTTCAGAGCGTGCCTGGGCCTCTGTTCCGCAGTTTATAGCACCCAATCTAGTTGGTCTTACGGCGATAAAGCAGGCTACGGCGCTTCAGCTTTTCTCTCCCGAGCCTGTTCACATTTTACTATTAGGAGACCCGGGAACCGGAAAAACAGATGTAATTAGGGCAGCATCAGACCTGTCGCCCGTTTCTTCATTTGGTCTGGGTTCAGGAACTTCAGGTGCTGGCTTAGCAGTCACAGTACAAGGAAAGCAGGTTCTTCCAGGACTTCTGCCAATGGCGAACGGCGGGCTTTGCGCGATTGACGAGCTTAATTTGATGAAAAAAGACGATTATGCGGCTTTGTATAATGCCATGGAGAAAGGTTTTGTCAGCTATGACAAAGGTGGCAAGCATTACAAATTCGATGCAAAAATAAAATTAATTGCTACCGCAAATCCCGTAGGAGACAAATTTGAATCCTATGGTTTAGAACAGGTAAAAAAACAACTGCCATTTGACTCTGCTCTGCTATCCCGATTTCATCTAACCTTTTTAGTAAAGAAAGCCTCATTGGAGAGATTTGCAGAAATCGCTGAAAAATTGATAGCAGGTGATAAGGTCAAAGCAAACAAAAACGATATGTTGTTTATCAGGAGATATGTCAGATACGCCAATAGGTTGGACCCGAAACTACCTCACGCACTTGCAGAAAAAGTAAAAAGTTTTGTAACAGATTTGAAAGAAAAAGAAAACGAGTTGCCGTTCGAAATAACCCCAAGAACCGTAGTCGGCATAACAAGGCTTCTGAAAGCATCAGCAAGAATTGATTTGAGAGCAGAAATAGATGTAAAGGATTTAGACAGAGTCTTCACGATAGTCAGCAAAACCTATTCTTCGGAATAATAGCCAGTGCCAGATTTTCCCGTGAGCGATTTGTTAACAGAATAGATTATGTAGTTTTGCCAGCATGTTTCATAAAAGTCCAGAGTTGTCTGGAATCTTCGAGTTGATGCTGGTGCAGAGACATTAGCTGAGAACTTTATTTTGCAGCCGGCTTCTAAAAGCCTGTTTCTGATATCATAATCTTCAAGGAATTTTTCTTTGAATGGGAATTTACGCAAAATAAATTTTTTAAAAGCCATGTTTGCGCCCCAAATATTTGGGAAAACGGGATTTACCGCGAGCGGGAAGTCACCTGCCCAGAATTTGAAATGCTGTTTAAGCGATTTCTCGCCATCATAAGGTACTAAAGGACCAGAAACAGCTACTAGTTTTTTGTCAGATTCGAATTCCTTCAGAATACGCTCACACCAATGTGATTTTGGCCTTACATCTGTGTCGCAATATGCTACTATTTTGGCGGAAGCATTTTTCCAGCCAACATTTCTAGCGTCTCCAAGACCTTTTTTGTCATCTAGTAAGATCTTATCTGCGTATCTCTCTGCAATTTTTCTAGTTTTATCTTTAGAATGGCCATCAACAATAATTATCTCGGGTTTGATTGTTTGCTTAATTAAGCACTGTAGGCACTTTCCTATGTTTTTCTCTTCGTTTTTGGTGCACACAATAACCGATATTTTAGCCATAGTAAGAGTTTTAAGACCCCATTTAAAAATCTTAGTCATGCCTCTGTAGCTCAGTAGCAGAGCGTTTGCTTGGTATCAAGGCCAAAGAGCAAAAGGTCGGGAGTGCGATTCTCCTCGGAGGCACGTTCAATGAAAAATAATCCTGCTTTACCGGCCACTTGGAGCGAAGATTTAGCTTATTTATGCGGGCTTTTGACTGGTGATGGTACTTTGCCAAATAGGGTTTTAAAGCACAAATCAGGCAGGCTTCAAAGAAGGTACGAGATAGTTTTTATAAGTGAAAAATTAGATTTCATAAAAGAAGTTTATCAACCAATATTCAAAGAATTATTTGGCATACCACCGTATATAACAACAGACATTAAAAATCGTAAAAAACCCAAATATATGTGTCGTTTAGAATCTAAAATACTCTATAATTATCTATCAGATACGCTTAAACTTTCTTCTGGCAAAAAAGCGAGAATAGCAAAAGTACCGCCAATGCCAAAAGAATTAGAAATTTATTTTCTAGCAGGGCTACTTGATACAGATGGTGGTAAGAAAGGTTCCGGATTCGGATTTACAACAGCTAGTCCATATTTAGCGGAGTTCGTAAGTCAAAAATTTAAGGAGCTTGACTTTCAATTTAAATCTACGCCGTGGAAATTCAAGGAATATGTTTATCACCAAATTTATGTTCCTAGAAAGAAACTACAAAATTTTGATAGCCTTATACCATTAAGAAATAAAGAAAAAATTGAGGTTGTGGAAAGATTAACCAAAAGCAAATAAATCTCATCGGAGGCATTTCGAGCTTTTTTTATGCCTTTTGTCTGAAACGTAATCATGACTGAAGTAACTCTAAAAGATATTTTTCGCTACGAAGAAGATTTCTCGCACTTAAGCGGATTCCCGGACACAGATTTAGTCACAAATTTAGAAAATGTGCTTGGTACCGCACGCATACTTAAATCTCATAGGAGAAGAGTTGGAAGAAGAAACGTTGTTGACGCCTGCTTTTCATCTAAATATGTTAATAAAAGACAAGAATTTTTTCAACAAATAGATAGTAATGACTACAAATTAGAGGACAAGTTTTTTGAAAAAATCGATGAAACTAGCATAGCGGACTACAATGAAAAAAATAAGGCGTTTTTAGAAATTTGTGCCGCTGCAGAGGAGATAAAAACTAGTTTACGTAAAGAGTTATTAAAACTGAATAACGTTACCGAAGCTAAAAAAATACGTTCAAAATTATGCAAATTTGATTCAGATTTAGAGAGCTTATTAAAAACAATACAGCGAATTGATAATCTGTCTACATTCTATATCAATATCAAAGATGGGATAATTGCACCAGTTTCAAATATTCCTGCTAACACCAAAAAAGAAAATTATTCAGGCATAGATGTCCTTTATGAAGAGGACCGTTGGCCTGCAAAAGGCGGCAAAAATAAAAATCATACAGACACAGAGACAGAGTACATTCTCGATGGAATTTTCGATAATGTGAAATTTAGGTTAAAGGGAAAAGCGCTTGAAATAAGCAAAAGGATGAAATTGAATTTTAGAGAAAAGTTAATGCAATTCGTAAAAAGGGAGTTGAGATTTTCTGAAAATAGAGATAATGTGCGGAGTAATTATGAGACGTTGATGTTGCCTCTTAGAATCTGGGAAAGATACAAAGAGTTCTTAGAGAAATGCGATAGATATAACGTGCGACGTGGTGAAAACATTGATAGTTTTAGAGGCGACGAACCAGATGAAGCGCCCGATATAGAAAGCCGTTTCATACCTGATGCGATATATCCAGTTTTCAGCAATAGATATGATATCAAAGGTTTGTTTCCTCTAAAATTAATGCGTAGCTTTTGTTGCCTTGATGATCACGTTCCTATAGATTTTGAGGCGAAATCAAATGAAAACAAGTTTTTACTTGCTGGCTTGCATAGCGGAGGTAAAAGTTTCTTTTTGGAAAATATCATTCTAACTTCTCTGGTCGGGCAAATAGGCCTGAAAATTCCAGCCGAAAAATTAATTCTACCGAAATATAATCATCTCTTTTATTTCAGGAATGATGAAAATAAGTATGCGGGAAGATTAGAGTCGGAATTAAGAGCAGTTAACACTATTATAGAGACTGCGAAGAAAGGAGATTTGGTAGTTATTGACGAATTTTTGGATTCTACATCTCCAGATATTGCCAGCTGGCTCGGCACAGATATCCTGGGCAGATTATTGGCATCCGAAGCCACTGTTTTCGTTTCGTCACATAGAGACCCGAATTATAAAAAGTTACAAAAGCAAGGATGGATAATTTTATCTCCAAACCATAAATTAGTTGATGGCGAGATAAGACCTACTTACACTTTGTCAAGGAAATTACCTGATGTAAAAATCAATAAACTGTATGTACAACAGTTATATGCCGGGCTCAAATAGGGCCGCTCAATAAAGTTTATTAACGCAAGTTTTTGTTCAGAGTTATGGCAGAAAAGCACGAAGAAAATCTTGAAAGACTGAAGGAAGAATACAAAAAAGTGCAGGCAAAATACAAGCTGCCATCTTTCGAAGAACTCGATGAGGAATTTGAGATAAGAAAAATAGATTATGACTTATTTTTGATAAAAGAAGTTCGCAGAACTATCTGTCACAGATTAACAGCATTCGCAGATCTGATAGAGCCGATTCTGAATCCCGCAGGCCACAGCTTGCATTCTATGATTGAAACAAAGATTTTCGAGAAAGAGGATTTAGAAGAAATGTATAAATTTTACAAAAAGCTCTGGCATTATGCTCACAAAGGAATTCACGCAAGCCTGACTTCTGAAAAAGATGAAGTAGAATTCATAAAAGAAGTCTGGAAAATCTGGCCTGAACTCAAGAAACCCATACGGGAATATTCCGAGAAAATAACAGAAGGCTGGGGAAAAGAAGAAAAGGAAGGCGTAGGTGAACACTATCTCAGCTAAAATGGTAAAATTAATTCTTGGCGTCGGAGGCACAATAGGTGCGGGTAAAGATGTCTGTACGGATTATTTAAAACAAAAATACAATTTCACAGTACTTGAAATGGGCGATTTGGTGCGCGAAGAATTAAAGCAAAGCAATATGTCTGAGACTCGTGAAAACCTGCAATTTCTGGCGAAAAAACGGACTGATGAATTCGGAATCGGTTTCTGGACCAGAAAAGCAGTCAAAAAAGTTGAAGGTATGAAAGCAGATCATGTTGCAATCAATGGTGTTCGTAGGCCCGTAGATGTGACGTTGCCAAAGAAAGTTTTTGGAGATAAGTTCAAACTTCTTTTCGTTGACGCGGATGTTGCTGTCAGGTTCAAGAGATTAAAAGAGCGCAAGCGGCCTGGCGATCCAAAAACACTCTCAGAATTCAAAAAACAGGAACAAAATGAATGGAAAATTTTTGATTTTGAAAGGACCATGAAATTAGCTGACTTCACAATCAAGAATGAAACGAGCAGCGTGGAAGATTTCCACAAGCAAATTGATGAAGTAATGGCTAAACTTATCAAATAAGGGGCCGTCGGCTAGCTTGGTAGGCTTTACCCATGGGGTGGGTAAGACCGCAGTTCAAATCTGCGCGGCCTCATTTGTTTACAAATGCGACCAGCCATTTTCGCAACCTTTATATATTATTTATTAATAGGGAATATCAGAGGTATAAAATGAGGCCACAAAGACTCTTAATTGGACTTTTAGTGTTAACCATTCTACTCGGGTTTTCAACAGTCAGTGCCGCTGAACTAAGTTTGTCACATAATGTCGTGAAAGGTTCAGTTGGCTGGGATGAAGCAGCAGTTGTAACGTTGTATATTCAGAACAATCAAGCTTTTCAGGATGTAATCATAGTTAGGCCCTCAACAGACCTTTGGGGTGACATAAGAATTGATGAACCCGTAATAATTCTGCCTGCCAACGGTGCAGCAACAGTCACAGCCACGATTAGAGCCCCTAAGAATGTACGAATTGGCTCTTACGACATGGAATTTTTAGCAATTTCAAATACTAATCCAGATATCAGAGCATCTGACATAATTAGAGTAAGCATAACAACAGAACTTCCGCATGTCGATGCAAATTTCGGAATACCTAACAGCTTTGACCCTGGTGTCTTGCCAATAAATGTGGTTGCAAAGAACACTGGCGCCACAGAAGTTTCAGGCTTAACAGGTGTTTTAGAGTCACCATTCTTGTCAAGTCCTGTGTCAATTGACATAGGTTCTCTAGATGTTAATGAAGCAAGAATGATATGGGAATCCAATATGAATGTCCCTCTAAGTACTGCACCAGGAACTTACATTTTCAAATTCTCAATTCTCCAGAACGGAGAGAAAGTCAGCGAGCAAATAATGAGAGCTGAAGTCTTAGGAAAAGAAAATACGGACGTGAAAGTCGTTGAAGAAAAAGGCTTCCTATCAACATCTTACGCAGTTACAATCAAAAACATAGGTAATGTGCCAGTTTCTGATTTGTATTCTCTAGGTGTGCCAGCCTGGAAGCAAATATTCATTCAGGGCAAACCTAACCCTGATTCAGATATAGTCTCGGGTGCAATGTACTGGCCATATTCCTTGAATCCTGGCGACGTTGCAACTATTTACTATAAGATCTCGTTTATCCCGATACTAGCAGCAATGATATCAATCTTGATAGTGCTTTACGCAGTCGGATGGTATTACAGGCAGGAATTCAGCATAACAAAGGCTCTAGGTGCCGGTGCCGAAACAGGCCAGAAAGCGTTACGAGTTAATTTAACCATCAAGAATCACTCGCACAAAGCGCAGCAGAATGTGTTGCTTGAAGATTTCGTGCCAACACCATTGAGATTACAAAAGGAGTTTGGCACTGCGCACCCGTCTTTAATCAGGAAAGCAGGCGGCGCCATGCGAGTTGTCTGGAAGTTTGACACAATCTATCCTGGCGAAGAAAGAGTGGTTTCATACGCTATGAAATCTACACTGCCTATACTGGGCAATGTTGTATTGCCAGAAGCAAAACTCAAAGCTAAGGTAAACAATAGGGTAAAAGTATATGTGTCAAACAAAGTTTCTGCTACTGGGAACTTCAAGGTCTCTTCAGACAGAGGCCTTGACGAATAACGAAAATCGACTCGATTTTCGGAATAGAAAAATGCGCAAAGTGGCTGGCGATTTTTCTATAATTTCTTTTTTTGAATTCTAAAGTTTTTTAAAACACCAAATAAACAGTATTTCATCCCGCCCTAGCTCTTTAATCGAGCTTTAGCTCGGTTAAGCTGAAAGCCTGGTTAGAGCGACCGCCTGTAGTTGGTTTATCAGCTCGTGCTGATTAGCGAGTCGTTAGCGGTAGGCCCCCAGTTCAAATCTGGGGGGCGGGACTTATTTTTTTAGATAGAAAAATTAAAAAGAATTGACGTTCTTTATTATGCTTAATGACAACTCAAGTTCCTTATGGTTATTGGGGCAGCAAAGAAAACAGAATCGCCGCAGTTAAATCATTAGCTGAAAAATGCGGAAATGAATTGACAAGAAAAGATTTTCATGAAAATAGATTGGAAGGACTTCTTCAGCGCTCCGGGGGAATTGTGGCAGCTCTTCAGGACGCTGGCTTTATCAGCGAATTTCCCTGGCTTAGCCATTTGAGGGTTCCACCAGGATATTGGAATGAAAAAGAGAATAGAATCAGGGCTGTTAGGTGGCTTATTAAAAAAGCCAGAAATCTGAAAGCCGATGATTTTAAGGATAACGGGCTTGTTGGCCTGCTGAAACATTACGAAGGTTCACCAACCAAAGCGCTGGAAGATGCCGGACTAAGCGTTGAAAAACCCTGGTTAACCAGGCACATGCCAAAAAGATACTGGAACAATCGTGAAAACAGGATAGCTGCCACCAAAGAATTAGTCAAAGATCTTGGAAAAGAAAATGTTAATGGGTACGATTTTGAGAAACATGGCCTTAGTGGCATGCTTAACGGCCACTATCACGGCTCGCCCATAGCAGCTCTTATCGATGCCGGATTTTCCATAGATATTTCGTCAAAGGATGTCATAGCGCCAAAGAATTATTGGGCCAAAATAGAGAATAGAATAAAGGCGACAAAACAATTAGTCGAAAAACTTGGCAGAAGGCCAACACAGGAAGAATTTGGTGAAAATGGGCTTCGCGGCCTGTTAAAATATCATGGTAATTCTGCTCTGGAGGCATTTAAAGAAGCAGGATACGATGTTAACAATCCCTGGCTGTCCGGATATGTGCCAAATGGGTACTGGAAAAATAAACAAAATAGAATAGATGCGGTAAAATGGCTGGCGGAAAAGGAAGGCAGGGCATTATCTAAAAATCAGTTTAAGGGGCACGGCCTTATCGGATTACTAGAAGGCACTTACAGAGGTTCTGTAACACAGGCATTGCAGGAAGCAGGCCTTATTGATGGCCCGCTTTGGCTAAGCGGCTGCAGGATGCCAAAAAATTTCTGGACAAATCACGAAAACAGAAAAAATGCAGTAGATTGGTTAATCAAAACAGTTGGCGGAAGAAGGCCTTTCAACAGTGACTATCACAAATATGGCCTGGCAGGGCTATTGTGCCGCTATCATTCTGCAATTAAGATATTTGATGAACTGGGACAAGTACCTTTTCAGTTTATTACTGCCAATTTATTTGGCACGGCGCTCCAAAGTTTGATTGGAATGGAAAAAGAAGCCGCACTTGAACTGGCTAAATATATTTTGAACTTTTTTGAATTTGATGAAATAGCGCAAGATTCTATTTTTGACAAAGATGATAGGGCAACCATCCGAATGCTGGAAGATTACGGGCTTGTGAAAGAAGAGCATGATGAGATAGATTCGCCGGTTGGTGTTTGTTGGAAAAAAGATAAAACATTGGGTATAAAACCGCTCGAAGGTTATAGGATACACAGCTGGATTCTAAACAGAAAAAAGATCTTGGAAGCTGTAACTATACCAAAATCGCAAACACTGGAGCAAAGTCTGGATTATTTCAAACTGCCTGAAGAAGCATGGAAAAGGAAAGACATCAACTTGACTTGAGGCAGGATTATATTTCCGGTAAGCTGGCAAATTTGAGAAAAGCTTTTATGATTCGAATCAAATACTGTTTGGTATGAAAATTCTATTGCTTGGGGGCGGCGCCGTAGGATATGTAATTTCAAAATATCTGTTGAAAGATGATGCGGTATCCGAGATAACCTGTGGGGACATCGATATATCTAGAGCAAGGAAGGCTATGCCTCCTAATGATAAAATCACATTCAAAAGAGTTGACATATCTAAAGCGGATGACGTTGCCAAACTGGCGAAAGACACTGATTTGATCATCAACGCTGCGAACTATAAGTTCAACCTGCCGGTAATGAAGGCTGCCATTAAATCGGGAAACAATTATCTCGATCTCGCATCTCATCAGAACATCAGTCCTTTCAAGGCCGAACAGCTGTTCATGCACAGAAAATTTGTAAAGGCGAAGATAACTGGCCTGATTAACGCAGGTATTGCGCCCGGCGTTTCAAATCTGATGGCTAGGGAATTGGCTGACGAATTCGATTCCGCTGACGAAATAAAAATAATGCTTGCTGAACTTGAGAAAACGAACAGGCCGGTTTCGTTCTGGTCTCCTGAAACTTATGTAGAAGAATGCGGGGCAAAGGTACCAGTATTGGAAAATGGTAAATTCAAGCTTAAGGAGCCTTTAAGCGACTGCGAGGCATATGATTTCCCGTATCCCATAGGAAAGTTGAACTCATGCCTAGTGTGCCAGGACGAACAGATAACCCTACCTTATTTTATTAAAACGAAATCTGTCTGCGTCAAAAATGGTGGCGGTGACATTGGCTTGTTCAAAGAGCTAATGAGGCTGGGACTGTTCAGCGATAAACCTGTGCGAATAAATAATTCTCAGATTATTCCGAAAGAATTTTTATTAAAGCTGATTCCGCGCACACCGTCTCCAAAGGAGATGCTGCGCCTGATAAGAGATGGTGTAATAGAGGAATGCAGGTTTTCAATTGTTGTTGAAATCAGGGGAAGACAGAACGGCGGAAATAAGATTAAGAAAATATGCATGATATCGGAACCATTTAAGAAAATCACAGAACGCATGCCAGGAACAACATACATTTCGTACATAACTGGCGTTGCGGCAGGTATTTTTGCAAAAAACATGGACCGAATAAATGAGTATGGCGTCTTTCCGACGGAATATTTCAATACAGATGCGCGCTCAAGGATATTTAAAGAACTGAAAAGAAATGGCATAGCTGTAAAGAAACTTTAGTATAATTGGTGAATATTAGAAATCTGTGTAAGCGTGAGAAAAGCTTTTATAATTTTATTGTTACGTAGGACCCTATGGGAGAAGCGAAGTATTCTTCACAAAGTCAACCCGTGAGACCGAAAGAACAATGGGCAAGACTTTACATAGACCACTCAGAAGATAGTTCAAAAGCATATGAACTTCTGCATGATGCTGGCTATTGTATTTTGACTTTTGGCCCGCTTAATGGAACACTAGGGCCCGTACTATTGCTGGGAATCAATGAATTTACGGGTTTAGAGGAGATAATGAAAGCAATTAACGCGAATAATTAATTCTTCTTAAACTTTAAAGAGTTCTTTATCAGGACTTCTTGACTACAAATACAAATGTCAGCGCAGCTATTGATATCAGGAAAAGAGTGAAGCTGACATAGATGATTGCAGACATGTTGGATGTCACAGCTATTGTTCCGACAGCTAATGGGGCGATAACGCCACCTATTTCGTAAGCCATATAATCTGCACTGTAGACCTGCCCGTAAACATTATTTTTTATGTGCCGCTTGATGTAAACATCCATCGGGATTGCCAGGAAAGAAATGCCTATTGGTGTTATGATTAATGTCAGGGTGAGTGTCAGCAGAGTCTGGCTGAACAAAAAGAAAGACTGGCCGAAAATTGTAAATGCAGCGCCAATCGCGAACATCTTTTCCAGGCCGAGTTTGTTTGTGACAAAGCCGGATATGAGTGAGAAGGGAATGTAGGGCACGCTGTCCAGCATCAGGATAAATGCGCCCAAGAGCAGGCCAGCACCAATGTAATGTGTCCAGATGGGCTCAAATGTCCAGACAGCATATTCCCAGAAACCAAATGCAAATGAAAATGTCAGGATTGCCAGCAAGGGTGTTCCCAATTTCCGCAATCTTTTGGACTCGCCGCCATAAATGCCGTCTTTTAGCAGAAGTTTCTTGGATTTCCCAAATTCTTTGAGGTTGAAGTGGCATTTTCCCGGAAATGCAAACAGCGAGAAGACTGATATCGCCACAAGAATCAGGATAACGATGCTGATGAATACTGGCACTTTAAAGTACAGGAGCAGGGCGCCGGCAATAACTGGCCCAAAACCCCAGCCAAAATTATGAAGCACGTCAGCGAGGCCCAGAACAATTGGCACGTTCTTTTTAGTGCTGTGGTCCAGCAGAGACGCCTCTGTTGGTATTCCATATATTATGGTGAAAATTCCGAATAGAAGCATAAAGAGTATAAAATAAAGGAAACTCCCTAGGAAAAGGAAAAAAATCGATGCAACAAATCCGATTACGCCAAAGATGAACGTGAATTTTCTGCCTATGTGGTCTGCGATATCGCCTGTTGGCAGCGAAACGAGTATTCGCCCCGCAGAATAAGCCGAGATTACTATGCCGACGAGAAACATGTCGTTTAATTTTGATTGGAAATAATTTGGAAGGAAGTACCATAAAATTCCTTCAACGAGCGTGAGCATGCCGCCTATGAGAATCAAATCTCTGGGCAGACGTCTGAACTTTGATCGCCAGTGGCTTGGCATGTCAAGTTAGGCAGAAGGTTCAGTTTAAAATTTTCGTAAATATATAACGTAAAATACGTTAAATTTAAATATAATGTAATGGTTTTTGCGTAATATGGGAAAAATAGACAAAGTCGATAGAAAAATCATTGACCTGCTTTTGAAGAATTCCAGAATGTCAAACCTCGAAATCGGCAAACAGTTAGAAATTTCGCATGATGCTGTGAGGTACAGGATAGAAAAACTTGTTAGAGACGGCACAATCACGAATTTCACAATCAGCATAGACCCCGCAAAACTCGGACTTCAAATATGGGGAGATTTAATTATCTCAGTCTGGAATCTTACTCCAAAAAGATATTCCGAGTTCTTGGGGTATCTGAAAAATCACCCCAACGTTGCTGCAGTCTGGAATTTATCAGGTAAATATGAGTGGTTCATCGAAGTTTATACAACTGACTTGAAAAAATTCAATGAAATTACAAATGACATAAAAATGAAATTCTCGGATATTATCAAGGACATGGAATCAGCATTTGTATTGAATGAACTCAAGCCCTACACCTATCCTGTTACTTAGATTTATTTAACTCTAGACTATAAAATCTTAAAAAGTTGTGACTTGAAGAGAGTTTATGCCTGAAGCTGCGATTCCTCTCACTGTTAACGAGATTTCTGACTTGCTTGTCGAAAATTTTAGTTCTGCAAAGAAAAATGTTGAAAACTTAAGTAAAGCTAGAGAGGCGGCAATCAGTAGCGAAACTAAAGAGCGCGATGGGGAAGACGAAGATTGTGCTGCCGAAGAGGCTTATTATGTAGAACAAATGATTGCCAGCCAGGCAGGCCCTTTAAAGGACTATTATCAGAATCCCAACGCAGAAAATCTGTTGGAACTGAAATCCAGCCTTGGTAAGGGCATACATCCTGAATTGTCGCCGCTGGGAGTCGCATATCTAAAAGACATACTAATCAACAAGCCAACCAGAGATGAACAAGAAGAAGAAACATACAAAGCAATAACCTTGCAAGAGAGGATTCTCGCAACTCCCGACAAAGTTTGGGAAGAAGCGCTCACAAAAAATGCCGAAACATTTGGATGCATCAAGCATGCCCCCGAAATAGAAGAGGAATTATATGGCGGCTCCAGGGCTTTGTGGTATTATCGCACTCTTAAAATCGAAGGAAATACAGCCAAACTTCTGGAAAATTTGATTCTATTATTTGAAAAGGGCGTAAAAGAAGAGGCTGAGGGCATAATTGAGCAAGGAATCGGTTTCTGGGGACTCTTCGCTCCCACAGCTTCGCTAGGCCGTGACATTTATGAGCTTAAATATGCGAAGGAGAAAGGATTGGATGGTCTGGTACTTTACAATTATCCTCATACACATTCCCAGGTAGCTAAGGAAAAGGACGCCTATCTCATGCGGTTTTTTTTGGTTCAAGGTAAAGATAACTATCCTGAAGTAAATCATCCGCAAGAAAATTTCTATAAACAATTCAGTGATTGGAGCGCATATTTGTTAAAGCAGGGTGTTACCGTAACAGAAATAGACGAAAAGATAAAACCAATACCCACAGAAGGAGACTGGTCAGATGTGTATTCTAAGCTAAGCAAACCTTTCTCTTTTGCAAAAGAACACATAGAGTTTCCTTGGCTAAAAGAAGAGTAGAAAATCAGAAATTCTTAGGAGATATGTTGACTGGATTGGCGAATGCTTTTTCGAGGTAAACGCGCCCATTCTTGTGCTTGTAATAGTTATATGAATCAATGTGCAGACAGTTGCGTTGAAGGTAACGAATAGTCTCCATATCTAAAATTCTATTTGGAAACAGATTTGCGTAGTCATGCCACTCAGTTCGGTATTCCCATTTATTGCCAAGCGCTATAAAAACCGCATTTCTTGGTGGGTTCTTCAGATTTTCCCACATCTGGTCTGAAGTAGGGTCCGCGACAATAGTGCCCTTCAATTTGCTGTTTTTTACTACAAAAGGCAGAATAACGTAACCATGATCGTGAACATTACTATATGCGTGAGCTGCGTTTGGGTATCCAAACTCCATCAATGAAAGTGTAACATTTCTTGCTGATGTTCCGCAACAATAGTCAGGAAATCCATAAATAGAACTTTTTGCCAATACATAATGCGCATAAGCAGTTCGGTATACAGTTGAGATGTGCGCTTCTAACTCTTTTCCGTTATTAATCCTCATGGAGCACGGCGTGGTTATAGTTTCATATTTTTTAAGTAAAGTATCTAAGGAGCCATCATTCCAATTCTCATGCTCGCTGAAGTAAGGAACAAAATGTTCATGTTTCTTCACTGCACGCTTTACGGATGTCTGGGAAGAAAGGCTAACTCCACCATTTCTGCGCGCCATATTTTCTTCGCAAATGAATGGGAGTAGAGAAAAAGGCGTTATTTTGTCAGGTAGATTTAATTTAAGATCTAAGAACGGCTTTCTCGAGTGCGAATTACCCATGTGTCAAGGCTATTATGACGTTTTTTAAACATTTCAGCTCGTACGAAGGCAACCTTCTTAGAAATCTTTAAAAGTTAGCTAGGAGATTTAACTGTCATGCGCAAACCAAGGCCGTCCTCAAAATTAGCAGAGTTCGTTGGCATAATGCTAGGTGATGGTTCAATAGTAGCTAACAAAAGAATAAGTCAGTATGCGGTATACGTTTGTGGCAATTCAGAAGACGATGAAGAATATTTGTTGAGTTTTATCAAACCACTTGTAAAAGAGCTTTTTGATGTTGATATGTCTGTTAAATATCACGCAAGATTCAAAGAAATTTTACTTTATAAATATAGTAAGGATTTTGTTAATGTTTTAGAAGAAATAGGCCTTCACGCAGGCAATAAAAAAGAAAATAATGTGGGCTTTCCAAATTGGATTTTTACCCATAAAAGATTTGTTGCAGCTTGTTTGAGAGGGCTGTTTAATACTGATGGCACTATTTACAAAAGATGGAAACACAAAGGCTATTTTATTGAATTTACATCAGCGATACCAAGATTGCAATGCGATATAACAAGAGCATTGGATTTATTGAGTATAAGTCATAGTAAATGGTTTCAGAGCGGCCCTAAACGAGCAAGCAGGTGCAGCATATGTTCTCAGGACTCAGTAAAAAAGTTTTTAAGGGTCGTCGGTTCGAATAATCCTAAGTACGATAAAAACGTACGAGAGGCCCGTGTAGTCTAGCGGTCAGGATAGGAACAAGCTAAGAAATTGGCTTGCTATAGCCCTGTCACGGTCCAGACCCGAGTTCAAATCTCGGCGCGGGCGCTTCTAGTCCTCTATTGTATTGGCGTTAGCTACAGCATCCCGGGTTTGCGAACTCAAGCGGTGTACGGTTGTCCTAAAGTTTATTAATCAATCTTTAGCTCTGCAAGCATGGATTTGAACATCCCCGCAAATCTCCTGGCTTTTTTGCAAACACAAGGTTATTTAGTAATGCTGCTTATAGTGATTTTAGAGGGAGCAATTATTACATATGTTGCAGGTTTTGCAGCTTCATTAGGAATTTTTAACGTCTATGTCGTATTTCTTTTATCGGTGCTCGGGAATTTCATAGGCGATGTAGTATACTATCTAATAGGCAGATTTGGAAAAAAGACTTCCATCTACCGGCATTTTGTCAATAAAATCGGTCCTGGCAAAGTAAATAAAATTGAACATTATCTCAAAAATAATCTCGTCAAAACACTCGCAGTTGTAAAACTAACTCCGGTTCTTCCGGCTCCAGGCCTTATTCTTGCAGGAACCACAGTTCCTTACAGAAAATTTCTTTTTTACACGCTTATGGTTGGCATAGCATATTCTGCTTTTTTAACAATGTTCGGATTTTATTCAGGCGTGGCCTTTAATATAATTATAAAATCTTTCAAGTATGTGGAAATTTCAATTGGGCTGATAGTTATTTTATTTGTTGCGGTTTGGATAGGATTAAGAAGACTATTCCAAAAAATAGAAAAAATCTAGCGAAAGGCATTTTAAAGTGTTATTTAGTTTTTTTATATGACAGTTAAATATAGCATAATAATTCCAACTTTGGATGAAAAAGAAGGTATAGCGCAGGTAATAAGCCACATCCCTGAGCAGATAGCTAATGATGCGGAAGTAATTGTTGTTGACGCGGGTACAGACAAAACTGCCCAGATCGCAACAAGCCTGAATGCAAAAGTTATAAGATCGCAAAAAAGAGGGAAAGGTTATCAGATAAGGCTAGGTGCAAAAGCCGCAACTGGAGAAATTATAATCATAATGGATGGAGATGGCGAACATAATCCTCAATATATACCGAAACTTCTTGAAAAATTAGATGAGTCTGACATTGTTCTGGGTGCGAGGGCAATAATTAATTTCAGGGATATTGCCTATACCTTGGTCTCATTGTTCAGCGATATTTTTACGCGATCGATTTTCACACATGTTGGTTTGAAAATAAAAGGCGAACCGCTGGCAGGCTTCCGAGCAATGAAGAAGACTACTTGGAAAAAGCTCGAATTGCATGCGGATGACTTTTTGATAGAGACTGAAATGAACATCAGGGCACTTAGCCTTGGGCTGAAGATAGGCGAAGTTCGTATACCTTATGTGATGCGGGCGGGTGGCATCTTGAAAAGCAAATTCCTGCAAAGCCCGATTCAGTGGATACGCATATGGCATTATTTGCTAAAAGTCAACAAGCAGGGCTTAGCTGCAAAACTATAGCAAAAAAAAGCGAAGTTCGATAGCCAAAAATTTGCGAAATCTTTATAAATCCAAATTCGTGGCTTGTTTCATGCCTTCCCCAACCCTGTAACGGGCCATGAGGGAAAAGGGTCTCTGACTCGCATTCGCGGCTGAATGCTTAATTCGGAATGGTAGCAGCTCCAGCCAAAAAAATTGATATTACTCAGCATGTTCTAGTTCCTTCACACCAGAAATTATCAGAGGAAGAAGCAAAACAGATTCTTGAAAAATATGATGTCTCAGCAGCGCAGCTGCCTGCGATGTTGGTAACGGATCCTATTGCAAAAGCTCTCGATGCAAAAGTTGGAGATTTAATAAAAGTAGAACGAAAAGGACCGCTCCAATCTTCGCCCTATTACAGGAGAGTTGTTGAATGAGTTTATCAAAATTAGATAAAGTAACTCTGATACAGAAATATTTCGAAGAGTATAATTTTGTGCAATCAAACATAGAATCTTATGATGGTTTCGTGGAATGGAGACTGCAGAAATTGATTGATGAAATCGGAACAGCAACTCCCGCAGTCATACCGCCAGAAGCAGAAGAAGTAAAATTTGTTTTTGGAAAAATCAGAGTTGAAAAACCAAGCATCACTGAAGCAGATGGTGCGAAAAGGAAAATTCTGCCTGTTGAGGCCAGAATGCGAAATCTCACTTACGCTGCACCAGTCTTTTTGGAAATATCACTCATAATTGATGGAAAAGAAAGAGAAAGGCAGGAAATCCAAATCTGTGTTTTGCCTGTAATGCTAAGGTCAAAGCTGTGCTATTTGCACGGCTTGTCAAGAAATGAACTAATTCAGGCCGGAGAAGACCCTCTGGACACTGGTGGCTATTTTGCAATCAACGGAACAGAAAGAACCCTTGTGTTGTTAGAAGATTTGGCGGCAAACAACATATTCGTGCAAAGAGAGAAAACAGGACCCGTAACACACTCGGCAATGGTCTACTCTGCATCAGATGTTTACAAAATTCCGCATACGATTGAAAGAACAAAAGAAGGACTTTTCCTGATAAGTTTCGCAGGCAACAAAAGATTGCCTTTATTCATGGTTCTCAAGGCGCTAGGCTTCACAAAAGATTCAGAATTGCCAAAGCTGGTTGGACTCGAAGAAGCTGATGAAGATTTATACATGAACCTGGTTAGTTTTGTAGATTTCAGAACTAGAGATGCTGCACTCGATGATCTTGGCAGAGAGATGGGATTGGTTTTGCCAAAAGAGCAGAAAGTGCAGAGAGTCGAATACATACTTGACAATTTCTTGCTTCCGCACATAGGTCTGAAACCAGAGAACAGAGCTTCAAAAGCTCACTTCCTGGGAAAAGTGGTTAAGAAAATGCTTTTGCTGAAACAAAAGAAAATCAAAAAAGATGATAAAGACCACTACATGAACAAGCGGGTTCGTTTGTCAGGTGACCTGCTTGAAGACCTGTTCAGAGCAAATTTGAAGATACTAATCAACGATATGCTGTACATTTTCCAGAGAGGCGTTAGGCGAGGAAAAGTGTTGTCAGTAAGTTCAATTGTAAGGACAAAACTGCTCTCTGACAGAATACAAAGTGCGCTGGCTACAGGAAACTGGACTGGCAACAGGCAAGGTGTAAGCCAGAGGCTTGACAGAGAAAATGCGCTTGCAACGCTTTCACATTTACAAAGAGTATCATCATTATTAGAAGCTTCACGAGAAAGTTTCGAAGCGAGACAGCTCCATCCTTCGCACTGGGGAAGATTGTGTCCGACTGAGAGCCCAGAAGGTAAGCACATAGGTCTGAGAAAGAATCTCGCACTGCTAGCGACTGTAACTCCCGAGCTGAAAAAAGAAGAAGTTGAAGAGAATGTTCGCACGCTAGAGCAGCTGGGATTGAAAAAACTCGGAGGTGCTGAAAGTGGCTGATGTCTTTTTCAATGGCCAATTAATTGGTGAAGTTGAAAATCCGCAGGCATTTGTTGACAGCCTAAAACAGACTAGACGCGAGAACAAACTATCAAAACATCTTAATGTCTATTATCATAAAAAATTGGATACAGTTTATACAATTTTGGAAAAGGACAGAGTGACAAGACCACTTATAGTCGTTAAAGAAGGCAAATCTTTGCTGACATCCGAAAAAGTTGCAACACTGCGCGAAGGCACAGCAAAGTGGTCAGACCTGGTTAAAGAAGGCATTATAGAATATATCGATGCACTCGAAGAAGAAGGTACACTCGTAGCTCTCACGGAAGAGGAAATTACTGACAAACACACGCACCTCGAAGTTAATCCAATAGCTATTTTTGGAATGACAACTTCAATGGTCCCATATGCTAATTTCAATCAGTCAACAAGATTGAACAGAGGACAAAAAACCCAAAAGCAGGCAATGGGTTGTTACACTTTAAGCTTCTTGAACAGAATGGACACAGCAATTAACATTTTGCATTATCCACAGAGACCGCTTGTAAGGTCGTTCACTCAGAATTTGCTCGGAGACGAGTTATCTGCAGGACAAAACCTGGTAATTGCAGTTACAAATTATGATGGCTATAATATGTCGGACGCAGTGGTGCTGAATAGGGCATCAATTGAAAGAGGATTTGGACGCTCGACACACTACAGACCGTATCCTACAGAAAAACTGAGATATCCTGGAGGCCAGATTGACGAAATTTTGATGCCAGGAAAAGATGTTCAGGGCTTTACTATTGAGAAAGATTACAGACTTTTGACAGAAGATGGTATAACTTATCCTGAAGCTGATGTTTATGGTGGAGATGTTTTGATTGGAAAAACATCACCTCCGAGATTCCTTGGAAAACTGGAAGCTTTCAGCACGGCAGCAAACATCCGCAAAGACACATCCATCAGAATGCGCTATGGTGAAATTGGAACCGTAAATAAAGTTGTAATTACAGAATCTGAGGATGGGCAGATGCTTATCAAAGTTGATGTCAGAGAAACAAGAAATCCTGAAGTCGGAGACAAGATGTCCACAAGGCACGGACAGAAAGGCATCATAGGCTCGATTATCGCACCTGAAGATATGCCATTCACTGCATCAGGAATTGTTCCGGATTTGATTTTCAGTGCAAATGGTTTGCCAAAGAGAATGACAGTTTCGCAGATGATAGAAGCTCTCGGTGCAAAAGTTGGTGCACTTGCAGGCCGTTATATCGATGGCACATCTTTCCTGAGTGAAAATAGTGCAGACCTGAGAGCCGAACTCCTGAAATTAGGTTTCAGAGAGGACGGAACAGAAATAATGTACGATGGAAGGACAGGCAAAGAATATCCAGCAAGGATTTTTGTTGGAAGTGTATATTACTTAAGATTAAAGCACCAGGTAGCAGACAAGATACAGGCAAGAGCAAGAGGACCTGTAGCGCTACTCACAAGACAACCTACAGAAGGTAAGGCCAAAGAAGGCGGATTGCGTCTTGGAGAGATGGAGAAAGACTGTTTTGTTGCCCACGGAGCATCACTATTACTTAAGGAACGTTTCGATTCAGATAAGACAATCATTTGGGTATGCGAACGTTGCGGAGATGTAGCCATTTACGATTCATACAAAGGCAAGGCATATTGTTTGTGCGGCGAGAAAGCAAGAATATCACCAATAGAAATGTCATATGCATTCAAATTATTCCTTGACGAGCTGAAGAGCATGCACATCAAACCGAAACTGTTACTGAAGGAGAAATACTAAAATGCCAGATGAAACACGCGAAGTTGTAACAAAGAAAATAGAAAAAATAGCATTTGGCCTAGTGTCTCCTGCAACCATAAGGCGATACGCAACTGTCGCAATCAGCAGCCCAGAACTTTACGATGCCGATGGCTATCCTGTTGAAAAAGGTCTAATGGACCTTGGAATGGGCGTCATAGACCCAGGTTTAAGATGCAAGGTCTGCGGTGGCAGGCTAAGAACTTGCCCAGGCCACTTTGGTTACATACAACTCGCACGCCCAGTAATAAACGAACTCTATGCAAATCAGATTTTCGATGTCCTAAGAAGCTTCTGCAATTCTTGCGGAAGAATTATGCTTCCAGAAAACAAGATTGAAGACTGGAGAAGCAAGATAGCTGAAGCAAAGAAACAAGGCAACATTGATGTTGTGCATGACTTGATAAAATCACTTACAACTCAGCTGAAAAAAGTAAAAAAATGTCCGTACTGCAAGGAAAAAACGCCAGAACTAAAGTTGGAGAAACCAACAACATTCTATCAGGGCGGCGAAAGGTTATGGCCCACAAGCATAAGAGAGCGCTTGGAAAGAGTACCTGACGAAGATCTAGCAATTATTGGTTTTGACCCGCAGACAGCAAGGCCCGAATGGATGGTTCTTACGCTTTTGCTAGTGCCTCCGATAACAATGAGACCTTCAATCACTCTGGTTACCGGAGAACGTTCTGAAGACGATCTGACACATAAACTTTCAGACATCGTACGAGTAAACCAAAGACTCACTGAAAATATTAATGCTGGTGCTCCTGAGATTATAATCGAAGATTTGTGGGATTTGCTGCAGTATCACATTACAACATACTTTGACAATACAATTGCGCAAGTTCCGCCAGCAAGGCACAAGTCAAACAGGCCTCTGAAAACTCTTGCACAGAGATTGAAAGGCAAAGAAGGAAGATTTAGGTACAATCTTGCGGGAAAAAGAGTTAACTTCTCTGCGCGTTCGGTAATTTCTCCAGATCCTTTTATTTCAATAGATGAAGTCGGAGTTCCTTTCTCCGTAGCAAAAGAACTCACAGTTCCTGAAGTTGTTACAGAGTGGAATTCAGATTGGTTAAAATCATTTATCAAAAATGGAGATATATATCCTGGTGCAACCTACGTAATAACAGACGAGGGCAAGAGGAAAAAGATAACAGACGACACAAAGGAACAGATATTGGGAGAATTACAGCCAGGCTGGATAGTTGAAAGACACTTGCTGAATAATGATATTGTATTATTTAACAGACAGCCAAGTTTGCACAGGCTATCGCTGATGGGCCACAAAGTAAAATTGTTGCCTAGCAGAACTTTCAGAATAAACCCCGCAGTATGCAAGCCATACAATGCTGATTTTGATGGCGACGAAATGAACTTGCATCTGCCACAGACAGAAGAAGCGCGTTCTGAAGCGAAACATCTTCTTTTATTGGATGAGCAGATAATCACGCCAAGGTATGGATTGAGCATAATAGGCGAGGTCGAAGATGCGCTCGTAGGTTTGTATAGATTAACAAGAGGAGATATGTGGCTAACAAAGGAACAGGCATATGATTTGCTCATACCTGTTGGAATCGAAAAACCATTACCTAAACCAGAAAAACCAGAACTCTGGAACGGCAAGCAAATATTCAGCATGGTGTTGCCAGAAGATCTCAACTTCAATAGAGGCGACATGAAAATAGAGAAGGGCAAACTCCTTGAAGGCGTAGCCTCGGAAAAGACCGTTGGAGTTTCAGATGAAGGTGGCGGACTGCTTCTTCACGCAATATACAGCCACTATGGCTCGGAAGCCGCAAAGAATATTATTAATATACTAAGTAGATTAGGTCTCGAAGTAATAAAATATAATCCTTACACACTTTCATTCTCAGATTTAGACCTGTCAAAGAAAGCTGTTGACAAAATAAAAGAAGCAATCGAAGAAGGTGAAAAAGAAGTTGCACAAGTTCTCAAACTTTACAAGGAAGACAAGATCGCTCCATTGCCTGGCAAAACAGTGAGCGAAACTGCAGAAGCAAAGATACTGTTTGCACTTAACAGATTAAGATCACCAGTAGGACAAATCATTGAGAAAGAAGCAAAAGAGGAAGAAAACAATCTGGTTTTGCTTGCAAAATGTGGAATGGCAGGTATATTCAATCTGGCTTTGATGTCAGGATTTGCAGGCCAGATGTCGTTGCGTGGCGATCGTATCCACTTAGGTTACACAAACAGGACATTGTCACACTTCGAAAGAGGAGATCTGGGTGCCAGGGCACGCGGATTTATCAGACACGGTTTCAAAGACGGCATGGACCCAATTGAAACATTCTTCAATGCAATAGTCGGTAGGGATAACTTCATGGATACGGCTATGAGAACGCCAAAATCCGGTTACATGCAGAGACGTTTGATCAACGCATTGCAAGATTTGAAAGTCAATTACGATGGTACTGTCAGAGATGCAGGTCACAAGATTGTACAGTTCATTTACGGTGGCGATAATATAGATGTTTCCAAATCAGATGGTGGAAGTGTGGGTGTAGGATGAGCACAGAACAACCTTGGCTACAATCAGAATTACCTACGGCTACTTTGAAACAAATAGAGGAATATGCCAAGAAAGAAAAACTTTCGGAAAAAGAAAAGCAGAAACTGATAGAAGAAACCAAGAAGAAATATAGTAAAATGCAGGTAACGCCTGGTGAAGCCATAGGCATTGTTGCTGCACAGTCAATTGGTGAGCCTGGTACGCAGATGACCATGAGAACCTTCCACTTTGTTGGAGTTTCCGAGCTTAACGTAACACTTGGTTTGCCAAGAATCATCGAAATCTTAGACGCTAGAAAAGATCCTAAAACACCATCAATGTTTGTTTACTTAAGATCACCACATAATAAAAGCAGGGAAGATGCAGAGAAAATAGCTGCAAAGATAAAGCAAGTAGCGCTGAAGGAACTCGCGAAGGAAATTTCCCTGAATCTCGCAAATCAAACTATTACAATAGCATTTGAAGGCGAAGAATTACGTCTGCGCGGAATAAATGCTGACGATATAATTGCGAATCTTTCAAAACAAATGAAAGGTCTGAAATGCACAAAGGAAAGCGGCAAGATAGTTATTGCTCCTAAAGTTGAAGATTTGAAAAAATTATACAGATTAAAAGAAAAAATAAAAGAGACTTCAATAGCGGGAGTAAAAGACATTACTAATGTTCTACCAGTCTGGAAGAAAGATGAAAGCGATCCTGACAAAGGAGAATATGTCATCCAGACATTTGGTTCTAATCTCAAGGGAGTGTTCGCACTTCCAGAAGTAGATGAAAACAGAACAACGACAAATAACATACACGAAATAGCCAAAGTTCTTGGAATAGATGCGGCACACCAGGCGGTAATCAACGAAATGGTTTTCGTCTTGGAAGAGCAAGGCATGCCGGTTGATTTGAGACACATATTGCTTGTTGCAGATTTGATGTGCACGACAGGCGAATTGAAGGGCGTAACAAGACACGGAATAACTTCGCAGAAAACATCAGTGCTTGCAAGAGCATCATTTGAAATACCTTTGAAGCACCTGATTGATGCATCAGTTATCGGCGAAGTCGACCAGCTGACATCAGTTGTCGAGAACATAATGATTAACCAGCCAGTTCCGATTGGCACTGGCCTGCCAGACCTCGTTGTAAAGATGGGTAAGTCAGAACAAAAAGAAACGAAAAGTAAAAAGGGTAAGGAAGAATGATAGAAAAAATTCTCAAAGCCGAAAAAGAAGAAAGATTGATTTTAGGTGTGAAAGAGACACAAAAAGCGCTAATGAAAGGCGCGATTGAAGAAATATATTTGGCCGCAACCTGCCCGAAATTAGTTCAGGCCGAAATAGAAAATCTTGCCGCAATGGCTTCAGTGGCCGTTACAAAATTGGATTTAAACGCAGAAGAGCTGGCAGCTAAGCTCAAAAAGCCATTTTCTATTAGTGTTGTGGGAATAAAGAAAAGATGACTGTACTAAAATATGATGTGAGTCTGATTGGTTTTATGAACGCCTTCAAACAAATTACAGGCGTTGATGCTAAGGATTGTTTTACTGTCAACGATACGCTAATTTTTGTCACAGACAAAGGCAAAGCAGGCCTCGCAATAGGGAAGGAAGGCAAGAACATCCAGAATCTGAAACGAGCTTTGCTCAAAGATGTTAAAATAATGGAACATTCTGATAAAATTGAGGACATGGTCGCAAACTTTGTTTATCCTCTGAAACCGGATAACGTGTTCATATCAGAACAGGATTCTAAAAAGATAATAAACATAAAATTCAACCTGCCCAGGGAACGCAGATATCTTTTGTCACAGAATCAGGTAAAGTTGAAGCAGTTAAAAACCATAGTAAAGCGCTATAGCCCGGAAATACAAGATATTCTGGTTCTGTAGGCAAGAAGCTTTATAAATCAAAATTAAAAGCCGAGATTAGTATGAGTAAAAAATCAAGGGGAACATTCGCGGGAAAAAAGCTCAAGAAAAGAAGAGCTAAATTTAGATGGCATAACAAATGGTATGTCAAACGAGTCTTGAGACTTAAAGAAAAGGCAGATCCTATTGAAGGCGCTCCTCAAGCGCGCGGAATAGTTTTAGAAAAAAGACAATTGGAAGCCAAGCAGCCAAACTCAGGCATGAGAAAAGCTGTTAGAGTACAATTGACAAAGAACGGCAGACAGGTTACTGCGTTCTGCCCTGGGAATAAAGCTATCACTTTCATAAACGAACACGATGAAGTAATTGTCGAAGGACTAGGCGGTGCCATGGGAAAATCCAAAGGAGATATTCCTGGAGTTAAGTGGCAAGTGACATCGGTAAATGGTCAACCTCTCAATCAACTAGTAAGAGGAAAATTGGAGAAGACTGTCGGTAGGTAAGCATGGTTGAAATACAAGAAGAAGCAAAGGTCGCGCAATCTGAAACCATTGTTCCAGCTGCGCCTAGCGACAAAGCCACTTCGGAAACACAATCTGACAAGACACCCGAACTTGCTCCTTTACCAGAAGAAGCCAAAACAAAGAGAACGCGCATAAAAAAAGTTGCTGAAACAACAGAAACGGCAACTGAAAAGAAAGAAGAGCAGCCCAAAGCTGCCGAAGCTCCGAAACCAAAATTCGATTTCAAGATTTTTGGGCGCTGGAGCGCAGACGTGCAAGTTGTTGACCTCGGTTTGAAACCTTATCTAAATCTCACAGCATATTATGTTCCTTACACTGCTGGCAGAACAGTTGAAAAGCAGTTCTGGAAATCAAAAAAATCGATAGTCGAAAGATTAATGGCCAGGTTGATGGTTTCAGGCCACAAAGGAAAGAAACACTACTGGACATCAAACGTCAACACGGGAAAAATCACAACTCAATACAAAATAATAAAGAAAACTTTCGAATTGATTGAGCAAAGGACAAAGAAGAACCCAATCGAAGTTTTAGTCCGTGCTTTTGAAGTTGGCTCACCAAAAGAAGGAATTGCTACAATTGAATATGGTGGTGTCCGTTATCCGAAATCAGCAGATTTAGCACCTCAAAGGCGAGTAGACTTGGCCCTGAGGTGGATGACACAAGGATCTTTTATAGCCTCACGAAAGGGCAAAAAAGCAATCTGGGAAGCACTCGCCGACGAAATAATGGGCACTGCAGCGGGCGACCAGTCAAAATCAAACTGCTTAGCAAAGAAACTCGAAATTGAAAGACAAGCAGGAGCATCTAGATAATGGCAGAATTCAAATTAGTAATTGGAGATTCGAAAACAAAAAGAGCATTCAAGGCAGAGCTGAAAAGCCCGGATGCTGACCAGTTGCTCGGAAAGAAAATAGGCGATGTTTTCAGAGGCGAGCTTATAGGTTTAACGGGTTTCGAATTTCAAATCACAGGCGGTACTGACAAAGCAGGCTTTGCCATGTACAAAAACCTTGACGGTATCGGCAGACGCAGATTACTGTTAAAAGGACCGCCAAGCTATCACGTGCCAAAAAAATTCAAGGGCAAGCAAGAAAAAAAGACAGTCAGGGCGAACACAATAGGTACTGACGTAGTTCAGGTCAACTGCAAAATCACAAAGTGGGGCGAAACAGATTTGATGAAGCATTTCAATGTAATAGAAAAGCCCAAAGAAGCAGCAGCACCTGCCGCACAGCCAGCCTAAAAAGGGTAAGACTTTTAAAATACGTTTTGAGCGATAACTTATGGCGGATAACGGTAATAAGTTAACAGTACGTGCCGATGATGATTTACTTGCGAAAATAGATAAGATAGTCAAAGAAAGACAAATCATAGATCCGAAATTTGACAAATCAAAATTAGTTAGAGAACTAATACAAAATTATGAGATGCCTGACGCTAGCTCATTGATAAATTCATTAGTAAAATACGCAGTTCATTATAACATACCCCTCAGCGAATTAAAAGGTGCCATAGGAACAGCATACCGAATATCTGAAATAGAAAATAAGAAACAATCTCCGCAATAATTACAAGCCCCAGGTTTGCTTTCCCTTTCTCTTAATATCCGCTAGTTCTTTGAGAATATCAATTTCTGCCTTGCTCAAAAATTCCTTTCTATCCTTAAGTGTTCTGAAATTTGTTTCATTCATCGCAACCATCAGAGTATCGCCTTCTCTTACCTGGCGGCCAATAGTTATTCCTTCGACTGAAACTGCTGCTTTTTCACCAACTTTCAATTCTTCGAGTTTTTTGCCTTCGGATTCTATTTCTTTGATATCTCCAATTTCCTTACCATCTTTCGTCAGCAAGGAAACTCGGGGCCTTAGTTTTCCGGCAATAACTTCAACACCAAATATTGCAGGGTGGCTTGCTCTGAAAGTATAGCCTGGCAGAATTCTGAATCTGGCAGGCCAGGTCAGACCTTCCAATTTCTTTTTTTCAATCTCAGCTTTCTTTGTGATTAGAGCTTGCTCAAATTTCTCGATTAAATGGTAAACAATATTATCTGTTAGAATAGTAACACCAAGTCTTTGCGCTTCTGATGCTGCGTCCTCATCAGCTTTGATATTAAAACCCAGGACAAATGCCTTCAAGGGGTCCTTTTCAGCTGTTGCGGCAGCGTCCATGACGTCATTTCTGTTTATTGTGCCAATACCCATTCGCTGGACAGCAATGCTCCTGTTTCTTAACATAGCAGAAACCGCTTCCAAACTTCCGAGGGCATCAGTCTTTAATACGATGCCTTCCTGCTCGACTTGCAAGATAATACTCTCAATTTCTTCCTCAATCTGCTTTTTTGCAGACTCAATTTCAGCTTTCGTTTTTGCTGAAAGTAATGGAGAACCAGCAATAGCTTTCTCAAGTTCAGGTGCAACTATTTTTACACCTGATGCCGCGCAAACTTCACCAACAGGCTCGAAGCGCCTGCGGGCATCTCTCATTTCAACTAGTGGCAAAGGCCTGAGCAAAGCTTTGATTTTAGTCTCGATAACTCCTGAAACCCCACCTAACAAAATAGTATCTCCTACTTTTATTATGCCATCGTAAATTATTACGTCCGCTGTTGTTCCGAGGCCTTTTTCTTCTTTGATTTCTAAAATTGTGCCTTTCGCCGGGCCTTTTACTTCAACTTTTAAACTGGATTCCAAAAATTTCTGTGTCAGACCTGAAATCAAAGCCAGAAGTTCAGCAACTCCTTCTCCAGTTTTTGCTGACACTGGAACAATTGCAACTTTCTTCTTGTAATCATCAACTTTAGTATACAAATCAGAATCGAAACCGACTTCTGAAAGCTGGCCGACCAAATTATAGAATTTCTTTTCGAACTGTTCTTTTGTTGCGGCCATTTGTTTCTCGAAATTTTGCGTAAAAATAAGAGTGTGAGTTTTCCAGTTCTGGATTAAATCAATTTTGTTTGCAGCAACTACAAATGGTACTTTGAATGTTTTCAGAATCTGAATAGCTTCTTTTGTCTGTGGCTGAATGCCCTGCATAATGTCGATGACCACAATTGCCATGTCAGCAACTGAGCCGCCTCTTTTTCTCAGATTGGTAAAGATTTCGTGGCCTGGAGTGTCGATAAACAAAAGGCCTGGAATTGTGAATTTAATCTTAAACTTCTCAAGCAAAGGCCCACATAATTTCTGTATTACTTCCAGCGGAACGGAAGAAGCGCCAACATGCTGTGTAATTGCTCCGGCCTCACGAGAGGCTACAGTAGTTCCCCTAATAAAATCAAGAAGGCTAGTTTTACCGTGGTCTACGTGTCCCAACACTGTGATAATCGGCTGGCGTATCATGGCAAATCCCCATTATTATTTCGTTTATCGGGTGGCTTTAAAAAGGTTACAAAAGCCGTTTTGCTCGATGGAATTAGAACAGCTATTTGGTAAGGATTGTGTCACAACTCAAAGATATATTGACCTGCGAATGAGTAGCTTGCCACAAGTAGAGGAATTTGTCATAGGCAAAAAAACAATGGAGAGAATTCTCTCACTGAATTTTGAGTGCCAAAAATGCGGAAACTGCTGTCAATACAAAGGAAAAAGTTGTGGAGAGCTTGAAAACAAAGTAGGAACGTATAGTTGTCGTATTCACGACAAACCAGAGTATTCGTTGACTTGCTTTTCTTATCCTTTCAGATTAGATGTGCTTGCAATAGAGGGTGTTGGGCTCAAGTATGTGCAACGCCAGAATCAGCAAACAGGCAAACCCCTGAATCCTGATGAGAAAGACTATGTCTGGTATGAGTTAGGTTGCGTAACTGGCGCACTTATGCTGGTTCTTTACTCTTCGGATCCCGCGATTGGCAAAGGTAAAGAAACATTAGCCAAACGTGCTCTTCAAATTATGGATAGACTACCCAATACAGAAGCTGTGCCGATAGCGCCGCCTGCAGAATTTTTATGTTCGGGCGTTGTAACGGTAACAGGCGACCAGTTTTCAGGCAGAACTTTTACAGAATCCGAGTGCAGAAATTTAATGGAACAAATAAAAGAAAGCGATTTCAGGTCTTTCCACGCATCATGCGAGAAAATTGTTAGTAGAAAATTGCAAACTATTTCTTGCTAAGTACTTGTTTCAGCGCTTCATTCAAATAAATTATTCCCCAGTTGCGCAGGAATAATAATTCAGGATAGTGGCCGGGGTTATGCAAGCGGAATAGATACATATCATACCAATCTGCATGATTATTAGCATAATGCCTGGATTTAAGTCCGCAACAATAAGCTTCAAATTTTTCAGTCGAGAATTTTACTGTCCCTTCTTCGGGAATTACAGCTAGAGGGCTGTTGGGTTCAATGAAAAGCAGGTTTTGGTAAGAATTAATGGCTATGCCTTTAACAAATCCATTGTATATTGTAGTTACTTCTGCTTCAAAATTAAAAGGATGCACTATTTGCAGACCGTGTTTTTTTCTTATAGAGATTTTAACAGACTTTTTTATTTGTCCTTCTTTTTTCATATCTGCAAGCCAGTCTTCTGCAGCTCTTTTGAAAACTTTATTTGCTAGCTCAGGGTCTATTGCTACATCTTTGCTCAGCAATTTAGGATAAATGGGGAGAACAAATCTTCCTCCTCTGTAATATCTGCCTTCGCCGGGAAGTATCGGAATCTCTTCTTTTTTTAGTAGAAGTTCTTCGAGTTTCATTAGCATTAATTTAGTAATAACTCACGAGCTTGCTGAACCAGACTGCTATTTCCCTTCTTGCCTCTTCGACGGAGCTTGAAGCGTGAATAACATTTTGGATTACTCTTCTCTCTGAATCTGCTAAATCATAACTGTCAACAGAGAAATCACCGCGGATTGTGCCTGCAGCAGCCGACTTCGGGTCTGTTGAGCCCACTAACTTGCGGACAATTTCAACAGCGCAATTGCCCCGAATAACCATTGCAATAATAACTCCTGATTTTAGATGTCTTTTTAGCCAAGATTGGATTTGCTTACCATAAACCATTGGATCATCTGTTATCTTCGGAGGAGTTACGCCTTTTTTTGTATAGGATTCTCTGGTTTTGTTAGTTAAGCTCGTGGCCCATTCTTCGGTTAGAGGATAGTGAGCTTCAGCAATCTCCTCAGAGGGCAAAACCATTTTCAAGCCAATGATTTTCATACCCGCCCTTTCAAATCTGGATATTACGTCCCCAATTATTCCTTTTTGGACGCCTTCGGGTTTTATTAGAACTAAAGTATCTTCAATCATACAACCGCACAAAAGTTTAGTTTTAAAAATTTTACTTTGTTGTGTGGTGCACTACGTGATGCCTTTTGAGATGCTGTTGGCCCTTTCTAGATAGGAATTTGCTTGGAATTAAAGCAAGACCTGATAACAAGGATACAAAGGCGCTGGCATAAAGCACAGTTTCTATTCCGAAATTATCTGTTAAAAATCCGCCAATGAGGGCTCCAACTCCGTAAGATATGGCGATGCCAGCCATCAAAGCAGCCCAAGCAGCTCCATGTTCTTTTCGTGGAGTTACTCTTGCAAAAAGACCGACGGCAGGCCAGTAGGACAGGTCCCAACCCAGGCCAGCAACAGTTCTTCCTATCATATAAACAAAGTAATTTCTCAAAGAGAAGAAAATCAAGCTGCCCAAAAACACAAGACCAAATCCAGGAATAAGAAGTTGCTTAGCAGGCAATTTGTCAATAGCCTTGCCCATAGGTATCTGTATCAAAGCACCTACTACCCACATTACCGTTATTATCAAACCGATTTCCGAAAAACTGTAGCCCTGCCTGTTCAAAAGTATCGGCATATAGATTGCCCAGAAAGTCCAGGTTATGTTGTTCATCAACATGACAAAGAATATGGCGTCAAAGCCTTTTATTTTTAAGAGGCCCGCGTATTCTTTTTCAAAAGTTTTCAGGCTTAAGCATTTGTTTTTCGCTTTGCCATGGTCTCTGATTGACGTGACAGCAATCGGGAAACCAATCGCTGAGATTAAAGCACCAACGTAAAACAGATTTATGAAACCTATCCTGTCGGCAAGAAGACCCGCCAGCAAGGGCGCGAAGCCGGTTGCCAAGTAATAGATTACATTTCTCTGGGCCATTTCAACGCCTTCTTTGCCTTTGCTCAGCAAGTCGAAGTAGTGGATAGAGAAGGCAGTCCAGCAAATGGCGCCGAATATCTCTAACAGAAGGTCCAATCCGATAAATTGCGGAACTGTATTCGCTAACGTTATGCCAATAGCGAATATAGGATATCCTATCGCTCCTATGACAACGAGAGTTCTTTTGCCGTAGCAGTCTATAAGTGCGCCAATTAACAGGCGCAGAAATCCCGCTACTATTGCACCAAACGCGAAAATCAAACCAACATTTGTCAGCGATATTCCTATCGTGTTTAAATAAATGGAAAGTAAACTCGTAACTAGACCTATGCCGAGAACTGTATTTAGCAAAAATATATTTGCAAGAAGAAGTTCTTTTCTCAACACCATACTCTATTTATTTTAATTTCGGTATATAAAATTAAGGAACCGATTTGTTACCCTATGTATGGAGAAACACCGACTTCGAGCGCAGCAGCAATTACCAGAATTACAATCGCAATCAAAATCAATTCTAAGGAGTCTTTCAGAACACTAGTAAATTCTTTATCTCCTAATTTATGCCTTGAGACTGCAATTGAAATTATTCCGCCAGCAAGCCCACCAACAAAATAGGCCGCGATTTCAGGAACTCCGTGTACGAGATATTTTGTTGCGGCAAGAGATGCAGCGCCTTTGTTCAGTGCTCCGCGTACACCATCGCCTAGCAAAGTACCAAGTATTGTTGCATTCCAGTCAAGGATGAAGATTGCTCCAGCACCCCAGACTAACGCCAAAACTATTCCGACAACTAGAACTTTCAAATTATTCATCAAGATTTGCAGAAATGAGCCCAATCCGATTACTGCGCCTACACTAACATTTCTGCTAGTGATAGTGTCAACCTGCATCTTGAACAGGCTTGTTGCAGTACTGGCTGGCAAAAATGCATACCAAATCGTATATGACAAAACCATTCCCAAAAACATGAAAATGAATAGCTTGAGAGCGGGCCAGTGTTTTCCAACAAAAGGCTTTGTTTCTTCATCTCTCAGCTCCTCTGTTTTCATTAAATTTAACATCAAAGGCATGAATGCTGCTACTACTAGAACCATCATTACGGCATCAGCATTACTTGGAAAAATCCAAAGAGCAAAAGCAGCGGCTATTGATGAGTACGCGAGTGCTAAAAAGAACATTCTTTCTGGATGTTTCTCAGCATTGTGAATCTCAATGAGCCAATCTAAAACCATATTAAATTTGGGGTGGCGCTGGTATAAATATCCTTTTACGGGCTAGTTATCCTCGGTAGTGATAACTAGTTCTGGCGGAGTATAATAATATTTATATACGCAATCCACGCAATATTGCAATACTGGAGGACGGCCATAGGCTCACGTGTCAGAACCAAGCTCAATTTACAGCCCGCTAGATTTACTGTCTATATTCTTTTTCTAGTCACAATAATAGCTCTATCAGCCGTATTTTTATTTTCAGGTTCAAAAATAACAGGTCGCTTTTTCGCACCACTCGAAGATTTTTCAACACAACCAAACGAAACATTTACCTCAAATCAGAATTATGAACTGCAAATAGCCCAAGATTTTCCTTACAATCTTAAATCACTAAAGATTTCTGGTTCTTTTACTGGCGAATCCGCCAAAGTTTACTTGATTAACGGTTCTGAAAAATATCTTGTTTCGGAACTTAAAGGCACGAATCAAAAAGAATCCGTTGGCGGCATAGTCACAGGCGCTTTAACAAAAGCAGGCGAGAGAGGCAACAAGAACAAGGATAAAGATACGGGCAAAGATAAGAATTCAGATTCAAATTCTCCAGATACGGGGGAAGATTCTGCACAGCCGGAGTCGCCGTCTTCCAGCGATAATAACGCTAATACGGGTTCTCCTGACACGGGAACTAGCGACTCCGGCGCAGATAATTCAGAAACTCCGCAAGCTCCAGCAGAGGAACCAGTCCCCGTAGAAATACCTGCTGAACAACCTACGCCAGAAGTTCCTCCAATAGAGACACCTCCTGTTGAAAACCCACCAGCCGAACCAATTCCTGAAGAACAACCTGTTGAAGTTCCTGAAGAAGTTCCTATTGAGGAAAATATAACTGAAGAAATTCTTCCTGAAAACATAACAGAAGAAATTCTACCAGAAAACTTAACTGAAATCTTGCCTGAGACTCAGACTTTCACAGATGAGTGTGTTGATACTTGTTTGTTGCCGGATGGTTTGGATGCTAGCAGCTACAAATTAGAAATCGAAGTTACAAATGGCGAGCTCACAATTGATGAAATCTCATATTCCTTGCTTAACTTAACAGAAGTTCCTGTTACCATAAACATAACGATAGTAGACAGTAATGGTAAGCCTGTTGCAGCAAATATTACTTTGGTAAGTGATACTGGTGCACCAGTGCCTGAAGAGATAGGTTTGCTTGATGGTATTGTATCAACAGAATCGTCAGCTGTAAACGCACAAACCTTTGAAGTAAAACCAAGCGATCAAAATGAGTTATCTGTTGACATTTCAACATCTGAAGGTCCAATTAAGACAATAGAATTCCAGAATATTGAAGCAACAAAGGATGTTAATGCGATTATTGGCGTAGATAATGTTCCTGAAACCAATGGCTTGTCTGGAACAGTAGAAGTCTACGCAATAGACCCCACACAACTGGACTTCACAGAAGCCACTGTAACAGTTATAGCAACAGGCTCTTCTTTATACAAATGTGCAAACTGGGATTTCGATAACCAGATTTGCACAGACAGCAACTGGATTTTTGTTCAAAATATAGTTCCCGGCGAAGATTATACCTTCACACTGACTGCAAATGACCCCGCATTCTCTGAAACTATACAGCCAAATGCAACAGCTGGAAAAGATACGTGGTTGGAAGCACTGAATCCAAATAACAATAATGGCGTAGACACTTGGCTATATGTTGGGAAGCAATCTGGTTCTGGTGACAGGCGCCAGAGAATTTTGTTAGAGTTTAATCTTTCTAATATCCCCTCTAATGCAGTTGTTACTTCGGCAATCTTAGAATTGACTGCACTATCAGGGTCTGGCCTAACATTAAATGTGCACAGAGCTACAACGAGCTGGACAGAAGGGTCCGGTCTTAATTCAATAAGTGGAGATGGCGCAACTTGGAACAATGCTACTGGTTCTGCTGCTTGGACAACTGCGGGCGGAGATTTCAATTCAACAGTATTTGCTAGCAATTCAACTAATGCTGCCGGAACGCTAACGTTTGATGTCACAACATTAGTGCAGGGATGGGTAAATGGTACTTGGACCAATAAGGGCTTTTTGCTGAAACATAATGATGAAACTTCAAATGGTCGAGAACAGTTTAATTCGAGCGATGTGGCTTCAGGCAAACCAAAGCTTACAATAAATTACACAACTGCCCTTAACGTCACGTTTGTCAGTCCGACTCCAGATAATGGCGCTACTCTGAATCAAAGCTGGGTTTATGTCAATGCTTCTTTAGTTAATGGTAATGCAACAACTGCAAAGTTAGAGTTCAACGGTACAAACTACACGATGACAAATGCTTCTGCAACACCCAGCAACAGATGGTATTACAACAAAACAGACTTGCCGAGCGGAACGTACACTTACAAGGTTTATGCAAACGACTCGGGAACAAATGTTTTTGACGTTTCCGAAACAAGGACTGTTACGTTGAATACAGACCAGACGCCACCAACAATTACAATAATCAATCCAGCAAATATAACTTACAATACAAAAAGCAATCTGCCTTTGAATTATGTCGCAACTGATAATGTTGCAGTGGACAAATGCTGGGTATCCTATGACGGCGGACCTAACAGCACTCTCGCAGGCTGTGCAAACTCAACGTTCTCGGTGTCAAATGACGGAAGCCATTATGTGAAGGTGTTTGCAAATGACACTTCCGGCAATCAAAATTCATCTACAAGATACTTCACTGTTGACAGCACGCCACCGCAATGGAGCAGTCAGCAAAGTTCAATTCCAAGTACATATTCATCAAGCACATTATCTGCATTTAATATAACTTGGATAGATGCTGTATCTGGCGTAAATACAGTTTTGTTTGAAAGTAATTATTCCGGAACGCCGCAAAACTATTCTGCGTATCTGATATCTGGCAACGTCTACGGTTATAATGCAACACTGCCTGCAGGAACATTCTATTGGAAATTCCATGCAAAAGATTCCGTAAATAATTGGAACGCAAGCTCGCAGCAAGTTGCAACTATAAACAAGTCAGATAATCCAGTTAGTTTATACATAAATGGAAATCCGAATCAAAATGTTACCATTACTTATGGCGCGCAATCAAATGTAACGGGCATTGTGGTTGCAGGAACTGCCAATCTATACCGAGACGGTATTGCTGTTTTAAATCCTGAAATAATAACTTTGGCCGCAGGAATTTACAATTATACTGCCGTGATTCCGGAAACTGAAAACACAACAGGCAGTTCAGAGACTTTCTTTTTGACTGTTGGTAAAGCAAATCCAGATCTTACAATAACAAATTCAACTCCAATAGAAGTAACTTATGGCACGCAAACAAATGTTTCATGTTCTGCAGACATGTATCAGGTGACAGCACAATTATTCAGGGCTGGCGTTTCAGTAAGCATTCCTGATGTCCAGACATTTACTGCTGGAACTTATAACTACACTTGTAATAATATTGAAACTCAAAACTACACAGCAACAAGCGCAACACAGCTTATCATAACCGTAAGCAAGGCTCCAACTTCAACTCAACTTTATCTAAATGGCGCGAGAGCAAACAAGACGGTAACTTATGGTGCGCAGTCAAATGCAACTGCGGTAACATCTGCTGGGTCAGTAATTTTATACAGAGATAGCATTGCAATTTCAAATACCGAGATTGCAACTTTAGCTGCAGGCACCTATAATTATACTGCAACTAATGAAGGAAATGAGAACTATTCAGCATCAAGTGAAACTTGGTTCCTGGCAGTAAATAAACAACTAACCACCACCAATTTATTCTTGAATGGTGCGCAGAATAATCTGACAATTACTTATGGAACCCAAACAAATGTAACCGCTATTGGTTACAACAGCACAGTTTCTTTATACAGGGATGGAATTTTGATTAGCAATCCTGAAATCACGACTCTGGCTTCAGGCACTTATAATTATACTGCAATAATTTCGGAGGACCAGAACAGAACTGGCTCTTCGAAGACATTTTTCCTCACAGTAAACAAAGCAATTCCGCATATAGACTTGACAGTTAACGGACACGACCATGACTTGGCTGTTTCAGTGGGTGACTTAGTGAACGTATCTGTTGAACTGGTTACGCCTTCAGGCGTAGGTACAATAGAGCTTTTTGAAGATGGCGTGTTAAACACAACAACATCCACATCGGCATTAGTACAGGTAAGTTATGCCACAACGGGCGAGCGGAACTGGACCGCGCAGTATAATGCAACTCAAAACTATACTTCAGCTTCTATAACACGAATACTATCCGTTGTTGATGTCGGTGCACCGCACTATATGCACCTCGAAGAAACTCCCGCAGACCCGGCAACCTACTCTCCAGTCCAAACTTACGAATTCGATGCCAACTGGACTGATGACACAGGGATTTCAGATGTTATACTTGAATTTGCAGGTGTTAACTACAGCTTGTCTGCCGGCCAGCTTAACAAAAGCGGTGATGAATATTCTAAAACATTCAGTTCTTTAGCTGCGGGGCTTTATAGCTATAGGTGGCGTGCAAATGATACAAGCAACAATTGGGGCTCCACGCCAACAGAAAGTTATGCGGTTGACAAAGCACCAGCTAGTTTACTCCTGAATCTCGAGCCTTCAAACGTAGTTACTTACATAGCCCAGACCAACGCGAGCTGTATTGCTGACAATGTGGAATCTTCGCCAGTCTTGACAAGAGACAGCATTGCGGTTTCTAATCCAGATGCGCAAACTTTAGCCGCGGGAACTTACGATTATGCCTGTACGGCCGCAGCAACTCAGAATTATACTGCTGGAAGTTCAGCTAACACATTAATTATAAACAGAGCCACAACCGCACTCGTACTAAGCATAACTCCATCAATAGTTACTTATCCAGCTATCACAACTGCGAGCTGTTCTGCAAACAATGGCGAAGTTAGCGTGCAGTTTTTCAGAAATGGAATTGGTGTCAGCAGTCCTGATACTGGTGAGCTTGCTGCGGGAACGTATGATTATATCTGCAATAACACGGAAACTCAAAACTATACCTCTGCCAGCACGACTGGAACTTTAACAGTTAACAAAGCAAATTCAGTTGTCGGTCTTTTATTAAACGGCCAGGATTCTGGCATAACTGTAAACAAAGGTGCAACTGTAAACATTAGTGCAACATTAACAACGCCAAATTCTGGTGATTTGAGTTTGACACAAAACAGCATTCAAATCAACTATGGCGCATCACCACTTTCAAATTCAACGACTTACAATACCGCAGGCACTTATACAATCGAAGCTGGCTTTGCAGGCGATGAGAACTACACTGATAGCAGTGAGAGTCACGCAATAACTGTGCAAACAAGCGGCGGCGTAGGAGGCGGTGGAGGTGGCAGCGGTAATTACAATCCGCCACAAAACAATACTCCGCCAGTATTATCTGCTTACCCACAACCATTGCCAATAACTGTAAAAGTATCTGAAAATCAGGAAACAGAAAATAAAACCTCTGATGAGAAAGAGAGAACAAGCGGCATCACGGGCGCGGCAACAGAAGTAAGAGCTTACAAAATTCCAAACCCAGCTTATGCAGTTCCAACATTATTATTACTAGTTCTGATATTCGCAATTTTGTCCTTGAAGAAGACAGATATATCTGAAAAAGCAAAGAAAGTTTTGACAGCATTGCATGCAGCACTCATTACCGCAGTCATAGCATTATTGTTTTTCACATTCGTTAAAGCTCCAGCAATAACGGGCGGTGCTGTTACTGTTGGTGCAGTACACATTAATTTAACACAAGAAAATTTACTCATAATCATACCGCTGGCGCTCATAATAGCGAGTGGCACGGCGTTATACTACATAAATGAAAAGTACGGGGTTAATAGAAAAAATAAGAAAAGCAAATAGGCACAAGCAGATAATATGGCTTGCTGCGCTAATAGCTTTAGCCATAGTAGGCATATCATTCTTATCACAAGGTAATTTGACTGGCTTGGGAGTTGTTAATCAACCGACCAATGTTCAAAATTTGAATTTGGTTGCGACTGAGAATCAAGATTATGCATTTGAATTAGAAAATTTCCCTGAGAATGCCTCTGTTTCTTCCGTGGGACTTACGGGTTCGATAATAGGTGAAGGTGCCGCTAAAGTATACCTTGTTTCAGACAATCAAAAACTATTGATTTTAGATTCTAGTGAAGTTAAAAAGGACATTGGCAGCAGCATAACAGGATTTTCCGCTGCCGATGAATCAAGCTCTCCAAGTAGCGGAGAAAGTAGTTCTGCACAGCCAGAGTCGCCGTCTTCCAGCGATAATAACGCTAATATGGGTTCCTCTGACACGGGAACTAGTGACTCTGGCGCAGAACAACCTTCAGCCCCGACGGAGCAACAGCCACAAACACCAGAAACTCCAACAGAGACTCCGCCAGTAGAAACTCCTCCTGTTGAGCCTCCTGCTGAAGAAGTTCCTCCAACTGAAGAAATTCCGCCTACAGAGACTCCTCCTGCAGAACAACCCCTAGCAGAACAGCCACAGGAAAACCAGACCGAAACTCCTCAGGAGAATGTAACCGTTCCTGAAGAAAATGTAACTCTGCCAGAAGAGAACGTAACTTTACCAGAGGAGAACTTGACAATTCAAGAATATGGATTTGAAAACTTCTGCATAGACACTTGCTACCTGCCAGAAGGGTTTACCGATAATAATTATATTTTAGAAATTGAAGTTGAAGAAGGAACAACTTTGAAGCTAGATTCACTGGATTATGTTTTATCTGTTCCCGAAGTACCAATCGTAAATCAGACAAATGAAACAGTTTTCTTTGAAACCACAATAGTGGATGCAAACAACAATGCAGTGCCAGCAGTAATTGAATTTGTAGACTCTCAAACAAAAAATGTAGAAGCTATTGGTAAGAGTGAGCAAGGAGATCCTACTTTAGAAGATATCTCAACTTCTCCAAGCCAAGCTGAACAGAGTTCAGCTGGATCCAGCGAATCTAGCGATTCGCTTGGTGGCGGAGAAAATTCTGCACAGCCTGAGTTGCCGTCCTCTAGCACAGATAATGCTAGCATTGGTTCCGACACAGAACCTAGCAACTCGGGCGCAGAAAATTCAAGGCAAAGCAGGGCCCTAATTCAAGGTGCAGCAGTTGCTGAACCAGAGACTGCACAACCCGCAGAAGCCCCAATAGTGGAGGCATCTGGCGAGCCAGGCCTTGACATACCAAAGGGCAAATACAACATTAAAGTCACATTGCAAAATAATCCAATCAAAGAAATTGAATTTACAGATATTGATGTTACACAAAACATTACTGATTTCATAAAGATTGATAATCCGCCAGAAACTGACAACTTTATTGAAATTTATGCGATTGACCCAACTCAATTTAGTTTCACAACAGCAATAGTCACAGGCACAGCGGTCGGAGATTCTTTGTATAAATGCAAGGACTGGGATTTTGCAAGCAGAACATGCACTGGTAACTGGATAAAGATAATGGATTTGACGCCAGGCCAGGAATATAGTTTTGTACTAACACCAGACGACCCTGCATTTGCGCAATTAACCATACAACAATGCAACGGAGAAGATAATCAAAACAGTCCTGGAACGTGGGGAGCCTGCGATAATGCTTATCCGGGAACAGCCTTATTTGATGATGACGCAACTTACGAGACGCACACTTTCCAGAGACAAGGTTCAAACTTGCGATGGGCTGGCTTGAGGACAAATTCATCAAATACTACCATAACTAACTGCATATCGATCAGCCAAGCCTATTTCTGTTATAAATGGTGGGCTGACAGCAATCACTCAACAAATTGCGATATAAGTGTTGATGCGAACAATGGAGCAAGCTATTCTGCTGTTACAACGACCTGTCCGCAAGTTGGCGAACCTGCAAGCGTTACTTGCACTAATGTTACTGGTCTAGAAACTTGGACTTGTGGTAATTTCTTTGGCACCACTGGCGCTTTAGCAAAGTCAGAAGTGCAGCACGACGCGACAGCGGGCAATGACGTACATACTGTAACCTGGGACGTATTCTATTTCAATGTGTCTTATACTATAGACAATGCGCCAAATTCAACATTAGTCAGCCCCACTAACGGCAATGTAACAACATCGAATAACGTCACATTCAGTTGCAACGCAACTGATGATATCAAACTTTCTAATATTACATTTTACTGGAATTACACGGGCACATTCCAAGCAAATGGTACGACCAGTGTAAGCGGAACATCCAATAGCACAACATTTGCAAGAACAAATCTCAGCAACGGCGCAATTCTATGGAATTGCCAAGCCTGTGACAATATATCTCAATGCTCATTTGCATCAGCAAATTGGACTGTTACTGTTAATACGACGGTTGCTGACACAACAGCACCAATTATTACGGTTATAACTCCATCACCAAGTAATAATTCGTTCATAAATTCAACATCGGTTATAATCAACGCTTCAATAGTTGATTCGCAAAGCAATATAGATGTCTGTACTCTGAATTTTGACGGCAGTAATTCAACTATGACAAAAAATGGTGCTGGTTTATCTGTGACCTGCAACTCGACACAATCTAGTTTGTCTCAAGGTCTGCACAATTTTACAGTATTCGCAAATGATACTGCCAGCAATACGGGCAGTAACGGAACTTGGTTCTTTACTGTCGATACGATTTTCCCACAAATCCAGTTTGTTACGCCAACTGAAACTTCAGGTTCGGTTCTTAACAGAACAAACATATTGGTAAATGTAACTGCAACAGACTTGAATCTTACAAACATAACTGTT